>JABLTT010022349.1_pt1 | contig 17935 bp, 15 predicted proteins | sample 7160061 | NCBI WGS metagenome assembly JABLTT01 (sample SAMN14651232, study PRJNA627086) | human gut metagenome | isolation source: feces | host: Homo sapiens
CCTGGTTCTTGATTTTCAAGTATATCAAATATAGCAGGTGTTATTATGTATCTTCCTAATATTGCTATATTTGATGGAGCATCTTCAACATTTGGTTTTTCAACCATGTCTTTTACTTTGTATACTCTATCTTCTATATGTTTAACATCAAGTATTCCATATTTGTCAGTATCCTCAACAGCTACTTGCTGTACACCAAGTACTGATGTTTTGTATTCATCATATGCATTTATAAGTTGCTTTAAGCAAGGAGTGTCTGCATCTACTATGTCATCTCCAAGAAGTACTGCAAAAGGCTCATCTCCGATAAAGCTTTTTGCACAGTGTATAGCATGTCCAAGTCCTTTTGGTTCTTTTTGACGTATGTAATGGATGTTGACCATGTTTGATATGTCTTGAACCATTTTAAGCATTTCTTTTTTGCCTTTTTGTTCTAGTTCAAGTTCAAGCTCTACGCTTCTATCAAAGTGGTCTTCTATACTTTTTTTGCTACGACCTGTTACTATTAGTATTTCTTCTATTCCCGATTCTATTGCTTCTTCTATTATGTATTGTAGTGTTGGTTTGTCAACTATTGGAAGCATTTCTTTTGGTTGTGATTTTGTTGCAGGTAAAAATCTTGTTCCCAGTCCTGCTGCTGGTATTATCGCTTTTCTTACTGTATTTTTCATAATTTTACTCCACTTGTATTATTTCTACTTGTAATTCATTTTCTTTATTTTTAAGTAGTTCCTTAAGCTTTTCAAGTATTTTACCTAAGGTACATTATATTATAAAGAATATTATATTTCTTTTATAAGAACTTCTACAAAATATTCTAATAATTCATTGCATATATCTAAAGTCTTATTATCTTCATCTAATAACGGATTAAATTCTACAAAGTCCATAGATTTAACTAATTTACTTTCAATAAGTTCTTTTAATATATATTTAGAATCTTCTACAGTGTATCCACCCTCTACTCTAGTTCCTGTTCCAGGCACTAAGTACTTATCCATAAAGTCTATATCAAAACTTATATGAAGTGCATTTATATTTTGTTCTTCACATTTTTTTAATATCTCCTCTATAATACAAGTAAATCCTTTTTTATCTATAACTTCCTTATCATATAAATTAACTTTAGTCTGATTTAATAATTCTCTTTCTTTTTCATCTATATCCCTTCCACCTATATGAAATACATTTTCTTCTTTTACCTTAACTCCTTCAAAATATAAATTTACAAGTTCTTTTTTTCCATACCCAGTTAAAAAAGCTAATGGCATTCCATGAGCATTTTTACTTTCAGATATCACTTCTGTATTAAAATCTCCATGAGCATCTATCCAAACTACTCCTATATTATCGAAATACTTACTTGCACCAGATATACTACCAAGACCTAAGCTATGATCTCCGCCTAATATAATTGGAAAATATTCTTCATTTAATGAATTATATACAGTATCAGCTAATTTAATATTTGTATTATATATGCTTTCATAAAACTTTATATTTTTATCACCTTTAAATTTATCTTTATTGTCTATTATTTCTATTTCTATATCTTTGATATACTTTACTTTAATACCTTTACTTTTTAAAGTTTTTTCTAAATTATTTGTTCTAAGTTTTTGTGGACCATATTGCACACCATTATTATCACAACCATGATATTGAGGTACTCCTATCAGACCTAATTTCATAAAAAATTCCACCTTTCAATATTCGATTACTATATTAAAGCATTCCATCTAAATCTGAGTTATTTATTAGATTTTTATCACGTTTAGTTCATATATTTTTCTTAATTTATATTAAATTTATTATGTTTGCCATGATTATTGTTAATATTTAATTTTTTTCTTAATAATTCAGTTACAATACTCACTTCTTCAATTCTTAATATTGTAACTGCTATTCCATAAATAATAGCTCCTATACATATAGCTGCAAATAGTGCTATTACTTCAAATATAACCCCTATTCCTAATATATTTATTAATATATTGTAAACAATATATGTTATCACTCCCATTATTATAGATGCTATTAATGATTTAATCATAGTTTTAATTATCTTATCCTGCCCAAAATACCTAATTTTCTTTTTAAGGCTATTAAATAATAATATTATGCATATTAATGAGGAAATACTAGTCCCAATTGCTAATCCTGCGTATCCCAAAAAATTAATTAATATAATATTTAAAATTATATTTATCACCATAGCAAAAGCTCCATTAATCATAGGTGTTTTAGTATCTTGTAAAGAGTAAAATACTCTATTAAGTATCTCTCTTAATCCTGATCCTATCATACCAATAGAATAACATGATAAAGCTATGGCAGTCATTCTAGTAGCATCAGAATTAAATGCACCTCTTTCAAATACTATTTTTACAATAGGTTCTGCTAGTACTATAGCTCCTACAGAAATAGGAATTATTAAAATTACAATTGTATTTATACTTTTTACTACAGATGATATAAATTTTTCCTTATTATCTTCACTTGATAACTTAGATAAAGTTGGATATATAACTGATGCAACAGTAGCTATAAATATCCCTAATACAAATCCATTAAGTCTATATGCACCATTTAATACAGTTATAATACCATCACCTAATGTAGATGCTAAACTTCGATCTGCAATAGTATTAACTTGATCCACACCAACACCTATAAATACAGGTACTATTAATACTAATATTTTTTTTATATATTCATCTTTTAAATTTATATATAATTTATATTTATAGCCCTTTTTTATAGCAAATGGCAATTGAATAAGTAATTGAGAAGCCATAGCTATTAATGTACCTATTGCCATCATATTTATATTACCTTTGCTACTTATAGCTATACCTAATATTATACATATATTAAAAGGAAAACCTATCATACCCGGTATAGTAAACTCTCCATTTATTTGTAACCATGAAGTCATTATTTTACTTAAACCTATAAATATAGTTCCAAATATCATTATTCGAGTAAACTCTACTGCTATCTTTAACTTGTCTCCATAAAAATTCATAGCAAATAATTTTACTAATGGTTCAGCAAATATATATCCTAGTATAGATATAATTATAGATATGATTATTACTATATTTAAAATATTATTTACAAATTTAATTGATTTATCTTTACCATCATTTTTCTCTACCTCATAAAATAATGGTATAAGAGTTGTTACTATAGCGGTTCCTATAGATGCAAAAAGTATTGTTGGTATAGTTGATGATGTTATATATACATCTGAAATTTGTGTTGTGCCATAAAAATATGTTAAAACTAGCTCTCTAATAAAACCTAATACTTTAGACATCATAGTTACCAACATTAAAATTACAGTTGATTTAGCAACTTTATTCATATATTATCCTCCTAAAAAATTTAGAGTAATATATGAATAATAATATATTACTCTAAAATAATAGTTATTTCTTAATCTCGATTAAATAAATCCCTTGTATATACCTTACCTTTTACATCTAATAAATCATCTGATAATCTATTAGATACTATAACATCAGATATAGCTTTAAATTCTTCAAAATCTCTAATTACTCTAGAGTTAAAGAAGTTATCTTCTTTTAATACCGGTTCATATACTACTACTTCTATACCTTTTGCTTTTATTCTCTTCATTATACCTTGTATAGATGAAGCCCTAAAGTTATCAGAACCACTCTTCATTACTAATCTATTTATACCTACTATCTTAGGTTTTTTAGCTATTATCATATCTGATATATGATCTTTTCTAGTTCTATTTGCATCTACTATAGCACCTATTATGTTATTAGGTACATCTTCATAATTTGCTCTTAATTGTTTTGTGTCCTTTGGTAAGCAATATCCACCGTATCCAAATGAAGGGTTGTTGTAATGGCTTCCAATTCTAGGATCTAGTCCTACACCTTCTATTATCTGTTTAGTATTTAATCCTCTTATCTCTGCATATGTATCTAATTCATTAAAGTATGCTACTCTTAATGCTAAATATGTATTTGAAAATAACTTTACAGCTTCTGCTTCTGTCGAATTCGTAAATAATATTGGTATATCTTTCTTTACTGCACCTTCAGCAAGAAGTTCTGCAAACTTTTCTGCTCTTTCTGATTGCTCACCTACTATTATTCTTGAAGGATATAAGTTATCATACAAAGCTTTACCTTCTCTTAAGAATTCTGGTGAGAATATTATGTTATCTGTTTCAAACATTTCTCTTACTTTTTCAGTATATCCAACTGGTACTGTTGATTTTATTACCATTGTAGCATCTGGATTTATAGATAATACATTTGCTATAACAGCCTCTACAGTTCTAGTATTAAAGTAATTTAACTCTGGATCATAGTTTGTTGGAGTTGATATTATTACATAATCTGCATCTTTATATGCCTTATATGCATCCATTGTTGCTACTAAATTTAAATCTTTAGTTGCTAAATATTCCTCTATCTCATTATCAACTATTGGAGATATTTTATTATTTATCATATCTACTTTTTCTTGTATTACATCTACTGCCATTACTTCATGATTTTGAGCTAGTAATATCGCATTTGATAATCCTACATACCCAGTTCCTGCTATTGCTATTTTCATTTTACTTCTCCCATTTAATTTACTATACTTAAATATTATAACTTTTTATATCTTATTTTAGACTAAAGCTACTTTCGTATGTTTCTTTAATTAGCTTTCTTCTATCTTATAAAATTCTTTATACCAAGTTGAGAACTTTTCTAGTCCTTCTTCTATAGAAGTACTTGGTTTAAAATCTATTGCCTTTTCTAAATCTGATGTATCTGCATATGTTCTAACAACATCTCCTGGTTGCATTTCCATATAGTTTCTAACTGCCTTTTTACCTATTTTATCTTCTAATACTGATATAAACTTTTCTAATTGTACTGGTTGATTATTGCCTATGTTATATACCTTATATGGTGCAAAACTTTCGCTTAATTTATCTTTTGTTTCATCCCAATCTTGATTAGACTTTGGTGCTAATGGTAATAATCTATATATACCTTCTACTATATCATCTATATATGTGAAATCTCTTTCCATCTTTCCATGATTGAACACTTTTATAGGATTGTCATTAAGTATTGCATCTGTAAATGAGAAGTATGCCATATCTGGTCTTCCCCACGGTCCATATACTGTAAAAAATCTAAGTCCTGTAGTAGGTATTTTATATAAATGGCTATATGTATGAGCCATTAATTCATTTGATTTTTTAGTTGCAGCATATAAGCTTACCGGATGATCTACTTGGTGTTCTGTAGAGAATGGAGCGACTTTATTCCCACCATATACTGAACTTGATGAAGCATATAATAGGTGTTTTACTGGATAATGTCTGCATGCTTCTAATATATTTACAAATCCAATTAAGTTCGAATCAACATAAGCATATGGATTTTCTATAGAGTATCTTACTCCAGCTTGTGCTGCTAAATTTATTACATAACCAAATCTATATTTTTCGAAAAGATTATCTATATCTTCTTTATCTTTTAAGTCTATTTTATAAAAAGTATAGTTATCATACTTTTGAAGTATTTCTAGTCTTCCTTCTTTTAATCTAACATCATAGTAGTCATTCATATTATCTATTCCGACTACTTTATATCCTTTATTTAATAATAATTCTGCTAAGTGAAATCCTATAAATCCACTAGATCCAGTTATTAATATTTTGTCCTGCATTACCTTACTCCTTAATCTTCTTAATATTTAATATTATAATGGTAATTTTAGCTTCTCTCCAAGTAAATAGTCTGCCTCCAAAGTTATATCTTTATCTAATCCACTTGCATTATGTAATGTTATTTCACCAAAATATATTTTACCTGATATTTCATATAAATCAATTCTTGCAAAGTCCAATCCTTTCGATAATATTTCTGCTATTTCAATCATTTTATTAAGTGATTTTGGCTTTGGTACTATATAATCCTTATCAGGATTTTTTTCATCTCTAATATAAGGTAATTCATTCCAATCTAAGTCAAAAAATTTAAATCTTGTATCACCATTGTGTCTATTATAGCAAAACATTATACTATCAGCTTTACCATTAAAGCACATTATTTTATAATCTTTTAATTCTGTTCCAGATTCATCTACCATATATTTCTCAGCAATGATACGAGGCTTTATATCTTTATATGGCCACTCTCTTCCATACCAATATCCATTTCCGTTGAGTTTTACTTTTATGTCTTTTTTTACTTTATCAAAGTTAAACTTCTCTTTACTTTTACATATATATACACTTTTAGAGTCATGATTACACTTAAGTACAAATTGATTCGGTAAGTTTTCATATTCAATTTCCTCTACTGAATCCCATACCCCTATTAACGGAATTAAATACTCTTCTCCTAAAATATCCGAAATATACTCCCTTACTTCGTATTTATCAACTAATTTAGTGTATCTCTTATCTTTATCATATATTTTTAACCATTGAACCTTTTCATTCAAACTTTTAGGATTTTTAAATGACAACCCTCTTTTAAAATGCTTAAAAAACATTAATCTTAAGTACAATCTTGTAGGAATTAATCTACTTATCTTTATCAATAATCCTCTCATCTTATCTCCTTTTTAATTACTATTTATTATTATACACTTTTAAATAATTCTATTTATATATTTTTCTCTAAAATACTTATACTTTCTTTTTCACCAATTAATTTTTTAGACATGTTATTCTTAAAAATTAAATTAGTAAGTATTAATGATCCACCTATAGCAATTACAAAGTTAACACCCATATTAATATATGGGTTTACTCTACCATTCAACATATAGATTGTAAAATAAATAAATTGCTGATGAAATAAGTATATTGTCATAGATCTATTTGACATATATTTCAATATATTATTATCTTTCCATTTTATTCTTATAGCTAGTTTCTGCAGAAAAACAAATATCATAATTGCTCCAACAATATGTAATGGCAATTTTAAAATAGTTTTTATTATTTCTACATCTCCATTAAATGCGCTAACTTTTTCAAATATGCTAAATAAGGTAATTTGAATAAATAACCAACCTAAAACTGGAATTTTAAACACAAACTTACTACTATATTGCCTTATTTTAAATCCTACTAAAAAAAGAGGTATATATAGTAAAACATTTAAAACTTGAAATACATTCGGTATCTTACCTAGACATAATGCATACACTATATAAAAACAACAAACTAATAGTATACTCTTTATGTTATGTTTATAAAAGTAATCTGATATAAACCATGCTATAATATAAACCCAAAACAACATCCATAAAAACCATAATTGACTTGCTCCTCCAACTAAAGATCTTATGATCATTCCTAAATCTAATCCTTTATAAATAATTATATTTATAGGTATCACCCAAAAAATAGCAACTGTGTAATAAGGGATTATTAATCTTTTTATCTTATTAGCTATAAATCCTGATAAGTTAGCATATTTTTTTTTCTCATATTTTAAATAGTAAAATATATAACCTGATACTAAAACAAATGCATATATATGAAAAGAATTAAGCCATCTTGAAAATATACATAATATTGGTGATGAATATATAGGTTTTAAATCCAACCACTTTTCTCCCCAAAAAACACTACTATGATATAAGGTAACTAATAGCATAAGCATTAATTTTACAAAATTACAGTTATTTAATTCTTCTTCATATGTAAAGTTGTTTCTGTTTATCATTTTTTCTCTCCTTAGTTTTTATTAAAAGAATTTTAAACTACATAGATCTCCTCTTGTAACAGATATAATAAGCATTATAAGAGAAATTATTAAAAGGCTATTTTTAACTTTTATATACTCTCTTGATCCCTCCGTACACTTTAAGCAATATAATCCTATAGGTATATTAAGCATCATTATAAAAAAACTTAATCTAAAACCAAGGTTGAATTCAAAGAATATTATACCTAAGTTAAATATGGCAATTACTGATAAAAAGTTCAATATTCTTTTAGATACAAATCTATTATTTTTTACTGGCGATTTATCTTTATAAATTTTCACTCTATTTATTAAATATAATAACAATATGATTGAGATTATACTTAATAAAGCTTCCCAAAAATAAAAGTATCCTTCTCCGAGTTGACCACCTGTAATATATCTTTCTCCCTTGTCTAGGAACGCTTCAACATAACTACTGCCATAAGACATAGTTACAATGATACTTCCTATACTAAATGCTATCTTCATAAACTTATCTATTTTTGTTTCTCTTTTTTCAAATAACAATAAAATAATTCTTAATAATATCATAAACTGTCCCATTACATGAAGTGACGCAGCTATTAAATAAAATATAATATTCTTAATTATACTTCTTTTTAAGTCAATCTCTGTATATATGCACCATGCCACAATTGCAATTGCTAGAACTGTTCTAATATTACTAATCGTTACTTGGAATAGACCACGCGACATAAATAAAAATAAAATAAGTACAACATCTTTTTTTCTTGATTCAATTTTTTTATAGCATTTTAATAAAATAGAGAATATTAAAGTATATGTTAACAATGCAGTAATACCAGGTAATAATCCATCAACTCCTAATTTACCAATTAAGTAATAATATAGAGGTACTCCAGGAGTAGAAGTATTAATCATCGTATCTTTCAAAGCATCCGGTGACATACTAGTATAAATATGCATTACTGGAAATAATCTATACAAATCTGCTCCTTCACTCGGAACATAAAGAAATGCCATTATGGAAAGTAATAAAATATACACTTTAATCCATTTGGATAAGTATTTCTCTTTCATAATATTAATTGAAAAACATATAATATTTAGTATAAGTGTGTATACACCTACTCCTATCAGTCTTGGTATTAAATACATTTCTTACTCCTTTCCTAATTATGATAAATAAGTTATTTTTTCTATCTCACATATTATTAGATAAAATATACCTAATGTTATTACATATACCAACAAACCTATTAGTATTGAAATAGATACATATATTCACCTACTTTTTATTATCTTTCTAATAAAAGTAAACTTTTATATAACTCATGACTCTTTTTGGCTAATTCATTCCAATCATATTGATTAGACAATTCTAATGAATTACTTCCCTTTTCATTTAATAGATTTTTTTCTTCTATCATTTTTAATAAAGTTTCTTTTATACTTTTTATATTATTTCTTGCCGTCCAACCTGCATTATATTCTTCTACCTCTTTAGCCATATTAGTTCCATCTGTTACAAAACATGGTATTCCATATGACATAGCTTCTATAAGTGCCATCGGATGGCCTTCAAATCTAGATGTCATTAAAAATATATCACTTTCTAATAATACGTTTTCTTTTTCTTTTCCAAATACAGGTTCATGAATATATATTATAGATGATAAATTTTCATTATCTATTTTTTGTTTTAGTATATCTTTTTTATTTTCTACATCTGGTCCATAAATATGAAATTGGCAGTTTGATTTTTTCAATTCACTTTTAATGCTCACGCATGCATCTATAAGTAAATCTATTCCCTTTTGATAAGGTTCTATCCTACCAATATTTGTACATATTAACTTATCTTGATTAAAATTTTCTTTAGTTATATATTTTTTTTCGGTTCCATTTGGAATAACTATACTAGTTTTATTCCATTTATCACCCGAATCTCGCTTTTCGTCTTCTGTTAAGTATTGAATAGCTAAAGCTTTTCTAGCAAATTTATTAAAAGTTATAATATTGGCTATTGATTTTTTAATTTTTTTTCTATTTTGAGCTTTTTTAGTCAACTCTCCTCTAGGAACTAAAATGTATGGTATATCTCCTTTAGTTAATTCTTTTCTTATCTTCATATTTGCATAACCATAGAATTGTTCTACAATAACTAAATCTGGTTTATTAAATGGTTCAGGCAAATCACTAATACTTTTTCCAGGATATTTATCCACAGTATTTATATGATAATGATTCATCCACTCGTCATTAATATCAGTTCTCATATGATACCAAAATATATTATCATATTTCGATTGAGCCTTAATTTGCCTTGGTATACTGTATCCAGGACCAGCCCATTTAACATTTGTCATTTGAGAGATATATACTATGTTCATAATTAAATTTATACCTTTCTTTTATTCTAATTACCTATTTATTACTATATAATTTCTATAATTTTACTATAATTTATTTTTCTATCAAATTTTTCTTCTGCAAGTTTTCTATTATTTCTTCCCATTTCTAATCTAATACTATTGTTATTATATAGATATATTATTTTTTCAGATAAATCTTTAACATCACCTGTTTTGCAATTTAAACCACATTTATATCTTTCTACTAAATTTCTATATTCTAAAGAATCTTGTGTATTTACTACAGGTATTCCTGCTGCTGCATAATCCCCAACTTTATTAATAATACTTCCAGCTGATCCTTTAACTATAGGATTAACGCATATATCAGATTTATTAAGATATTTTGCCATTTGAGAATATTCAAGCTTACCTTTAAAATCAACATTTATTCCTGATGATTTTGCATATAATTCAAACTTTGATTTTAATGGTCCATCACCCATTACAATAAATTTAATATTGTTAATTCCTTTTTCTTTAACAATTTTTAATGCATCTATAACTAAATTTAAGTCATAACTGTAACTTAATGTTCCAACATAGCTTAGCCATATCTCGTCTTTTGGCTTATTTATTTTATTATTTTTAGTACACTCATCGAAATATTCTAAATTTGTACCTAAAAATACACTTATTCCTTCTTTTACTTTTTGATTAACTTTAATCCCTCTATTCATATAAGTTTCAGAAACAGCTATAATTTCATCTGCATTTTTATATATATAGTTAGCTTTAAGTTCCATTGGTTTAAACATTAGACTACTCAAAATCGGAACATTGAATACCATTTTAAACGCTTCAGGCCATAAATCCTGTATATCTATAATAAACTTAATATCATTTTTCTTGGCATACTTAGCAGCAATATATGCTACATCCAACGATGGTACTGCACAATAAATTATATCTGGTTTCTTTCTTTTATTTAAATATTTTTCTACATTTCTACTAAATATATAGTGACTATGAAATCTTGTCAATGATATATTTTTCTTATATCCTGGTTCATTAATCATTGTAATTTTATATCCACTATTTGTTTTTGCATCTAATGCTATATTTCTCTGTTCTTTAGTTCCATGAGAAAAACTAGTTGTTAATAATTCAACATTACAATTTTTATTTTTTTTACATATTATATCTGCTAACTCAGTAAATCTTCCATTACCTTTTTCAGATGCTGTCATTATAAAGTGAGCTATAATTAAAATATCTTTCATTTTTTACTCCTATTTATACTAAATATAAAGATAATTTTTATATTTAGATATTAATTTAATATTACCTATACACTTCTATATTTCAATTCAATAAATCTTCTTATATTATATTAGGCTCTTTTATACAATCTGAATGTTGATTTTATGTATTGATATATCTAGATTTAAGAATTATTCAAATTTAATAATGATTTAATTTTATTAATATTAATATATATAACATTCTAATTATATAAAAGAGCGTTATATTATTTATAAAGGCTTAATCTAGTTATTTAACAAATAAACCTTTAATTATATCTATTATCCTTTTTATATCATCATTAGTCATATTAGTATCACTAGGTAAACATATTCCACTATTAAATATAACCTCTGATAAACTTCCCTCTTCTAATAAGCTAAAGAACTTATATTCCTTAAAAAATGGTTGTAAATGCATTGGTTTCCATACAGGTCTAGACTCTATATTTTCTGCTTCTAAAGCTAACATTATATCTAATGGCTTAACCTTAGAATCTTCTTTTATAGTACATGCTGATAACCAATAATTTGATTGTCCAAAATCACAAATATTCATCATCTCTATGCAATCTATACCTTTAAATCCTTCTTTATAAGCTTCATAGATTTCTTTCTTCTTAGCTATTCTTTCATCTAAAACCTTAAGCTGTCCTCTACCAATTCCAGCAACAACATTACTCATTCTATAGTTAAATCCTAGCTCCTTATGCTCATAATGTCTTTCAGCTTCTCTTGATTGAGTTGCCCAGAAAAGAGCTTTTTTTGTATATTCATCATTATTAGAAACCATCATCCCTCCACCAGATGTAGTGATTATCTTATTTCCATTAAATGAATATATCCCTATTTCACCTATAGTTCCTGTCTGCTTACCTTTATAAGTTGCACCTAAAGACTCTGCTGCATCTTCAATTATTGGTACATTGTACTTATCACATATAGCCTTTAATGCATCATAGTCAGCACTTTGTCCATATAAATTAACTACAACAACAGCCTTTGGAATCTTATTATTTTTCTCCGCATCATCAAAAGCCTTTTGTAAAGCTATTGGACACATATTCCAAGTTTCATAGTTTGAATCTATAAATACTGGCTCTCCACCTTGATATATTATTGGATTTGCAGTTGCTGAGAAAGTTAATGTTGAACAAAATACAACATCACCTTGTCCTACACCTAAACACTTAAGTGCTAAATGTATTGCACTAGTTCCACTTACTGTAGCTGTAGCAGTTTTTGCTCCAGTATACTCACACATTTCATTTTCAAATCCTGTAACATTTGGTCCAAGTGGTGCTACCCAATTTGTATCAAATGCTTCATTTATATATTTAAGCTCTTCCCCACCCATATGTGGAGAAGCAAGATATATTCTTTTTTTCATAAATAAACTCCTTGATGTATAAATATCTTTAACTTATATTAAATTTACATATTAAATTAACTATATAAATATATATTTTAAGAATTTGATGTTTCTCCATCTTTAGCCAAGCTTCTTAATATATATTCATTTATTAAAGTATATTTTTTCCCATCAATATCTATATATGCTCCTGTATATGGAGGAAACCAAAATGCTCTTATTTTTAAATCTATATCATCATTTTTTAAATCTATTTCTTTCATAGACTCCATTTCATTTCTAGATATATATATTCCTGCCTCCTTCGGTTGTTGTATACAATCTAATCTACCATTTTCTTTAATGTCAGTTACAATACTCTTATATAAATCTACTTGTATTTTTTGTGTTTTTTCTTCTAATGATATTGCTGTTTCATGTCTATAATCAAAATTAAATTTATATATTTTTATTATATCTCCTGTATCTATATTTTCATTTACATAGTGAGCTGTTGCTCCCCATTCTTCTAATTTATTTAATATAGCTACATTATATCCAGCTGTTCCTTTCCAATCAGGTAATATTGCTGGGTGAAAATTAATGCATCCATATTTAGGAGTACTTATTAAAGGTTCTTTTATTTTTCGCCAAAATAAATATGATATTACTAAATCTATCTTATTTGGATCATCTTCAACCATCTTTTCTGCTTCTTCTAAAGATATTACTGGTATCCCTAATTTATCTGCTTTGTCTTTTGTTGGTGAATTAGCAAAATGTGAATCTGTAACTACAGCTAAAACATTTATTCCTTGTTGTACTGTCCATTCTAATAATTCAGCCGCATAGCTTTTTCTTCCCATAAAAATTACATTCATGTCATTTTCTCCTTTTAATTATTTCCTTTAAATTTTTCCATAGTTACATGCCCTTCTTGGCTTATTCCATCTCTTTTTACTACTTTAAGAACTGTCATAAATAATATTTTTATATCCATAAAAATATTATAATTATCTACATACTCTACATCTAACTTAAACCTTTCAGACCATCCTAAAGTATTTCTTCCATTAACTTGCGCCCAACCAGTTATTCCTGGTCTAACTTCATGGCGTCTAAATTGCTCTGGTGAATATAATTCTTTATATTCTACTAATAATGGTCTTGGACCAACTAAACTCATATCACCTTTAAATACATTTATAAGTTCAGGAAGTTCATCTATACTAGTGCTTCTAAGTAATTGTCCAAATGATGTCATTCTTTCTTCATCTGGAAGTGGTTCTCCCCACTTATCAACTGCATCTAGCATAGTTCTAAACTTTATCATTTTAAATACTTTTCCATCTTTCCCAAGTCTATCTTGTGTGAAAAATATTGGTGATCCAAGTTTTATTCTTATTAATACTGCTGTTATTAATAGTATTGGAGAAAGTACTATAAGTCCTAGTCCTGAACAAACTATATCAATAGTTCTTTTAACTACATTTTGAAACCTCATTACTTTCCTCCCCTCCATTTACATCTTCTGGTCTTATATATGTTGTAACAAACGCCCTCATCACACTATCTATAAGCTCCACCTCTTCATTATCAACAATCTTTTTAAGCATTTCTAAATTATGCATAACCTTCTTGCTATCAAACTCCACAGGCTTTCCAATAAATATCTTGCTGTTAGCAGTCTTAGTTAAACCTTCCTCACTCATTAAAAGTTCTTCATATAACTTCTCTCCGGCTCTCAAGCCACTGTACTCAATCTTAATATCAACTCCTGGCTCAAACCCACTAAGTCTAATCAAGTTGTTTGCCAAATCAACTATTTTAACAGGTTCACCCATATCAAGAATAAATATCTCTCCACCCTTTGCCATTGCTCCAGCTTGTAAAACAAGTTGAACAGCTTCGGGTATTGTCATAAAGTACCTTATAATATCTGGATGAGTTATTGTAACTGGTCCACCTTCAGCAATTTGCTTTTTAAATAATGGAATTACACTTCCGTTACTTCCAAGCACATTACCAAAACGAACTGCAACAAACTCCGTTTCACTATTTTTATTTATAGTTTGTATAATCATTTCCGCAGCTCTTTTAGTTGCTCCCATTATATTAGTTGGGTTAACTGCTTTGTCTGTTGATATTAGCACCATTCTTTTTACTTTATATGTATCTGCAAGTCTTGCCACATTTAAAGTTCCAAATATATTGTTCTTTATAGCTTCACTTGGACTGTTTTCCATTAATGGAACATGCTTATGAGCTGCCGCATGGAATACTACATCTGGTTTATATTCATTGAATATTTCATCCATTCTTTTGTATTCTCTTATTGAAGCGATGATTGTACTTAAGTTTAATTTACCTCCGTGCTTTCGTATAAGTTCTTGTTGTATTGCGTAGGCATTATTTTCATAATTATCAACTATTATAAGGTGCTTTGGATTAAAGCTTGCAATCTGACGACAAAGCTCACTTCCTATACTTCCTCCACCACCAGTAACAAGTACAGTCCTTTCTTCTATATAGTCACTCATTTCTTCCATATTAACCTTTATAGGCTCTCTTCCTAAAAGATCTTCTATATCAACATCTCTTATTTTCTTTATGTCAACCTTACCATCGATTATTTCATATATTCCTGGTATTGTTTTTAATTTACATTTTGTTTCTTTACAAATATTTATAATTTCAGATTTTCTTGCCTTGTCTACATTTGCCATTGCAAGTATTATTTCATCTACATTTTCTTTTTCTACTATTTCTTTTACTTGCGAAGTATCACCAAGTATTTTTACATTGTGGATTACTCTTCCTATTTTATTAATATCATCATCTATAATTCCAACTGGTACTTTCTTAAGTTGAGGATTTTCTTTTAATTCATTTATTATCATCTGTCCCGCACTTCCAGCACCAACAACAAGCACTCTTTGGCTATCTTGTGAAACTACCATTCTTGTTTTAAATCTTCTTCCAGTTCTATATACCAATCTTAAACCACCAGTATAGCCGATTATAAGTATTGTTGATACTATATAAAATAATATTGAATAATCTATTCCTATTAATCTATGTGCTATGTATACTGGTATTACATAAACTAAACAAGCCGAAAGTATCGATACTAACTCTTCTTCTCCTGCATATCTCCAAAGACTTGAATAACATTTAAATACTTTAAATGATACTGTATGTATTAACATATATGTAATTATTGAAAGCATAATTGTATTTGTATCTAAATTTTGATACTTCCATGTAAGAATCATTGAAACTAATACAGATATTAATATTCCACACATATCTAAAGCCCACAGTGATACTTGTCTTACTTTATATGAACTAAGTATTTTTTCTAATGTAGTTTTTTCTTTAGGAATCATATTTGCTAATTCCATACTTTCTCCCCCATACCAATTATTTTTATATTATGTTTTTAATTAATATATTAACTTATAATGCAGCTGCCTTTTTCTTATTTCTACCTTTTCTTCCGCTTTCATGTTGGTAATAATAATTGTAATAATTATAACCATTCCACTCAGCCTCAAACTTATTTAAAACTGCTCCAATTATATTAGCTCCAACATCTTCTAGCCTTTGCTTTGAAACCTTTGCCATTTCAATATCACATTGCTTACTTCCAACAACAAAAACACATCCATCGCTGTAAGTTGATACTATTCCTGCATCAGTAACAATTCCAATTGGTGGAGTATCTATAAATATATAATCATAATACTCTCTTAAACTTGTTATAAATTCCTTCATTTTCTTTGAACTAAGTATTTCCGATGGATTTGGAGGTACTGCTCCACATGTTAAAACATGTAAGTTTTTAACTTCTGTACAATGTACACACTCTGCAAAATTTTTGTTGTTTAGTAATATATCAGTTAACCCATTTATATTACTAATATTAAACATTCTGTGTACACTTGGATTTCTTAAGTCCCCTTCTAGTAATAATACTTTTTTTTCAAGGTTTGCAAAACTAACTGCAAGGTTTGCTATTACTGTTGATTTTCCTTCATTTTGCATTGAACTAGTAACATTTATAACCTTCATTTCTTTATCTAAGTTTGAAAATTCTATACTAGTTCTTATTCCCCTATAACTTTCTGAAATAGGAGATTTGGGTTTTCTTATACTTATTATTTTTTCTAAAACTTTACTCATAATTTCCTCCTATTTATTAAGCTATATCTTCATTAGGTATTACACCAATAACTGATAATCCTAAGTGTTTTTCTATATCTTGTGGTGTTTTCATTTTGTTGTCTAAGTACTCTATTAAAAACACTACGAAAAGTCCTATCATAGTTCCTAAAACAAACGCTATTAAAACATTCATAACCTTATTTGGTTTTATTGGATTTTTAGGTAATGTTGCTTTATCTATTACTTGAACATCATTTGCCTTAGTTATCCTTTTAGCTTCCTTTGCAAATACCTTTGGTATTTCATTTGCTATATCGCTTGCTTTTTGAGGATTAGTGTCTTGAACACTTATACTTATAATTTGAGTGTCTTGTACTGGAGATACAGTTACACTTTTTACTAAATCTTCATATTCATCATTCAATTTTAAATTTTTTATAACATCTTCTAAAACTGCTCTTGACTTTATTATTTCACCATAAGTTACTGCAAGCTTTTGCGTAACAGTTATTTGATCTCCTGTTACTATTTGTGTTTCTGCTTGTTTATCAGCATTTACTATTAATGTGGATTTTGCTTCATATACTGGATTTAACATAAAAAAGCTTATTACACCACTAATTAATGCCGATATAATTGCTAAAAGAGCAATTATCCAAAATCTCTTTTTGATAATTGCAAAATATTCTCTTAAGTCAATTGTTTCTTCCATTTTTACCTCCACTTTTTTCATATTTCGTCAAATCATTTTATGCATAGAGTAATATAGCAATTCTTGTTTTTTTTGTATATATCTTCGACAAAACCTCTTATTTTATTTCATAATTTTACTTTTTATATATATCATTTTCGACAAATTATTTTATTTTTTACCATCGATATCTTTCAAATTATTTTTTCATATATATGTGTTTTATATAAATAATAAATTATATTATTAAGTTCGACATCTAAAAATGAGTAAAAAAATAGCTCATAAATTTATGTTCATATTGGTAATAATAAATACAAAATTAC
>JABLTT010063598.1_pt1 | contig 17851 bp, 14 predicted proteins | sample 7160061 | NCBI WGS metagenome assembly JABLTT01 (sample SAMN14651232, study PRJNA627086) | human gut metagenome | isolation source: feces | host: Homo sapiens
CATCACCAACGTCGACGACTGGTGCGCCCGCATCGCCGAGATCGCCCGCCGCGACGACGGCACCTGCCGGACCGGCAAGGAGATCCTCGACCTCATGACCTTCATCACCGAACGATAACCCGAACGGCCCCGGACCCCCGGGGCCCCAACACGGGCCCACCCCGCCAGGCGGCCGACCACACGAACGATCCCCCACCCCGGACCGGCCGCCACCGACGGCAGCCCAATCCGTGCCACTGCCCTCACGCACCAAACCAAAACCCACCGACCGTCCCATCCAAACACCACCCACCATACGAACAACCAACCACAATCAACATCACCAACAATCACCAGCCATACAACCCCATCAGACACACCAGAACGTCATCAAAACCAACCCGATTTCATATATCTCTTTGCACATCTTGCACCCTCGGTGCAAAAACCCGCCCTCAAACCCCGCAAAACCCCGGAATAAAGCCAAAAACAGGTGGGGGGTTTCGTAAATTTACGAAACCCCCGCAGTGGCTTATATAAGTGCCCGTTGTCGGCGGGCGCAGAGAACGACGAAAGTAGGCATGCCCGTTCGAAAGGTCACGGAAATGAACGAACAGACAAACCCTCCGGGAAACGGAGAATGCCGCAGGTGCGCGTACTGCGGCAACGAGATCACGGCCTGCCGGGATGGCGGCAGACCGAGGCGATTCTGCTCCGATTCACACAAAGTGATGTACTACCGGGAGAACAAGCAGCGCATGGAACGTGACTCGTATCAGCGGCGCATCGATTCCATGGATGCGAAGATCGCCAGCCAGGCGGACGCGATCCACGCACAGTCGCTTAGGGCGGACGGTCACGAGTTCAAGGCCAGGCAGGAGCGGGAGCGGCGCGAACGGCAGGAGGAGGAGTTCCGCATGGCCGCCGATCAGATCGACCGGTTGTTCGCCAGCGGCACGTTGAAGGCGGACCATGACAGTCCGACCTGGCAGCAGGACCGTCACCTGACCCAGTGGCAGGAGGTGATCAGCCACTACGCGAAACCCGCCGAGCCCGATCCGTACGACGAGCTCATGGAGCTTGACCGAGTGTTCCAGGAGGGCAAGCAGCGGTGGAGGGCGCTCAGCGAACGGGCCAAACGAGAGCTGCCGCCCAACCCGACAGCCGAGGACCGGCGGATTGCCAGCGAGCGAATCCGGCAGATCGGGCAGCGCGAACGCGAGTGGATCCTCCGCTTCTTCAAAGAGCATCCCCGGCTGCAGGCGTGGTACGACCTGCTCGACTATGCGGACAACTTCCGTATCGAACACGGGTTCTGGCCGGATGAGCGCATCGCCGAATACGCCAGGCTCAAGGCCCTGGTCGACGGCAAGACCCCGAAGCAGGGGTGAACGCCCATGCGTCGGACACCGAAAGCCGTGAACGGCCGCTCGCCGCCGCCCCGGCCGACTGCACGCGCGTGAACGCGACGACAAGGCAATTCGAATGCAAGGAAAGGACGATCATGGACGATTTCGATTTCAAGGCGCTCATCGAACAGGAGGAGCGCGCCCACAAGGAACGCGTGCGACAGCTGCGCAACCGTCAGAAGGAATACGACGCGAACACCAGCCGCATGCGGGAGATCCTCGAACAGATGAGAACGCTCATGGGCGAATACCGCGCCCTGTACGACTCCGTCAAGAAGACATCGCGCCGACGCCGCGACCAGATGGAGGCCGCCGGATTCCCCGACACGCCCGCGCTGCTCGCCGAACTCCGCTCGGTCGCATCCGGCCAGAAGGAACAGGACAAGGAAACCGCCGACGCCCAAACCCCGCAGCCTACGGGCGACACCGAACCGTCCGCCGGGCAACCCGTGGAAGCCGCCGAGCATCATGAGGCAAACCCGTCAGCCGACGAACCCAGCGAATGGCGGGAGCCGGAACCCTCCGAGGGCGACGGCTGGAACAACTGACCGACAACAAGAAAGGAAGGTGGGGGCGGTTGAACGTCCAGATCACCAAATTCAGCACCGCCCCCGGCGCCATCGACTACTATCTCAGCCGCATCGAGGAGGCGCTCTACGACAACACCGATCCGACCGACTACTACGTCAAACACGGCAACCCCGCCGGCGTGTGGACCGGTCGGGGATGCGCCGCCCACGGCGTGAAGGCAGGCACCGTGGCCACGCCGGAACAGGCGCGACGGCTGATGAGCATGCTGCGCAACCCCATCGACGACAAACAACTCCAACCCGGACGGATCAGGATCTACGACGACGAGGGACGGCTCCTGCCGCCCGACCAGATCCGCTCCGCGGTCGGATTCTGGGACCTGACCTTCGACGAAAGCAAAAGCGTGAGCATCCTGTTCGCGCTCGGCGACGACCGGATCCGCAACACCGTGCTCGAATGCCACAGGGAGGCCATCGAGGACACGATCCGATGGTTCGAGGAGCACGTCGCCCGCACACGCAGCGGCCGCGCCGGCGCCGTCCAGGAAGGCGTCGAGGGCGTCACCGCGATCCGGTTCCAGCATTTCGAAAGCCGTGACCACGACCCGCACCTGCACACGCACGTCACCGTCAGCAACCTCGTCAGACGCTCGGACGGCAACTGGCGGACCCTCGACGGGCGGGCCATGCTCACCTGGACCGTGGCCATGAGCGAACGCTACAACAACCTCAGCCGTGACCTTTTGCGCCAACGCCTCGGCGTCGAATTCACCGAACGCGCCACCAGGACCGAGGGCTCCAAGGCGCGCGTCATGGAGATCGCCGGCATCCCCGATGAGCTCATCGAACTGTACAGCAAACGCAACGCCGCCATCGACAAACGCGCCAACGAGCTGATCCGGGAATTCCACAACAAGCGCGGCGTCATGCCCGACCACCGGCAGATGGCCGCCATCCGCAACCAGGCGTGGGCCGAAACCAGGCAACGCAAGGACGAGACCGTCCGTCCCCTTGAGGACATGCTCGAACAATGGAAACGGGAAAGTCATGACCACGGATGGGACCCCCACCGCGTGGTCTCCGCCGTCATCGACCGCGCTCCCGCCGTCGGCCTCGACCCCGCGGTCGCGGCAGCGGACCAGCCGGGCATGGACGCGTTGACCAGACTGCTATGGGAGCAGATGCGGGAGGACGCCATAGCGCACAACCTGCCCGAACCCCCACAGCCGACCGAACATGACGTGATCGAACAGGTCCGTCGGGAAGTGACCGGCAACGACACCACATTCACCGCCGCACGCGTCATGGCCACTGCCGAAAGGCTCACCGCCGGCATCCGCTTCGACGCCCCCGGCGCGCGCGACCGGCTCGTGCGCACGCTCACTAACCGGGTGCTCGACACATGCATCCCCGTCAACCCGGTCCGCTACAAAATCGACCCCGGCATGGCCGACGATCCACGCATCGGCGTCCTCGACGGAGTCGCCGGAGCCGACCGGCCGACCGAGCAACGCTGGTACACGCCCGAACTCGCCGAGGACGAGAAATACATCAAAACCATGTGGAAGGAACAAGGCTTCCACGAATCCCCGGACCGGGAGACACGACGGCGCATGCGCGACCTGTTCGCCAGCTACTCGGCCGAATCGGACCATCCACTCAGCCGCGACCAGGAACACGCGTGCGCCGCCATGCTCACCGGAGGCGGCTTCATCCGCGGCATGGTCGGCCCCGCGGGCAGCGGCAAGACCACCACCATGTGCGCCATGATCCACGTCATCGACCAGATCCACGGGTCCGGCAAAGTCGTCGGCGCCTGCGAATCCGCCAGGGCCGCGAGCGAACTGCAGCAAAGCCTCGGCATCCACACCAACACCATCGACAAACTCCTCGACGAGCTGCGCACCGGCCGCGAACACGCGCGCTGGGAACGCATCACGCAACGCCTCAAGGACCCCAAAATCACCGACCCCAGGGAACGCCGCATCCTGCGCGCCAAAGCCGCCGAACAGGCCATGCTCGTGCGCAGTCTGACCATCCCCGAACACGGGTTCCTCATCATCGACGAGGCCAGCATGGTCTCCACCAGACACGCCGCCGCGCTCATGAAGGCATGCCGCGAACGCCACACCGACATCATGCCCATCGGCGACCCGCGCCAGCTCGACGCGGTCGGCGAAGGCGGCGGATGGTTCGCCTACGGCGACGAACACGGTCGGCTCCCGCACCTCGACAGCATCTTCCGCTTCCTCACCAAAGACGAACAAGGCCACACCATCACCGACCAGGAGATGGCCGACCTCTCATTGAAGATCCGCGACTGCCGCACAAGCGAGCAGATCGACGAGGTCCTCGACGGGCTCCAAACCAAAGGCCTGATCCACCCCGCGACCGAAACCGATCTATGCCGGACCGCGATCGACGAGATGCGCGCCGACCTCGAAGCCGGCAGAAGCCACATCATCATCGCGTCCAACAACCAACTCGTCGACCAGATCAACCGCGAATTCACCGACAGCCGGCAGATGAACGGCCTGGCCGACCCGGACCCCGCGCATCGCATCCCATTGCGCGACGGCAACACCTGCGGCGCCGGCGACCTCGTCGCCACCAGGGAGAACGACCGGCGGCTCTCCACCAGCGACGGCACCTGGGTACGCAACAACGACCAATGGACCGTCATCCAGGTCGGCCGGGAGACCACCCTTCTCGAACGCACCGACGGGTCCAAAGGGCGCGCCAGCATCCCCAACAGCTGGCTCGAACGCAACGCCCAACTCGGCTACGCGATCACCACCCACCGCAGCCAGGGCGCCACCGTCGACCGGTGCAGCCACATCGAGGCAGCCGGCTCCAACACCCTGCGCGCCCACCTGTACGTCAGCGTCACCAGAGGCCGTTGGGGCAACGACCTATACGTGCAGATCCCCGACATCAACGACGGACGGCTCGGCACCGAACTGCTCGCCTGGCGCGCCGCCAAACGGCAGGAACTCGAAAACCAGGGACTCCGATTATGGGAGGGGCCGGGCCCCATGCCCCAGGACGGGCGATGGTACACGACAAGCATGCTCGACCCCACACCCATGGACCTCGCGCGCCGCCAGCTGCGCGAGGTGCTCGCCCGCGACAGCGAGGCCAAGATGGCCACCGAACAACGCAAGGCCGCCCGCGCCGAGGCCTGGGACCCCGCCCGCATCGAAGCCGAACACCGCAGGTTCACCGTCATGCTCCACCAGCCCGAACTCGAACGGATCCTCAACGAACACCACGACCCCCTGTACGTCGAGGAACTCAAAACCTCCAACATGTGGGACGCGCTATGCGACGCGTGGGCGCGAGCCCGCACCCTCGACCCCGTCAAAGCCGAACGCATCGCCGCGCAACGCGTGCGCGAGGACGCGGCAATGAAGATGCCCGCCGACGACGCGATGCTCTTCGACATGCCCGTCGCCCGCGACAAGACCGCCATCCTCATCGAACGACTCCGCAACCAGATCCTCAAACCAGGCAACGACCTCACCCGCGCATGGAAATACGGGCTCACCCCGCTCGACCGGAACCTCGCGGCCAAGGATCCCAACATGGCGTCCATGATCCGACAGGCCGGTGAGCTCATCGACAAAACCAGTCGAAACATCGCCCGGCAGGCCGCAGGCGGGCGCATCCCATGGGCCATGGAACTGCGCCGTCCCGGACACATGGATTCCGATAAGATCAGAAACGAATACCGCGAACTCGTCACCCAGATCCAAGCGTGGCGACGCCAATACGACATCGACGCCCCACAACCCCTCGGCCCCGCGCCCATCGGGGGAGAAGGCAGCGAACGCAACCTGCGCAGAGCCGCGCTGGCCGTCATGATCAACCGGTGGAACAACGGGCAAAGCATCCACGACGACATCACACCCATGCCCGAAACGCACGCGGAGGCGACGAGTAGTGCGGAACCTGAGCCTCAGAGCACAGCTTCAGATCCATATGTGGAATACCGTCCCGATGGCTGGTCGCCGGCCGACTGGACGCCCATGGCCGTGGACATGGACAAGGTCAACCGCATCGCGGAAACCAACCGCATCGTCTGGGAATACTGGCAGAGCCAAGCCGACAACGGGTGGGCCGGCGAATACGCGAAGACCCGCGGCATGAACCCCGACCAGGTCGGCCAGGCGCCGGCCGGCCGCGACACGACCCTCCACTGGGCCACCGTCAAGGCGCGACTGGGCATCGACGAACTCAAGGAGGCCGGGCTCGTCCGCCAGGACCGGCACGGCCGGTGGGTCGACGTGTTCCGCGACCGCATGTGCATCCCCGTCGTCGATGAACAGGACCGCATCATCGCGTTCACCGGCCGCATCAACCCCGAACACCAAACCGAACACACACCCAAATACATCAACACGACCAACACCGAAGCCTACGTGAAAGCCGACCAGCTCCTCGGCCTCGACCGCACCGCCTGCCAGCGCATCCGCCAAGGCGCGGGCGTCATCATCTGCGAAGGCGCCATGGACCGCGAGGCACTCGAACGCGCCGCCAACACCCTCAACACCGTCGACCCCAGCCAAGAATGGGTCGCCGCAGCCCCATGCGGCACCAGCCTCACCGAACGCCAACTCGCCAAAACCCGCGCACTCTCGGGCGGGGAGATCCACAAGCCCATGCTCTGCTTCGACAACGACCAGGCAGGCAGAAAAGCCACACTCCGTGCATGGACCATGCTCACCGAACACGAACGCGCCAACGCCACCATCCTCACCCTCCCCGAAGGAGCCAAGGACGCAGGCGACCTCATGAAGGAACACAAGCTCACCGACCTCGCCGCGCAGATCGCTTCGGCGCGACCTCTCTGGCAACAGGTAGCCGACAACATCATCGACCGTGTCGATCTCACATACGACATCGGGCAGAATGCCGCCGCAGAGAACGTAGCAAGGAATGTGGCCGACTGCATGCCGGAGGGAATGCGAACGCGCGTCGACGAATACGCACGTCAACGCATCATCCGCGAAACCGAACGAGCGGGTGCAACCAAAAATGTGTACACCGGTCCCACGGCCGACAGCATTCCGTTGGCAACCACATCGACAGCTGGCTCCGCCAAGAATATAGGGGTTGGGGCCGGGATGTAGGAGGTTGCTACAATGCTGATTGTAGTATTGCGAGGAGTGAGTATGGGCGATGGAAAACCTGGCCGCGTGTCCGATGAGGACTACGCCGTGACTTCGATACGAATGAGGCGGAGCGTCAAGCGAAGGGCTAAGTTGTTTGCGGTTGAGAGGGGGCAAACTCTTCAGGAGATCATCGAGAGAGCACTTGAGGAATACTTGGAGACACACAAATTGGAGTAGTATTGTAGTATTGTATTCATGTAATATTTGTTTATGCTTTTGAAGTGCCGATTCGAGGTGTGTCTATGACGGAAACTGAAGCGGATGGTGAACGTGTGGTGTTTCTGGAAGACCCCAGTGTCCCATATGGACAGCTTGAGGATTACGAGGGGGATCTTCCCGAACCGAGTACAACGGTTATGATCGGGGACGCCGGCTCTATCGACTTACCGGACGCGACGGTGGATTTGATCGTGACGTCGCCTCCATACTGGCAGAAACGTGACTACGGAGTGGAAGGGCAGATTGGGCTGGAATCCACGCCAGAGGGATACGTCGATTCGCTTATGCGATGTATACGGGAATGGTCGAGGTTGCTGACCCCACATGGATCTGTTTTTTTGAATGTCGGAGACACTTATCAGGACAGGTCTCTCGTAGGCGTTCCGGCACTTATCGAGGTTGCTGCTCGAAGCGAGGGGTGGACTATTCGTAATCGAATTATTTGGACTAAAACCGGGGGCATGCCCGACCCTGTGACGAATCGATTGGCGAACAGATACGAATATGTGATTCATCTTACAAGACAGCCCAGTGGATATTACTATGATTTAAACGGCTATTCCGAGGATTACGGTAACGGGTCCAATCCTGGCGATGTATGGGATGTTTCCCTTCGACGGAACGTAGGCTCGCATCTTGCTCCGTTCCCCAAGGAACTGGTTGATAGAGCGATAGACCTGGCATGTCCACGCCAGGTATGCACGGTTTGCGGGAAGCCTCGCGCTCGTGTACTTGCAAGAACCAATCGGCTGAATCCCGCCCGTCCTCAGGCCAGACGAGCGATGGAACTCGCAAAACAGGCGGGGCTGACGCCTGAACACATCAGGGCTATTCAGTCTTTTGGGGTAAGCGACGTAGGAAAAGCCACACAGTTCCAGACGGGAACGGGACATAGTGCGCGTCGAGTGGTGGAACTAGCCATGGAGGCCAAGAAAGCCTTGGGCGGTTATTTTCGGGAATTCACATTCGCGAAAAAAGCCACGATTGGATGGACGGATTGCGGACATCATTCCTACCGTCGAGGAAGGGTGCTTGATCCTTTCGTAGGTACTGGAACCACGCTACGTGCGGCCCGGGACGCTGGATTAGACGGTATAGGAGTCGATCTGAGGCCTTTGCTTGATCGAGACATCGAGGAGTTGATTCAGTGAAGACATCATTGATTCCGTTTCCTTGGCCATGTCCTCGGCATCGAGATTGAAATTATATTGGATGACGGGAATACGTCCAATCCTTCCCGGTGTTTCCAATCCCGCATCTTCTTGTGTAGTCACCGGATGGACAAGAAAGGCGAAAGGAGTTCCAAACCGAACGGCGTAAAGGATGGCCTGCTCGACTTCGTTCCGTTTGGGATAGCCATCACTGTCGAGAGGCGTGCATTTACACTCGATCGTCAACAATACGTCCCGGCTCTTGGGATCCTTGATGAGGATGTCGCAGTCCGCTGTATGGGACGTGCTGCCCGAAAGAATGCGCGCCCCGCATATGTTTTCATGCTCTGCGAAGTCTTCATACAAGGGAACCTTGCCGGACACCGCGTTTCCGTCTGACACGATATATCGTCCAGACAACGACCTTCGTATGGATTCGCGGATGAAATCCTCGAAAAGATGTTGGAAATCTAGCTGAAGGCTTGGGAGACGTCGCCCGTATTCCGGAACACCTTCAAGCAGGAGTGTGCCGCCATCAATCAGTAGGGCCGCCGTGTCCAAAAGCTCTCGATACGCCAACCAATTTGGTGGCAGAGGAGGCCGGTTGGTGGATGTGAGAAATGAGAGGCATTCCTGTTTTGACCGATGCGAAACACCGTCGAATAGTGGCATCAGGCGCATACGCTCGCGTTCGTGCAATGGCTTGGAGGGAATCTCACTGTTTTGCAAGGCAAACAGCAGACAGGAGTTCGGAAGATTGTCAATCGTCCTTTCTGCGTAGGAGCAGGCGAGACGTCTCGTGATACCTCTCCACTTCAACGACAGCGAACGAGACACGTCAATCCTGCCATACGGCGATGAAGTTTCGATTTCTTTGCGCCGGTATTCCCTGAGAAGCCCAGTGGAATACAACAGCTGACAATGCTTTACGTACTCCGTCTTAAGTAAACTCCTAGCCCAATCAGCAGGCGACTGGGAGACGAAATAATTACGGTATTCGCCGTCGATGGCGTTTACCCAGGATCCGTTGCAGAAATCTACCATGTATGTGAGATTCCTGGTTTGAAAACGCGGCACAACGTTCAGCAGAACACTGTCATTAAGCTGGACTAATCCAATATTCCCTTTTGTGCTCAAGGATTTAGGATCGGATCGACTGCTCAATGTGATGAAATCCTTTAACAGCTTGCTCAACCGTAGGGGAGGAATATCATCCACTGAAATACCTTGGATGCGTGCGTATTGTGGCACGGTTAAAACGCGTGTACTCGAATAGGACGTCATCGGTCGCCTTCAAAGGGCGGAAATTCTTCTTCCCAAAGACCCACAAGATCGTTCAGAATGTCCGGACGACTATACAAGGCATGAGAAAGATAACGTTTGATCTGATAATCCCATCTTCTACGCGCATCATACTCGTTATGAATCCCTGCGAAGAAGGCATGCCCGACTGCGGCACGAGGCTCCGCCGACTCCGCGAATCTAAGATCCTCCTTGAGCCAGCGTGTGAGACGAGACACCAATCCCTGATCTATATCCCGGGGAAGGACCGACTGCAAAAGGGCGGGATCGGGGGGAACGTCCACAAACGCGAAACGTCTCCCGAACGCTTCATCAATGTCATTGGCTCCCCTGTCGAGTGAATTCATAGTGCCAAGGATGAGGAGATTGGCCGGAACCATTGCGGTCTCACCTGAAGAAAGAATGAAAGTCTCATTTCGCTTACTGACCTCGATATAGGTGAGAGCTTCTCCGAAAACCCGTCCGACGTCCGCTCGGCTGATTTCGTCTATGACCAAGATGACAAAATCGTTGATGGATTCACTCGCCTTGCGACACGCATTAAGGAATACACCCTCCTTACGCTCGAATCCACCATTGTCCGTCGGGCGGTAGCCTTCAATGAAGTCCTCGTATTGGTAGGAGGAATGGAACTGTACGAAAAATTGTCTGCTCTCATCCCCCTCCGTAAGCGTATCTGCAACCTGCTGCGCCATATACGATTTGGAAGTGCCTGGAGGCCCAACCAGAATAACTCCTCCGAATTCATGAAGCATCCGTAACACAGCATCCAACCTGGAATGATCTTGTGGATCCTCAAAACCATCGATTATGTCGGCGGCAGTCAGCACAGGCATCCTGCAACGAAGAAAGACATCAGCTGTTCCCCCTTCCCCAAGACTGACGGTCTGCGGAGTCTCTGTGCTTAACGATTGGTTGCATTCAAGAAACACCGGCTCGGGGCAATCCGAAATATCCTCTTCAAGCTCAGGTAAACCGGAAATGTCGTAAACCGTTTCGAAGGCTCGTACAAGATCCTGCGCACCAGGGGGCGATTGTTCAGGGAAAAGAAATACTGCATTTCTCAAATAGAAAGCGGCCACGGCCCATACCTTCAAACGTGTGTTGGGCATGCGTGCGGAGAAGAACGCATGGATATCCTCGGGCAATCCGAATTGCCCTTTTTCCCTGAACAGGGAAATCTCAGGCGAATCGTCGCGCACCGAGGATCGAGAAAAACTTCCCGCTATATTAGCGGAACGGAAGAATCCGATGGGGCCTTGGGTATTACGATCCTTGAAGGGGATTAGATTGGGTTTCCTCGGCGGGCCGCCGGGGACGGCGTAGTCTCGGCATAATTGGGAAATTGTCACATCAAGGGTGGCATCGCGTGAGATGCCGTTTTCCGCATAATATTCGGATATGTCGAGAAAAAGCCCGACCAGCGGGTGCATTTTGCTCTCGGCAAGGACGGAGAGCCCTCTCTTTACCACCATTGGATTGATGCAGTACATTCCCACTGTTTCACCGACTTTCCGTGACGAGTTCGGAATCCCTCATAGTCTACAGGATATAAAGAAACTCAGATACAGAAGCGTTCAACGCTGTACCGGTGGCAGAATGCTCTTGAACTCGGTTTGGGGCAGGTCCTTGTAGGAGTCCCAGCGACGGCGTAGTTCTTGCTCCGCCTCCTGGTATTGTTTGTCGCCCTGCTGGCTGTAGGCGATGAGCTCGTTCGGGCCCATGAGGTTCACGGGTTGTTCGAGATTCAATGGCATGCCTATTGTTCCTTCCAGGTTAGCGTGGTGTTCCAGGCTTGGCTGAGGATGTCTCGATAGTGGTTACCGATCGTCTCGCATAACTCGTCGAGCGGGTCGGACAGGTGGGCGTCCTCGAAGATGTGGTAGAAGTCGTTGTTCGGCACAGGCCCTGAGTAGTTCTGCTTCACCTGCCTATCGGTCCCTCCCGAAATGTACCGGTAGGCTTTATAACCGAGCATGTCGAACGATCCCGATCGCGCGGACATACTCAACGGGTCATAGCAGACGTCCTTATAGTCGGGGAAGGTGTTCGTGAACAGTTCGATGGCGACATCCTCCTCTTCCTCTCGTCCTTCCAGATGAAACTTCATGCAATGGAACATCACATGCTTCCAATACGGTTCGGCGATATAGGACCGACTCGGGTAAATCCAGGTTTTCGTCACCGTCACCAGAGAACCGTTCGCAGCGACCAACAATCCTTCCCCGATGCGTTCCTGCAGCGCTTTGCGCAGGTCGCCTAGTTTCCAACTCGCGTGCTCCACATACAGGCTCAGGTCACGGCAGAACGCGGTGATCTGGGGTTCGATGCCGCGCGTCCGTTCGATGAACCGGCCGATGGTCTGCTCGTATTCCTTCATCGCCTTCCTCTTTCTGTCGGGGGAGTAGTTGTCGATGTATTGCATGAGCAGATCCACGCCGCGCGGGTCCGCGTCCATGATGTGCGTGCCCATCCGTGCGAGGATCTTGTCGAACAGTTCGTCGTAGAGCACCTCGAACAGGTCCCCTCCCGGGTCGAGCCCGTCATCCCGGTAACGGTCGAGATCGTTCTGGTGGTTCGGTCTGAGGACCACGACGACGGCGTCCGTCCCGTTCTCCTCCCGGGCGTGTGCCTTGTAGTCGGCCAAATCGTTGTTCAGTCCCGAAAGCACTTTATTCTCGATTACGATGGCCAAATCCGGCAAACGGACCAGCACGTCGATGCGGTTGCCCTTCTCCGTGACCGCCTCGGTCTCGATTATGACGTCGTCGCTGACTGCATCGGCTCTGTCGACCCGCCCGAGCAAGGATTCAAGCACGAGCGTACCCAGACCGTGGTTGCCTGTGGGGTCGAGCAGCCATGCAAGCGTGTTGCTGCTGGCCAGCTCGCTGTTCGGGAACCTGGCGATACGGAACAGGTTTGGACGTTCCGGAATCCCTCCGCGGACAAGACAGTCGATTGGATATCCTGAAATCGCATCATGCCATGGTGTCTCGTCCATGCCGGAATTCTATCGCGGTGGAATCATGTTTATATAATCTTGCCCAGGGGCTGGACTGCCCCTGACCGAGCGAGGAGGGTCGACCAATGGCTGTAAGAACTTTCGAATTGGAACCGGACGAACGGATACAGCTCAAGGAGACGTCGGTCGGGCGCGGCGACTGGGGGCAGGGCAACGGGGAACTGGTCCTCACCGACCGCGCGCTGATCTATGTGGACCGTGGATTGTTCGGCGGCTATAAGGGATACACCAGGTTCAGGCTCGAAGAGATCACGCAGGTCCTTGCCGGCAAATCCCCCAACGGCTCCCATCAGCTTGAGATCTACCACTCTGAAGGACAGGACAACTTCGTATTCGCCTCCTCCGGGAAACGCCGGTCCCTGGAATGGAAGAAGGCGATCGACGAACAGTTGGCACGTCTCGGCCAGACGGTCGCGGATGCCCCCGAACAGGAGGCCGACGGCGGCCGGGACGTGGCGGAGGCGATAGGCTCGGCCGCCAGGCAGGGTGGGGTCATCGTGGGCGGCATCGTCCGCGGCGTGGGCCAGGCCGCACTGGGATTCGTAGACGGGCTGGGCGTCAAAAAGCACGACAGCGACCCCGCGCAGACGGACCGGCGGGACGAAGCGCTGTCGAAGCTCGGGGAGCTGCGCGACCTCGGGGTGCTCACCCCCGAGGAATACGAGGAGAAGGCCGGGCGCCTGCGCAACAGCTGACACGGCCCATACGACGGGCGCGGACACCGCCCTGACGCCGTTTCCGGCGTTAGAATACCGAACAACGGCGAAGACGCCGCCAACAGCCAATCGCATCGGGAGAAGACATGGTCACCAGGGTAAGACATCGCAGCAACCGTGTGGCGGCGCTGCTCGCCATCATCCTCGGCTTGTTCGGGGCGCACCAGTTCTACATCGGCAAAGTGAAGGCCGGACTGATCCGCATCGGCGTGCTAGTCGTGGCGGTTCTGCTGACGAACGTCACCGGAAATTACTTGCCCATGTCGCTCGTGGCGATCATCTGCTGCATCGAGGGAATCGTCTACGCGCTCATGGGCGACGAACGGTTCAACACGAAATTCGTGAACCATGGCGCGGCCGCGCCGGCGGACGGCAAGACGGGCGGCCGACGGACCGCCGACTACGTGATCTGCGCGCTGGCGGTCGTGTTCGCGTGCGCCTACGGCGCTATCGCGCTCCAGCCGATAGGTGCCACCGCTCCCGAACAGACGCCGGTCCCGGTACAGGATTCGGCACCGGCCCCGACCACGAACGAGGATCCCGAGCCGGAGCCCGAACCGGAGCTTGAGGACATGACCGTCACCTTCGTCGACGTAGGACAGGGCGACTCCACGCTCGTGGAACTGCCCGACGGCAAGACGATGCTCGTGGACGCCGGCGAGGCGTCCGCCTCACAGAACGTGCTCGACGCGCTCGACGCCGCCGACGTGGAAGCGATCGACTATCTCGTGGCCACGCACCCGCACGCGGACCATATCGGCGGCATGGAGGCCGTGCTCGCCGCGTACGACGTCGACGAGATATGGATGCCGGACGTGTCCGAGACGACGCAGACCTACGAGGGATTCCTCGACGCCGTAGAGGCCGAAAACTGCACGGTAAGGCAGACCGTGGCCGGCGAGAGCGTCACCGGGGACGACGACGGCTACGACATCGACGTGCTCTCCCCGTCGGCGGATATGCAGTCCGATGACATGAACCGTTGGTCCGCGATCATCCGCGTCACCTACGGGGACACGTCGCTGCTGCTCACCGGCGACGCCGACGCCTCGCAGATCGTGGAGGCGAACCCGGGGCACGTGGACGTGCTCAAGGCCTCGCACCACGGCTCCGAAACCGGCACCAACACGGAGGTGATGGCCACGACCATGCCCGACGCCGTGGTCATGAGCTACGCCGAAGGCAACGACTACGGACATCCCGACCAGAGCGTGCTCGACGCGGTCAACGCCGCGGGAGCCAAAGCGTATTCGACCGCCGCGAACGGGAACGTCACCATGGTCAGCGACGGAAAGACCGTGACCGTCACCCCGGACCATGAAGGCACCATCACAGCCGGCGAGAGCGCCGAGGAGCGCGCGCAGCGCGAGGCCCAGGAGCAGGCGCAGCGCGAGGCCGAGGAACAGGCCCGCATCCAGGCCGAACAGCAGGCGGCCCAGCAACAGGCTCAGCAGCAGGCCGCCTCCCCGCAGGACGACATGGTCGTGATCACGCAGACCGGCGAGAAGTACCATCGTCCGGACTGCCGCACGTTGAGGAGGTCGAAGAACACCCAGACCGTGACGCGCGCCGAGGCGGAGGCCAGGGGACTCGGTCCGTGCGGCGTGTGCAACCCGTGAGGAGCAAGGTGATGATCATCGACAGAATGGAAGGGAACATGGCCGTCGTGGAGACCGCCAAAGGCGAGCATATCGATGTGCCGTTGACCCTGATCGACGGGCGTGCCCGCGACGGCGCCGTGCTCGTGGAACACGGAGGACGGTACGCGGTCGATGAACAGGCCACGGGAGCGCGCACGCGCGACCTGGCCGAACGGCGCCGCCGTCTGTTCTCGAAGCGATAGGCCATCGACGGAACCGGCCGTCATGCGGCGGGCGGGATCATCAGCGTCTGACTGGTTTCCCCTGTAGTCCCGGATGCGGTTCGACGGTTCCCGTGCGCGGCGGTGAGGGAATCCGCCGCGCCGTCGTTCCATGGGTCGGAGCCCGTGGTCTCGTCCCATGCACCCAAACGTATGGGTGAGTCCGGTTCCTCCCCGTCCGCGTCTGGCCAGGCGGTGCGGTCCATCATGTGTTCGGCCGCGGCCTCCCCGTATGGCCATGCGTAGGCGTAGGCGGGCGCCCACCCCTCCATGCGGGCCAGGACGCGCCGGTTCGCGCGCTCCGTGGAGATGACGGTGTTGACCATACGGCAGTCGTGACCGGTCTGGAGCAGTCCGCTGCTTTTCGACCAGTCGCCGATTCGTCGGAGCGTGTCCTCGCATGTGGTGAGGAACGAGGATGGCCTGATCGTGGCCCCGTCATACCGGTATGCCATGGCGTATTCGTCGTACAGGGCGTCGATGTGCAGCACGATCCATGGGTGCCGGATCCAGCATTTGGGCAGGTCCCGGTCGAACAGGGGGTTGACGGCGCACAGCCAGTCGGCGAACTCGATGAGCGTGAGCATGCGCCGAGAGTCTGAACGGGGACCGGCCGACGCGTACCAGTCGTGGTGCTTGATCCTGGGTTTCCGCCGTCCGTCCTTGCCCTTGCCGGAGGGCGCGCCGGTTGCTTGCGCGTCCGTGGAGGCCTGGGACATGGATTCGAAGGCCTTGGCGACGGCGGCGTCCGCCTGCCGGAGGATCCGCGCGCCAAGAGCCCCTCCATCCGGGTCCGTCTGTTCGTCGTCCGGTTCGTCATCGTCGACGTGCATGTAGTCGCTCATCGTCGATCCTCCCCGAGCGCGGCGGTGCACGCCGCGTACGCGTCGTTGTAGTCGAGGATCCACCGGTGCGCCTCCAGGTAGCTGTCTCTGGTGTCGCCGGTCTCGGGGAGCGTGTGCGCGACCTGGACGAGCCGGTCGCATTCCTTCGGCCGGCCGGTCATGGTCTCGATGTCGGTGACCTGTTCGCTCATGGTCATGAGTGTGGAGGTGATGGCGCGTAGCTTGTCGTTGTTGGCGATGAGCCACACCTGCGATTCCCACGCGTCGTACGCGTCCTGCAGGTCGCCGGCCAGATCGGTGGAATCCGGCGTGGCGTACGCCTGCTTGAGCAGGTCGGTGACCTGCTGGTCGGCCTGCTCGAGGTCGTCGGTCAGGGGCTTGCCTCCTGGCTGGACGGTGTCGGCGAGGCTGGTGCGCCCGTCGGGCGTGGATTCGAGCAGCCCGCTCATGGCCGTGGAGATCCGGTCGGCGGCCTCCCGGTTCGTCTCCCCGCCGGACGATTCGGCGTCGCTATGGGGATTCGCGTCCGTATCGTCGCCCGTGGCGGGGTTGGACGGGGATTGGATCGTGTCGGTCTGGCTTGCGGGCGCGTCGTCGGTGGTGGCGCCGCGCGGCGTGGTGACGACCGCGCACAGGACCCATGCGAGCAGCGCCGCCACCAGGAGCATGAGCCAGCGGCGCCACCGGTGCGCGTCGTCCATGGCCCATTCGCGGATGCGCCGGATCGGATGGAACCCCTGCCCGCGATCACGTCCGTTTCTCATTGCCCCTCCTCGAAGATGTCGTCGGGTTCGCGCAGGGCGGTGTATCCGCGTTCCCACCAGGGGATCAACTCGACGATGGCCGGAGGATTGTTGCGCGAGACTACCAGGGCCATACCCTCGGGCAGGATGCGCAGCTGGTCGGGACCGATGACCGGCTCGTCGTGTTGGCTTACGGTGGATCTGGAGCCCAGGAGCGCGTCGAGCAGTCCCTGGCTGGCGTCGGTGGATTCGCTGGAGCGATGTCCGGTGACGGTGCCGCACAGGTCCGACACATCGCGTCTGGTCTGCGCGTCCTTGACGCCGCCGAGCATGACCAGCTGCGCGTTCTCCCACATCTGCCCCTCCTCGCTGCCGAACGCGGCCCTCGCGCCGGTGCGGGACTGGTGGAAGCTGTGGCTGACGATCAGTTCGGCCTGGCCCGCGGTGTACATCTGCGGCAGGCCCTGCCAGGGTTGGATGTTGTCGATCTCGTCGAGGACGAGGAACACGGGGTGTTCGAGCTTCTGGTCCTCGTTCGACAGGGCGATGCGGCGCGCCCGGTCGCGCAGCTGGTTGAGGAACATGCTGCTGAACGCGGCCGCCGAGGCGGCCCGCTGGCCCTCGACGGGGCGCAGCTCGCTCAGGAAGTACACGGTCCCGTACACGCCGTCCGCAGGCTGGAGGAACCGGTCGAAGTCGAACAGGCGGGGATCGTCGTGCCTGGGGCTCAGATAGTCGCGCACCGCGGGGATGCTCAACGCGCTGAACGCGCCGGTCACGCCGAGCATCTTCGACCCGACGATCCTGCCGTCCTCATGCTCCAGGGAGCTCAGGGCACGCAGCCAGTCGGAGGCGACCCCGTCGTCCGCATCACCCGCGGGGCCGGGGGCGATGCGCCCG
>JABLTT010064955.1_pt1 | contig 17725 bp, 6 predicted proteins | sample 7160061 | NCBI WGS metagenome assembly JABLTT01 (sample SAMN14651232, study PRJNA627086) | human gut metagenome | isolation source: feces | host: Homo sapiens
CCGGTTCCCCCGCGTGCACGGTCAGCCGGAACGAGACCGGCACCCGCTGGCATTCCTGGCGGTACAGGTTCCGCAGCTCGGAGAATACCTCCTCGGTCGCGCCGGTGACGTCCTCCTTGGTCCGCGTGCCGAACATCTCCCGGCCCAACCGCCCGTCGAGATACCCGGTGGTGAACCCGGAGCGGGAAAACACCGCGCCCAGGTTGCGCATCAGGTCCGGCGGAAGGGGTTGGCCGTCCGCCGCCAGCCGGCAGGCGTGTGTCGCCGCAGCCACATATTCCGGCCGTTTCATGCGGCCCTCGATCTTTGCGCTCACCACGCCCGCCTGTGCCAGCTCGCCGATGCGTTCGATCATGGACAGGTCCTTCAGGCTCAGGTCGTGCCCCGTCCCTCCAGGGGCGGAAAACGGCAGGCGGCACGGCTGGGCGCACAATCCCCGGTTGCCGCTGCGCGCCCCCAGCATGGAGCTGAAATAGCACTGGCCGGAAACGGACATGCAGAGCGCGCCGTGGACAAACGCCTCCAGCTCCACCGGGCAGGCGGCGTGTACCCCGGCAATCTCGTTCAGGGACATCTCCCTGGACAGCACCACGCGGGCCATCCCCGCCTCGTATGCCGCGCGCACCCCGGCGGGCGTATGGAGCGACATCTGGGTGGACGCATGCATGGGCATCCCCGGCGCGCACGCGCGCGCCAGCAAAAAGAGGCCCATATCCTGCACAAGGACGGCATCCACCGGCAGGGTGCAGGCGTATTGCAGCAGCTCCAGCGCGGGCAGCAGCTCGTTCTCCTGCAAAAGCGTATTCAGAGCGAGATAGACCTTCACCCCGCGCGCATGGCAGTAGCTGACCGCCTCCTTGAGCGCCTGCCCGTCAAAATTCTGCGCATTGGCGCGGGCGCTGAACGCGGAAGCCCCCAAATACACCGCGTCCGCACCGGCGCGCACCGCTGCCTGCAAGCTCTCCGGCCCTCCCGCAGGGGCCAAAACCTCCGGGGCTATATTCGTTTCGTTACAGTTCATCGTCTTTTTTCTCAAAGAAGCTCATGAACCCTTCCGGGTCTTCCACAACGGTCTGCGCGCGTTCCCCGGGGATGTGTTCCCGCGAGGGGCGCGCATAGCCCTGCTGCCGGGGGGCTGCCTTTGCGGGCTTTTGCTGGGCGGGCCGCTCCGGTTCCTGGGCGCTCTGCGGCCCGTGCGTTGCCTTGGCCATCTGCTCCGTCTGTTCGGAGAGGCGCGCCCGCAAGGTCTGCATCTCCTTTTTCAGGCGCTCCACTTCTCTGCGCGCTTCGTCCGCCTCTGTGCGGGCGCGGGAGGAATCCTCCAGATAGTCCTTGATCTGGGAGCGCAGGTTGTCCGCCGCGTCCTCGGCCTTATGCTGGGCGTCGCAATAATTCAGCGCCGAGATAATCCCGGCCGTGGTGATCGAAATATGCGGATTTTTTTCCACCATCTCGGTGATCCCGGCCTCTACCTCCTCCGCAATCGCGTGGATGTACGACTCGCTGTCGTCCGAGGTGAGGGCGAATTCAGCCCCGCAGATATTCAGCCGGATGCGGTTTCTGCTCATGAAAACATACCCCCTATTTCCTGCCGGCACGGCATGGGAATGCGGCCGCACCGGTTTTTCTATCTCTATAGCAGTTTTTATTATAGTCTATTTTGGTCAAATAAGGAAGCGTTTCTTTTCTAAAAACAGAAAAGCTCTTCAAAACGGCCATAAACTTGAAATTTAGTAAAAATGCATAAATTTAAGCCGAAAATCATTTGCAAGGGACGCATTTCTTCCGCCCTATCGGAAAGGCTGTTTTTGGCTTGTCCATGCGGAAATCGGATGTTCCCGGATAAAAATGGAAATTCGCGGACAAAAGAATGATTTTGTTGTAAATTAGTAATAATTGGTATATAATAAGTATGTATGACCAACCGGTCATTCTCTCACATATATATACTTCTTGGACATTTGGAGGATTTCTTATGAACTACCGGCTGCCGATCAATACGATCAAAGAACAAATTGAAGCAAAGTTGCAGCATAACTTTGGCCTGACGCTGGAAAACGCAACCGACGATCAATGTTATAAGGCTGTTGTTCTTGTCGTGCGCGACCTCATGGTAAAAGGGTACCTCGAATTTAAGAAGCGTGCCGAAGAGACGCACACCAAGCGCGTCTATTACCTCTGCATGGAATTCCTGATGGGACGCTCCCTGAAGAACAACCTGTACAACCTTGGGATTGAAGAAGATTTCCGCAAGGCGCTTTCCGAAATGGGCCTCAAGCTCGACAACCTGTATGAGAAAGAGCCGGATGCGGGCTTGGGCAACGGCGGCCTTGGCCGTTTGGCGGCGTGTTTCCTGGATGGCCTGTCCACACAGGGGTATCCCGCGATGGGGTATTCGCTCTGCTATGAATATGGCATCTTCCGCCAGAAATTGGTCGACGGCTGGCAGACGGAGCTGCCGGACTTCTGGCTGCCGGGTGGAAAAGTTTGGCTGCAAGAGGTGCCGGAGAAGCGCGTAGAGGTCCACTTTGGCGGCCACATCGAAGAATACTGGAATAACCAATACCATATTGTAAACCATAAGGACTACGAAAAAGTGATGGCGGTGCCGTACGACATGTATGTATCCGGCATGGACGGCCGGGGCATCAATGTGCTGCGCATCTGGTCCGCGCGCGGCGAAGCCTTCGACATGTCCCGCTTCAACAGCGGCGACTACCTGCGCGCAATGGAGCAGAACGCCATGGCGGAGGTCATCACAAAGGTCCTCTATCCGGAGGACAATCACCTGGAGGGCAAGAGCCTGCGCCTGTCGCAGCAGTATTTCCTGGTGTCCGCAACGATCCAGGACATCATCCGCCGCCACCTGTTTAAGTACAGCACGCTCGACAACCTGCCGGATTGCGTAGCCATCCATCTGAACGACACGCATCCTGTGCTCGCCATCCCCGAGATGATGCGCGTGATGCTGGACGAATGCGGCTATACCTGGGAAGCGGCCTGGGACATCGTCACCCGGACAACCGCATACACCAACCACACCGTCATGTCGGAGGCGCTCGAATGCTGGAGTGAAGACCTCTTCAAATTCCGCCTGCCGCGCATCTATCAGATCGTGCAGGAGATCAACCGCCGCTTCTGCGAATCCATGCACCAGCGCCATGTGGACGGCTACAAAGTGGGCCGTATGGCCCCGCTGAACGACGGCTACGTCAAGATGGCGAATCTGGCGGTCATCAGCTCCCACTCCGTCAACGGTGTATCCGCGCTGCACAGCGACATCCTCAAGGAAACCGTCTTCAACGATTTCTACACCGAGATGCCGGAGAAGTTCCAGAACGTGACCAACGGCATTGCACACCGCCGCTGGCTGAACCAGTCCAATCCGGAGCTGGCTTCCCTGCTGACGGAAAAAATCGGCGACGGCTATATCCACGACGCCGCACAGCTGGAGAAATTCCTGGAATTCAAGGACGACGCCTCCGTATTGGAGCAGCTTGGCAAGATCAAGCGCAACAACAAAATCCGTCTGGCCGAATATATCAAGAAGGCGAACAACATCGTGCTCGATCCGGATTCCATCTTCGACATCCAGATCAAGCGCATGCACGAATATAAACGCCAGCACCTGAACGCCCTGCACATCCTCACCCTGTATCAGTGGCTGCGCGACAACCCGAACGCCGATTTCACGCCCCACACCTATATCTTCGGCGCGAAAGCCGCTGCGGGCTATTACTTTGCAAAGCAGATGATCCGCTTCATCGTCAACCTGGCGGAGACCATCAACAACGACCCGCGCGTCAATCAGAAGCTCAAGGTGGTCTACGTGGAGGATTACCGCGTGACGCTGGCCGAGCTCCTCACCCCGGCGGCGGACATCAGCGAGCAGATCTCCCAGGCCGGCACAGAGGCCTCCGGCACCAGCAACATGAAGTTCATGATCAACGGCGCGGTGACCCTGGGCACGCTCGACGGCGCAAATGTGGAGATCCACGAGGCGGTCGGCGACGACAACATCATCCTGTTCGGCATGACGACGCCCGAGGTTTCGGCATTGAAGCGCTCCGGCTACCGTCCGCGTGTATTCTATGAGAACAATCCCATCATCCGCAACGCCATCGATGAGATGAACAAGGGCTTCTGCGGGGTTTCGTTCCGCAACATCACGGACTCCCTCCTGAACGAAGACCCGTACATGGTCCTTGCCGACTTCGAATCCTACTCGCAGGCACAAAAGCGCGCGGAGGCCCTCTATAACGATCATGCGCGCTGGAACCAGATGGGCCTGGTCAACATCGCAAAAGCGGGCCGCTTTGCGGCAGACCGCGCCATTCGCGAATATGCCGACAACATCTGGCATGCAACGCCTGTGCCGCCGGCTCCGGCCGCGGATAAGACGGTCAAGGCGACCGTGAAAAAGCCGATCTTTAAAAAGATGCGCTAATTCGGAGATTTCCATTTTCGGATCGTAAGGGACCGGAGGATCGGGCGACCGGCACAGTGGGTGGCACACTCCGTGCCCTTTCAGGGGTGCTCTTCCCAATCCGTTCGATCTTCCTGTCCTTTTGTGCAGAACCGTTTTCCCGGGCCCGCCGCCGGGCGCCGCAGGGCGTCCGGCACAAAAGCTGCGTGCAGCTTTTGGAATGGAACAGTTCCTGTTCCATGGCGGGCCCGGTTTGTATAGCGCCTATCCTTGGCCTTGCTTCCTGTAATATCATATAGAAACATAGAAAAGGCGCCATTCGATCAAAGCCTTATATTTCGTCATAAAAGAGGGGAAACACCATGTTCAATTCACGCAACCCGGCTTACCGGAATCCAACGGGCGCAGTACCCGCAAAGTCGCCGGTCCATTTCCGCATCAACGTCTCGCGCGACCTGAAATGTTCCGCCGCCAGACTGGTGGTGCAGGACGACAACTGGGGGCAGACGGAGAATTTCGGCATGTTTTGGTGCGGGATGGATGGAGAAAACCACGAATGGTGGGAATGCCACTTTACGCCCAAAGCGCCCGGCCTCTATTTCTATCGGTTTTATATCGATACATGGCGGGGTACGTTGGAATTGAAGAAGGGCTTTGGCGGGGAAGGCTCGACCGAAGCGCACAATGGGCCGTGGCAGCTCACCGTCTACGACCCCAGCTTTGACACGCCCCACTGGATGACCGGCGGGATTATGTACCAGATCTTCCCGGACCGTTTTTACAATTCCGGGACGCCCAAGGCCAATGTCCCCCAGGATCGTAAATTGCATGAACATTGGGGGGAACAGCCCGATTGGAAGCCGGATGAGCGGGGGATCATCACCAATTCGGACTACTTTGGCGGGGACCTGAAGGGCATCGAAGAAAAGCTCCCCTATTTGGAGTCCCTCGGCGTGACCTGCATCTACCTGAACCCCATCTTTGAAGCGCACTCCAACCACCGGTACAATACGGCGGATTATTCCAAAATCGACCCCTTGCTCGGCACGGAGGCCGACTTCCAGCATCTGTGCGCCGCAGCAAAAAAGCGCGGGATGCATGTGATCGTGGACGGCGTCTTCAACCACACGGGCAGCGACAGCATCTATTTCAACCGCGAAAAGCGCTACCCGGTGGAAGGCGCGTACAATTCCCAGCAGTCGCCCTACTCCTCCTGGTACAACTTCCATCCATGGCCCAACCAATACGACTGCTGGTGGAATTTCGACACCCTGCCGGACGTCAATGAATGCGACCCCTCCTACAATGACTACATCAATGGCACCCATGGGATCATCCGCAAATGGCTGGCGCTGGGCGCGGACGGATGGCGCCTGGATGTTGCCGACGAATTGCCGGACGAATTCCTGGAAAACCTGCGCGATGCGGCAAAGGCGGAAAAGCCCGACGCGGTTATTTTGGGCGAAGTCTGGGAGGATGCCTCCAACAAAGAAGCCTATGGGCAGCGCCGCAAATATTTCCAGGGACATCAGCTCGACAGCGTGATGAACTACCCGTTCCGCAACGCCATCTTGGGATTCTTAACCGGCGCGGACGCGGCCAATATGATGGAGATCATCATGAATATTGTGGAGAACTATCCGCCGCAGGTGTTGCGCCTTCTGATGAACCACATCGGTACGCACGACACCGAACGCGCCATCACGGTCCTTGCGGGGGAACCCATGGGCAACCACGGCCGCGACTGGCAGAGCAGCACGCATCTTTCGCGCGAGCGCAGGCAAAAGGGCCTTCGTCTCATGCGCCTGGCGGCGTTGATGCAATACACCCTGCCGGGGGTCCCCTGTATCTATTACGGGGACGAGGCGGGCCTGGAAGGGTACCGCGACCCGTTTAACCGCGGCTGCTACCCCTGGGGCCACGAGAACGAAGGGCTGGTTGAATGGTACCGCCGCCTTGCAAGACTCCGCAAATCCTGCCCGTGCCTAAACGAGGGCATTATCTATCCCTTGATGGCAGGGGATCACTGCATGGCCTATATCCGCGACGACGGCGAACAGCGTCTCCTGGTGGCGATCAACGCGGGGGAACAGGACCACTGCATCTATCTGCCCCCGGAGTGGCACGACGCAGAAGCGTTGATTGGGAAGCTTCCCGACGAGCGCAGCGCGCTTTTCCTCCCGCCGCTCGATTGCGTTGTCTTGAAATGGTCCTATCCGGCGCCAAAAGAGAAACCGGCACAGCCCGCACCCGGCCCGAAGGATCTGCAATAAAAGAAATTCCTGCAAATTATGGAATATTTTTTGAAAAACCCCTTGTATTTTTCGGACAAACATGCTATTATACTATGGCAGCTTTAAGTAAGCTGTCTATGCGCTCGTAGCTCAGCTGGATAGAGTGTCTGACTACGAATCAGAAGGTCAGGGGTTCGAGTCCCTTCGGGCGCGCCACAAAAAGTCAACTTAGCGCTTGTCGCTGAGTTGGCTTTTTTCTTTTTCTTTCGCCGCTCATCCTCCAATCGCACTTCGCCCTAGGGGCTCGTGTTCTTGGGAAGGGACCTCGGCAACAAAAACGCTCCACAGGAGCTTTTTTGCGTCTCAACTTCGGGCGCGCCACAAAAAGTCAACTTAGTGCTTGTCGCTGAGTTGACTTTTTCTTTTTCTTTCACTGCTCATCCTCCAATCGCACTTCGCCCTAGGGGGCTCGTGTTCTTGGGAAGAAACGCAGGGCGCGCCACAAAAGTCAACTTAGTGCTTGTCGCTGAGTTGACTTTTTCTTTTTCTCTCACTGCTCATCCTCCAATCGCACTTCGCCCGAAGGGTCGTGTATCCTTGGGAGGAATACAAATACACCCTGATAGATATGCTTTATTTTCTGGAAAACTTCTGGATTTTCTTTCAAAAATTGGTTTCATCTGTTAGAAGATCTCTTTGAACTGTAAAAAATATTAACTGGATAAAACCATTATAATCAATCCAGAAAAATATAGAAAGAAAACCGTGATAAAGTTAAAAAGTATTAGGCAATACGATCAAAACAGAGGTGATGGGATAAATTTGCATGGCCTAAATTCTTTTGGGAGAGATTGAAAAGAAAAGGAGAAAGCGTATGAAACAGCGAAGGATTGCTTGGCTGTTGGCGCTCACCATGCTGTTCAGCGGGACGGGCCTTGGGAATGTGGTTTCCATGGCTGTAACCGCGGAACCGGGCGTCCAATGGACAGGCAGCGAATGGACTGGGCAGCCCACGCAGTATCAAGTGAACCGCGAACCTGCCCACACCGCATTTGTCCCGTACGATACGGAAGAAAAAGCGCTCGCACGGTCCGAAGAGGACTCCGCGTACTACCAGCTCTTGAACGGGGACTGGGCATTCCAGTATGCGGACAAACCAGCGGACCGCAACACGGAATTTTTCAAAGAGGACTACGACGTCAGCGGCTGGGATACCATCCAGGTCCCCGGCAACTGGCAAACCCAGGGGTATGATAAGCCGATTTACTCCAACTCGACTTACCCGTGGACGATGAACGGCGGCGGTTCGGCCGATACCACCAACGCCACTGCGCCGACCTCGTACAACCCGGTCGGTTCCTACCGCCGGAGCTTCACCGTGAAGCCCGAGATGCTGGAAGGCGGACGCCAGATCTTCATCTCGTTCCAGGGCGTGGAATCCGCATTCTACCTCTGGATCAACGGCCAGCAGGTGGGCTACAGCGAAGACAGCTACACCCCGGCGGACTTTAACATCACCCCCTATCTCCACGAGGGTAAAAACTCCGTCTCCGTCCAGGTATACCGCTGGTCGGACGGCAGTTACATGGAGGACCAGGACTTCATCCGTCTGAGCGGTATTTTCCGAGACGTATACCTCTATTCCAAAGACGAAGTCGAAATCTTCGACTATGAGGTGGTCACCGACCTCGACGACGCCTATGAAAATGCGCAGTTCGAGCTTTCCATCAAGGCGCGCCAGCTGACGCAGGATGCGCCGGAGGGATATACGGTCCACGCCCGCCTGCTGGACGGCCAGCAGAATGCCATCGTGGAGCAGGAATTCCCGGTGACGTTCGGCAGCGACGTCGATGAGAAGGGGCATGCGGTCTGCACCATGGACTATGAGCAGACCATCCTTTCGCCCAAGCTTTGGAGTGCCGAAAAACCGAACCTGTACACACTGGTTCTGGAACTCTGCGACGAAACAGGCGCCAGCGTGGAATTTGCCAGCTCCCGGATCGGCTTCCGCGAAGTGGAGCTGCGCGACAACACCGGACTGTTTGTCAACGGCAAAAATGTCATCATGAAGGGCTTTAACCGCCACGAAACTTCGCCGGACACGGGCCGCACCGTCAGCCGCGAACTGATGGAGCAGGACATCATCCTGATGAAGCAGGCCAATGTCAACACCGTCCGCACGGCGCACTATCCGAACAATACCTATTGGTATGAGCTCTGCGACGAATACGGCATGTATGTCATCGACGAGGCCAACATCGAGGCGCATGGCGCACTGCACAAGATTCCCGGCGACGACGCGGAAAAATGGGGCGACGTCCACCTTGATCGCATGAAGAGCATGGTCGAGCGCGACAAGAACCATCCCAGCGTCATCATGTGGTCCATGGGCAATGAGTCCGGCGCAGGTTCCGTGTTCCAGATCCTGTACGATTGGACCAAGGCGCGCGACAATACGCGCCCGGTCCACTACTTCAATTCCAGAGGAGACGGAAATGCCACCTATTCGGACACCCGTTCCTCCACCTATCCATCCGCAGACGGCTCCTTCTCCGGGCGTATCAGCCTGCCGGCCATTGGGACAGACAGCAACCCCAAGCCCTATCTTGCACACGAATATGCGCACTCCATGGGCAACAGCACCGGCAACCTCCAAGAGTACGTGGATGTCTTTGAAAAATACGATAAGCTGATCGGCGGCTGTATTTGGGACTGGGTAGATCAGTCCGTCCGCGTGAACCTGGGCGGCGATAAGAAGAACGTCCTGACCGACAGCAGCCACAACCAATTCCAGGCCGAATTCACCGGCTCCCTGGTTGCAGGCAAGGACGCGGACAACGCGCTCAAGGGCACCGCAGAGCTGCCCGCCGACCCGGTCTTCGACACGACCGGCAGCTTCTCCGTGGAAGCGCTTGTCTGTCAGACGGGCAAAAATACGGAAGGCTACGACACCATCGTTGCCAAGGGCAACGAGCAGCTTACGCTGCAATACACCAAGGGCAACCTGGAATTCTGCTACAAGAGCGGCGGTTCCTGGGTCTCTGCGACGGTCGCCGCACCTGCGGACTGGCTCGACAACTGGCACCGGATCACCGGCGTCTTCAGCGCAGAGGACGGCACCTTGAAGATCTATGTGGACGGCGTGGAACTGAAATCCGTATCCACCGGCGGCAAGAATGTGCGCAATACCAACACCTATGCCGTCACGGTGGGTGAAAACCTGGAGCGCCCCGGCCGTGAATTCACCGGCCTGATCGACGAAGTGCGCATTTATGACCGCGCACTGACGGCGCAGGAGGTCGCGGATGCGAGCGTTCCTTCCAACGACGAATCCGTCCTGTTCTGGTGTGATTTCAGCGCAGTGGATACCGAAAATAAGCTGGTTGACAGTGGTCCCTTGGGGCTAAATGCCGCCTATGAGGGCACATTGGAGCCCCGTGGCGATATTGGCAACGGCACCGCTTTGGAAGGCACCGCAACCTTGCCCGTGAGCGAGGCTCTCGACCTGACCGGCAGCCTGACCCTGGAAGCGCTTGTCTATCCGGACAAGGTCTCCGGCAGCACCAACGGCGCCATCGTCACAAAGGGCAACAGCCAGTATGCGATGAAGTACATCGGCAACACATCGACCGGCAAGAGCGTGGTGGAATTCTTCATCTACGACGCAAACGCGACCGGCAGCACCAGCGCCACCTGGATCAGCCTTGAAGCGACCGTCCCGGACGACTGGTTCGAGAACTGGCATCAGGTCGTCTCTACATTTGACGCAGACGCGGGCACCATCAACATCTACATCGACGGCGAGCTCTGCGCCAGCAAAGAGGTCACCCAGAAGACGGTCACCTCCAACGATTACGCGGTCGCCATCGGCACCGATACGGAGCGTACCGGCCGCGAATTCCAGGGAAAGATCGACAATGTGCGCATCTATGACCGTGCGCTCTCGCTCGAAGAGATCAACAACGAAAACCGCACGCCGGAAGACGACGGCGTCGTCCTCTGGATGGACTTTGATTCTGTCAAGGAGATCGATACCGGCGAAAATCAGCAGTGGTATTTCGGCTACGGCGGCGACTGGGGCGACAACACCAACGACGGCAACTTCTGCGGAAACGGCGTTGTATTCCCCGACCGTACCCTGCATCCCGCCTATCAGGAGGTCAAAAAGGCCTATCAGGGCGTCAAGCTCACGGCGAAAGACCTCGAAACCGGCGAGATCCAGATCGAAAACCTCCTCGACTTCACCAATTTGAACGAGTACGAGGGCGTTTGGACACTGTACAACAACAATGAGGTCATCCAGTCCGGCGTTCTGACGGACGAGCAGCTCGACATCCCGGGCGGCGAGACCAAAGTGGTGACCATCGGCTATCACACGCCCGAAACCGTGCGCGAAGGCAGCGAATTCCTGCTCAACATCGAGTTCCGCCTGAAAGAGGATACCCTCTGGGCGGACAAGGGAACCACCATGGCGTTCGAGCAGTTCGAACTGAGCTTTGACGCAAACGAGCCCGGCCTCATACTGGACACCTCCGCGACGTTCACCGAGGTCACGGAAAGCGGCGACACGCTGACGGCCAAGGGCGAGGGCTTTGAGGTCACCTTCGACACCGCCAAGGGCGAGCTGACCTCCTTTAAGAACAACGGCAAGGAACTGATCCACAATGCGCCGGAGCCGAACTACTGGCGCGCAAGGATCGACAACGGCACCATCAACACCAAGTACCGCGACCCGGCAACCACCGTCGGCGAGGTAACAGTGGAGAAGGACGAGCATAAGATCGTCATCACCGTGCCGCTCTCCTATTCCACCCTGAACAATTCCACCAATGTCATCACCTACACCGTGTACCCCTCGGGCGACATCGTGGTCAACAGCGAATTCGACTCCAAGGCGTCCGAAATGCTGGGCCGCGTGGGTATGAAGATGGAATTGCCCGCAGGCTATGAGAACATCACCTACTACGGCAGAGGGCCGGAAGAAAACTATGTGGACCGCAAGACCGGTTCCCCGATCGGCGTGTATGACAACACCGTGGACGGCATGTTTGTGCCGTACCTCAAGCCGCAGGAGAACGGCAACCGCACGGACGTCCGCTGGGTCTCCCTGACGGACGAGGCGGGCGACGGCATCCTGTTCTCCGCCGATACCCCGATGGAGTTCGGCGCGCTGCACTATTCCGCTTCCGAGCTGAACAGCAAGGCGCATCCATACCAGCTCACCCGGGCAGACCAGGTCTATCTGACCCTGGACTACATGCAGACCGGCCTTGGCAACGGCAGCTGCGGCCCGACCATGTTGGAAAAATACAAGGTCCTGTCCAACCGGCAGTATTCCTTCACCTACCGGATGCGTCCGGTCACCAGTGAGACGAACACCGTCGAACAGAAGATGGAGCAGGCACAAAAGGCGATCATCACCCAGACGCTCAACGGCATCGAGGTGGACGGCCGCGCCCTGCCCGATTTCTCGCTGGACAAGCACGAGTACACCATCCCCTATCTGAGCACCCGCACGGAACTCCCGCATGTGGAAGCGATCACCGCGCATTCCTCCATCCAGGCCGAAGTGAAACAGCCCACGTCCTTTGACGACACGGCGGAGATCCGCATCGACGACCTGGACGGCAACCCGCAGGTGTATACCATCCACTTCACCCAGATGGATGAAATCCCGCTGGAGGACGTGGCATGGAAGTCCGCCACCACGGGCTGGGGCGACATTTGCTTCGGCACCAACCTCGAAGGCGGCCCGATGGAGCTGACGGTCAACGGCGAACGCACGCAGTTCAACAGCGGCCTGGGCGTCCATGCTTCCTCCGAAATCGTCTATGACATCGAGGGCCTCGGCTACGACATCTTTGAGACGTATCTCGGCCTCGACTGGCTGGGCAGCATCGCCAGCGACGGTTCCGAATCCCGCGGCGAAGCCCGGTTTGAGATCTGGGTGGACAACGAGCAGGTCTACACCTCCCCGGTCATGACCCAGGATACCGAGGCGGAACACGTCCGCCTGAACATCATCGGCGCGAAGGAGCTCAAGCTGGTCGTCGATTCCATGGGAACCAACGCGCACGACCACAGCGACTGGGCAAACGCCCGCTTCCTGCCGAGGGGCGAGGGCGACTTTGAGCAGATCGAAGTCACCGGCATTCCGGAGCAGATTCAGCTCAAAGAGGGTTCCACCTATACGCTGAACCTCGAGACCGACCCCGCGGATGTATCCATCGCCTATGGCGTAGCGTCCACGGACGGCGCGCTCTCCATTCAGAACAACCAGATCACCGGCGAGCAGGCCGGACATTCCGAGATGCTGGTTTCCCTCACCAAAGAGGGCTTTGAATCCCAGTATCTCTCCATCCCGGTCAGCGTCTATGCAGAAGAGCCGACCATCGTGGCCGTCGAAGAAACGGCGGTTGCAACGCTCGTCGGCCAGGCGCCGAACCTGCCGGAGGAGGTCCGGGTCTCCTATTCGGACAACACCAGCGGCATGATCGGCCTGAAGTGGGCGGACATCGACGCAAGCGACTATGCGCAGGAGGGTTCCTTCACAATTGAAGGCACGGTCGAAGGTACCTCCATCAAGGCAATCTGCACGGTGGAAGTCAGCAAGTCCAACACCGTTTCCACTGTGGAAGAAGTCAGCGCTTCCGTGCCGTATGAGGGAACGGTTTCCCTGCCGCAGCAGGTGACCGTCACCATGGCGAACGGCGCGCAGGAAGTCCGGAACGTCACCTGGGGCGACCTCAGCGGCGCTTCCAGCGTTTTGGGCCAGCACGTCCTCACCGGCACCGTGGAAGGCACCGACCGTCCGGCGGTCTGCCGCCTGTATGTGTACAGCGAGATCAACCTGGTCTCCGCCATCGCATCCAGCGCCGCAGAGACTACGGTAGGCGTTGCACCGGTCCTTCCGGAGACCGCTTCCGTCACCTATGTGGACGGGACGCAGGGGACGCTTCCGATCGTTTGGGATACCATCCCAGAGGATGCCTGCCAGCAGGAAGGCAGCTTCACCGTCTACGGCTATGCAGCCGGCTTCGGCGCACAGGCACAATGTACGGTGACGGTTGGCGAGTCCACGGACCCCGACCAGGAATATGGATTCACCGTGAACTTCACCACGAATGCGGAAATTTCCGTCAACGGTGAAGACAATGCCATCGCAAACCTGATTGGCAAGTACACCTCCTCCCTGAAGGCGGGCGACGCATACACGCTCGTCTTTACCCCCAGAGTGGACGGCAGGGAGTTCTCCGCAGTCCTGGCCAACGGCGAGGATTGCAGCGATCAGATCGTTTACGACGAAGAAACCAACACCACGACCTTTACCTATGAGGGCAGCATGGCGGCTGCGGCGCAGACGCTGGAATTCACCTTCACCGTCGTGGACAAGCAGATCCTCCGCAATGTGATCGCAACAGCAGAGGGCTTGGCCGGCGGCGACGAATACAACGCAGCCATCCCGACGGTACAAAAGATCTTTGACAATGCTTTGCAGGCGGCGAAGGACGTTGAAGCGGACCATACGGCCACGCAGGACGCGATCAACGGCGCATGGAGCGACCTGCTCGACGCCATCCATCTGCTGGGCTTTGCAGAGGGCGACACCACCGAGCTGGAAGAGTTGCTCGCCATTGCGGGCATGCTCGACGAAGCGGGCTACACCCCCTCCAGCTGGTCCGTGCTCCAAGAGGCAATGGACGCGGCGCAGGAAGTGCTTGCGGACGAAGAGCCTCTCCAGGCGGACGTAGAAGAGGCATATGATGCCCTCTATGATGCCCTGACCAATTTGGACCTCGTGGCGGATACCAGCAAATTGCAGGCCGTCGTAAACCAGGCGGAAAGCATCGACCTGGCCGACTATTTGGAGGATGGACAGGATGCGTTCCTGGAAGCCCTCGATGCGGCCAAGGACGTCCTGGAAAACCTGGACGCTACGCAGGCAGAGGTTGACGAGGCGGCGGAAACCCTGAACCGCGCAATGGCCGCCCTGCGGAAGATCCCGTCCCGCGAAGAGCTGCAAAAGCTCATCGACGAGACAGAGCAGATCGACCTGGACGAATACACCGACCGGAGCGCGGCAAGCCTGCAAGCAGCCCTGCGCGTCGCAAAGGCGGTCGTTGCAGACGCCAACGCGAGCAAGGAAGAGCTTGCCTCCGCCTACAACGCGGTGCAGACGGCGCGGGACGGCCTTGTGAAGGCCGAAAACCAGCAGCCGCAGAAGGGTTCCAGCGGTTCCACCTCGGCGAATGCGTCCAACGCATACGGCGCGGCGGGCGTCTCCGTCGTGACAGCTGCACAGAACGTCGCTACACCGGCGAGCGTGCGCAGCGACACGACCGTGGACTTCACCCTGCTGCACGGCCAGGCATATTGCTTTAAGATGACCGTCGTCAATGGCAACGGCATGGCGCCGAGCTTTACGGTTGGCAATGGCAGCGTGCTCAAGACGCAGTTCCTGACCCAGATCGGCAACGATTATTATTACAGGGTTTGGGCGACCGGCACGCCGGGCCAGAGCACGGGCGTTTATACGACCCTGCCGGGCCAGAACGCTGTGAAGCATTGCACCGTGACGATTGGCTAAGTGCTTTCGTAGACGGACGCTACGCGTCCATTGCACGGTAACCATTGGCTAATCGGAAATAGCAGAAAAGGGGAAGACTCTTCCCTGTAAACAAGAGAGCTCCCGCTCTGGATTTCTCCAGAGCGGGAGCTCTCTCTTTTGTAAGAAACTTCGTTCCGATTCATTTCTATCCATGCCGGCCATGGATTCCCAAGCAATCATTATCCATTCTGATCACTTTTTGCTCCTTCGGCTCCTGAAAAGCCTCCGAGGGCCGGATTTGGAAATATTCACACATCCGGCAAAACTGCTCCACATCAAACGCATCGGGGACGTCATCCGCCTCTAAACACTGTAAAAGGCACTCCTCTACCAACGTATTTTTCGAAAGCTCTTCAAGGGAGATTCCCCTTTCCTGTCGGAGCCGCCGGAAATTCTGGCACATTCGAAGCAAATCGCGTGTTACTTTGTCCTTCATGTTTCTTCCCCCTTAAAATCCTTGTTTTCATCATAACAGGATTTTAAAGGCGTGTTAGGGGGATTTTGACCTAATGTGTAAGCCCTTTTTCTTCTTTCAAGGCGGGCCATACCGTACACAGCATGGTGATAAAGCTTGCCGCGCCGCCCACAAAGTTGGAAATCGGTTCCGCCCAGAAGACGCCGTTCACGCCCATCTGGAATAGGCCCGGCAGCAGGATGGTCAGCGGGATGACGATAATCACCTTGCGGAAGATCGAGAAAAAGATCGCATGTTTTGCCTTGCCCAGCGCCACAAACGTGGATTGCCCGGCAAATTGGAAGGTCATCATGAAGAACCCGAAGAAATACATGTGCAGCGCCGGAATGCTCGCCTGCAACAGGGCTGCGTCGTCGGTATTAAAGATCTGTATAAAGAACTGCGGGAACAGGAACACCAACAGCCACGCCACCAGCGTATACGCCATGCAGCTCAGTGTCATGAACACAATGCCCTTTTTCACCCGCCGGTATGCCTGCGCGCCGTAGTTAAAGCCCAGCACCGGCTGCGCCCCGCTGGTCAGCCCGTTGACCGGCATGGTGAGGATGTCGCGCACCGAGTTGAGGATGGTCATAACACCCACATAGAGGTCGCCGCCATAGGCCTGCATCTGCGCGTTGCAGAGGATCTGCACAGCGCTGTTGGTGGCCGACATCGTAAAACCCGAAAAGCCCATGGCTGTGATCTGTTTGGTCATGCCGCCCTGCAAAAAGAATTTCGCTGGTTTCAGGCGCAGGATCGCCTTTTTCCCGCTCAAAAAACAGAGCACCCATCCCGCGGACAACCCCTGCGAGAGCACCGTCGCAATCGCCGCGCCGCGGACGCCCATCCCAAAGGCAAAGATAAAGATTGGGTCGAGCACCAAATTCGCCACGGCACCGCTCAACACGCTGAGCATGCCGACGCGCCCGAAGCCCTGCGAATTGATGAAATTGTTCATCCCCAGGCTGACCATTACAAAGAGGGTACCGGCCAGATAGATCAGCATGTAGTCCCGCGCGTAGGGATAAGTCGCGTCGCTCGCACCGAACAGATACAAAAGCGGCTTTAAAAAGAGATAGCCGAGGGCGGTCAGCACCACCCCGCTGATGAGCAGCAGCGTATAGGAACACTGCATGATGCGCCCGGCCTCTTCCTTTTCCCCGCGCCCGCGTGCAATGGAACAGAGCGGCGCGCCGCCCATTCCAAAGAGGTTCGCAAAGGCGTTCAAAATATTGATGATGGGAAAGGTCACGCCCAGGCCCGTCAGCGCCAACGTGCCCACGTCCGGGATGCGCCCGATATAGACGCGGTCCACCACGCTGTACAGCAGGTTGATGAGCTGCGCCAGCATCATCGGCATGGCCATATTCATGATATTTCCAGCCATGCTTCCCTTGGTAAAATCGTTCTGTACGTCTTTCGTGTGGATTCTCCCCTTTCCCCCACCAGGCGGCGATCTTCCCCTTTTGAGGTCAAAAGTGGGCCCGCGTCCAAACAACGCGCGCCCAAAATCATTTGATTATTAATAGTATAATGCCGAAAAATAGCTCTATAGTTCCGCAGGCGACTTACCATACAAAAGCTTGCGCTTTCATAAAAAAGCCGGAGAACACGTTCTCCGGCACAGGTATCGTTTTTCAACAGGATGGATATCCCATGAAGGATTCGGAAGGAATGTAAGACGGGAGCTTTTCCCGCGCTAGGAAGGGCTTATGCGCGCTTCAGGGCGTCGATCTCGCGGCCCTGCTCTGTGACGATTCGCTCCAAATTGCGCACACGTCCGCGCAGGGAATCCAATTCGTCCGCCTCTGGCAGACGTTCCAAAATCTGGGCATGGCCTTCGGCCAACAGGCGGATCGGCTTCATCACGCCGCTCTCTATGTAGGCATGGGTGCGGGTTTCGCTGGCGTGGATTTCCTCTTTCATCTGTGAATGGAATTCTGTGCGCAGGCGTTCCTCGCTCGCGCGGATCTCCGTTTCCAGCTTCGATTGGAATTCCG
>JABLTT010031562.1_pt1 | contig 17620 bp, 12 predicted proteins | sample 7160061 | NCBI WGS metagenome assembly JABLTT01 (sample SAMN14651232, study PRJNA627086) | human gut metagenome | isolation source: feces | host: Homo sapiens
CCCTGGCCGCGGGCCTCGGCGGGCGCGACTCCAAGCTGGCCAAGGACCTGGCCGCGCTCGGCGTGACCGCGGACGACATCGCCGTGGTCTCCAAGCACGACACCTCCACCAACGCGAACGACCCGAACGAGTCCGAGCTGCACAACACGCTGGCCCACGCCATCGGCCGTGCGGACGGCAACCCGCTGTTCGTCATCAGCCAGAAGACCGTGACCGGCCACGCGAAGGGCGGCGCCTGCATCTTCCAGGTCAACGGCCTGACGCAGCTGTTCAAGTCCGGCGTGATCCCGGCGAACGCGGCGCTCGACTGCGTGGACCCGAAGCTGGAACGCGACGACCACATGGTGTGGCTGACCAAGCCGCTGCATGTCGGCAAGGTCAAGGCCGGCCTGGTGACCTCGCTGGGCTTCGGTCACGTCTCGGGCTTCGGCGCGATCGTCAACCCGGGTGCCTTCGAGGCCGCCGTCGCCCATACGGCCGGCATCGAGGCGCTGGAGGAGTGGCGTCGCCGCGCCAACGAGCGTCTGGCCGCCGGCCAGCGCCGCCTCGAGGAGGGCATGATGGGTCATGAGGCGCTCTACGAGCCGATCGACAACCGTCGCTTCCACGAGACCGGCCGCGGCTACGACGCGCACGAGGTCGAGAAGGCCATGCTGCTCGATCCCGACGCCCGACTGGGCGAGTCCGGCTACTACGAGGTCTGACCGGACCGCTGAACGGTCCGTCGGCGCACCCGACCGGACCGTGACCGCATGACGATGTCCCCGCCACCTTCACGATGGCGGGGACATCGTCGTCTTCGGGGAGGCCTGGTGCGGGGCGTGGCGCGGCACTGTGCGTCGAACCGGTTTGATATTGTGATGCCTGGCGATACACCCCGATGGACGAAGGAGTTTCATAATGGTTTCCGCCGCAATCGACAATACGTTCGGCAACCGTCTGGCCCGGCATCACGACGAATTGGACCAGCTGTTCATGAGCCTGTACGACGACCGTGCCGCGCTCGAGGATCTTGAACAGGCCATGGCCGCCGCCTACGAGGCCCGCCCCGACGACCTGAAGAAGCTCGACAAGCAGCGCGAGGCCGACCCCGACTGGTACAAGCGCGGCACGATGTTCGGCATGACCATGTACACCGACCTGTTCGCCGGCAGCCTGCGCAAGCTCGCCAACCGCATCCCGTACCTCGAGGAGCAGAACCTCACCTACCTGCACCTGATGCCGCTGCTGAAGATGCCGCACCCACACAACGACGGCGGCTACGCGGTCGAGGACTTCAACACCGTCGACCCGACGCTGGGCACCAACCACGATCTGGCGAACCTGACCAAGAAGCTGCGCAAGGCCGGCATCAGCCTGTGCCTCGACTTCGTGATGAACCACACCGCCTCCACCCACGAGTGGGCGATGAAGGCCAAGGCCGGCGACCCCGAATACCAGGACTACTACTTCTGCTACGACGACCGCACGATCCCCGACGAATACGAGAGGACCACCCCGCAGGTCTTCCCGAACACCGCGCCCGGCAACTTCAGCTGGTGCGACGAGATGCACAAGTGGGTGCTGACCTCCTTCTACCCGTTCCAGTGGGACCTCAACTACCGCAACCCCAAGGTGCTGGTGGCCATGCTGACCAGTGCGCTGAACCTGGCGAACCTGGGCGTGGAGGTGCTGCGCATCGACGCCGTGCCGTACATCTGGAAGCAGCTGGGCACCACCAGCCGCAACCTGCCGCAGGTGCACACCATCGTCCGCATGCTGCGCATCGCCCTCGAATGCGTCTGCCCGGCCGTGGTCCTCAAGGGCGAGGTGGTGATGGCCCCCAAGGAGCTCGCCGCCTACTTCGGCACCCCGGAGCACCCCGAATGCCACATGCTGTACAACGTCTCCACGATGGTCAACCTGTGGAGCGCGCTCGCCAACGGCGACACCCGTCTGCTCAAGGCGCAGATCGACGCGCTGGACGCCCTGCCTGAGAACTGCTGGTTCGTCAACTACCTGCGCTGCCATGACGACATCGGCTGGGGTCTGGACGAGCCGCAGGAGTGGAGGCTCGGCATCGACCCGTTCCGCCACAAGGAGTTCCTGTACCACTTCTACGAGGGTTCGGTCCCCGGCAGCTGGTCGATGGGCGAGCTGTACAACTACGATGCGGCCAGCGGCGACGCCCGCAGCTGCGGCACCACCGCCAGCCTGTGCGGCATCGAGAAGGCGCTCTACACGCATGACAAGCCTTCGCTGGAGCGCGGCATCGACCGCGACCTGCTCATGCACAAGGCCATGGCCTTCCTCCGCGGCTTCCCGATGCTCAACTGCGGCGACGAGATCGCCCAGCTCAACGGGTGGGATTACAAGGAGGATCCGGACCGCGTGGACGACAGCCGTAACCTGCACCGCAGCAAGTTCAACTGGCGTGCCGCCGAGAAGCGCAACGAGCCGGGGACGCTGCAGAACCGCCTGTGGGAGGGCATGGCCGAACTGCGCCAGATGCGCGACGACCCGTGCTTCGCGCCGGACGCATGGGTGACGACCTGGGACACGCACAACCAGTCGGTGCTGGCCATCGTGCGCAAGGTGGACGACGCGGTGCTGCTGGGCCTGTTCAACTTCTCGCAGGCTGACCAGACCGCCTACCTTGACAGCATCGAGGGCGTGGCGCTGCCCGGCAGCGAAACCCTCAAGCCGTACGAGGCCAGGATCATCCACTGCTGAGCCTTTCGGCTGTCTATCTGGCCCATTTGATGCAATAGCGCGGATACTATGCGTCAAATGGGCCATTTTGGTGTGGTGTTCTGAACCTTTTGCTGCAGGAGTGCGATGATTGTGCAGCAAATGATTCACATGGCTGTGGCATTCCGAACCTTTTGGTGCAGGTGCATGGCGCTGATGCGGCAGATGGACGGCATGCGGTAGCGTGGCGGTATGGATACTGAACGGATCGCCGACGCCCTGCCCTCACGGGCCGCGGTGGCGGGGCTGGGATACGACGTGGTGGACGTGGACGCGTTCGCCGCACAGTTGGCCGAGCCCGGCTCCCGGATGAGACTGTTGTTCTCCGCGCGCGAGCGACGGCAGTGCGCCATGCGTGCGCAGACGAAGAATGACGGCGAGGCCGTGCACTACGCGGCCCGCTGGGCGGGGAAGGAAGCGGTGCTCAAGGCCTGGTGCGATGCGCTGGGTGGTCGTCCGGCGCCGTATACGCTGGACGACTACCCGTGGTCCCGCATCGAGATCCTCAATGATGCGTTGGGCTGCCCGCGCATCGTTCTCTCGCCTGATGTGCATGAACGGCTGGTCGCCTCGTTGGGGGAGCGCGATGTGACGTGGCACGTCTCCCTGAGCCACGACGGGCCGATCGCCGCAGCCGTCGTCATACTTGCCAAAGACGCATAGTCATGTATAATGGCTCACGTTGTCTCGAAAGAGGCGGCACGCGGACGTAGCTCAATGGTAGAGCCTCAGTCTTCCAAACTGATTACGCGGGTTCGATTCCCGTCGTCCGCTCCACTACAAAGGCGGAAGTCGCAACGGCTTTCGCCTTTTCTCATATGCGCACACGTATGGCGCACTCACGGTACAATACCGTCCTAGCATGGGCGTCGCGTAAACACGATTGCCTTCAAAGAAGATGGTCGTGACTGTGCCGGAATCAATGTTCGGTGCTATGAAGCGAAGCGTTGGTTGTGTGTCTAAGCTGGCCGCATTGTTGAATGAGTCTCAACTTCGGGGTGTCGTTTTATCGGCTGTGATGTTATTGTGGCGCGACACGCCAGCTTTATAGGCGATGAGTGGTGGCATCAGATGAGTTCGCTTGTACGTCTCCATTCTTTGTTGAAATATGTTATGCAAAGTGTGTAATTGGCATATGAAACTGTCATATTTGATGTGTTGCGTTGCGTTTATGTGAACTTATTTTCATTGTGCATATAGTTATCAATTTGTTATCAAGGACGATCGCGAGTGAAATGCGCTCATTTATACAATGGCTGCTGCATGGCTGCCCTTGAGGGACGTTCCTCTGACATGGCTTTGCAATGAGCCGCGATGTGGTCGTAACCAACGTGGGATTCGATTGTGCGGCGAAGAAAAAATGATGGGGGGGAGTCGCCCTCCATCATTCAGGAAAGGGAACTGAATGGTTGATAACATTCACATATTGCAAACAAGGAAAACCGGTCGTGTGGTTGCTGCTGCGGCTGCATCCGTGCTGTGTTGCATGGGGGCTGTATTTCCAGCGACTATCGGAGTGACTGCGGCGTCGGCCGATGAACCCGTCGAATTGGTCGTCAACGGCGGATTCGAAGACGATCTTAATGGTTGGAAGTCTGGAACGGTGTGGAATAGCTCCGCATCGTCCATTGCCGTCACTGCGGATGATGTGCATGGTGGCAGTGGCGCCTTGAGCGTTACTAATCGTACATCCTCTGATGCTGGTGCAATCCAGTCTCTTGATGGCAAGGTGGAAAAAGGACAGACATATACCGGAAGTATGTGGGTCAAGGCCACGGAAGACGGTGAATTCAATATCACTGTTTGTTCGGGTAATGGTTCCGGATGTGACCAGATTGCGACCGGAACGGCGAAAGCGGATGAGTGGACACAAATTTCAGGTACTGGAACGTTAGGTGGTAGTGGTGATTTCACCAGTCCCTCGCTGGTGATTGAAAACAAGTATGGCACGAGCACTGCCGACTTCATTGTCGACGACATTTCCGTAACCGGTTCGGATTCTGGTTCCTCATTCGTGCCGCCGACTACGGGTACGGCAACGGCAGCCAAGGCTTTCGGCGACTATTCAAACCCGATTATCGATTATTGGTATGGCGCCGATCCGTGGGCTATGGAATACAACGGACGCGTATATATCTACACTACGGGTGATGGCACTTCTGTGAATGCTGATGGCTCGTTGAATTATAACTATGAATATGACAGTACTGGGCAGATCAAGGACAATTCGTTCGCTCAAGTAAAGACCATCAATGTTCTGTCCAGTGATGACATGGTCAATTGGCGTAATGAGGGTTACATTCGTGTGGCTGGAGAACAGGGGGTGGCCACCTGGGCCAGCAATTCCTGGGCTCCTGCCGTCGCTCATAAGACCATCAACGGTATAGAGAAGTTCTTCCTGTATTTCGCCAATGGCGGCAGCGGTATCGGTGTGCTGACCTCGGATTCTCCTGTTGGTCCGTGGAAGGACGAAACCGGTGAGCTGTTGATTAAGGGCGGTACTCCTGAATCCGCTGGTGTGGTCTGGCTGTTTGATCCCGCGGTGTTCGTGGATGATGACGGGCAGGGCTACCTGTATTACGGAGGTGGTGTTCCGACAGGCGAGGAAGAACATCCGAACACGGCTCGCGTTATTAAACTGTCCGATGACATGCTGCATACCGAAGGTAAGGCTCAGGCCATAGACGCACCTGCCATGTTTGAGGACTCCGGGATTGCCAAGATAGGTGGTACTTATTACTACTCGTATTGCACTAATTTCAGCCATGACAACGTAATTGATGGTAACACGGTCGGTTACGGCAATATCGCGTATATGACTTCAGACAACCCGATGGGGCCGTTCACTTATCAGGGTGAGATTATGAAGAATCCGAGCACGTATTTCGGTGTTGGCGGCAACAATCATCACGCGATGGTTCAACTTGGCGACCAGTGGTATATGACCTACCATGCGCAAACGGTGGCAAAGGAATTGATGAACGGCGGTAATCTTGACGCGGCGCATGGCTACCGAAATACTCATCTCGATCCGATTACGGTTAACGAGGATGGTTCCATTGCCGATATTGCAATGACATATGAGGGTCTCTCTTTGGTGAAGAATCTGGACGCGTATCAAGATGGAGGCATTCCAGCTTCCACCATTGCATGGGATTCCGGCATTCAGAACGCATATGACCTGACTTCTGGTGTGCGCGTGGTCGATATGACTACAGACAATTCCGAAGGTCAGAAGCTCAGCAATATTAATAATGGTGAGTGGACGTCTTTGGCGAATGTCGATTTCGGGAATAACGGCGCCTCTTCGCTGACTGTGACTGCAGCTGGCAAAGCCGGAGGCATCCTTGAGATTCGTCTTGATGATCCGGATTCCGAACCTGTGGCTTCTATTTCGATTCCTGCCGGTGATGGATCCGAGTACGCCGATTACAGGACCACCCTTGAGGGTGTGACAGGGGTGCATCATGTGGTGTTCTCCTTCAAATCCGATGGTGGTGCGAATGCTCAGGATGAGCTGTACGACATCACTACGTACACTTTCACGGAGTCGCAGGATGAAACTCCTTCGACTCCGGTGGACAAGTCTGATTTGCAGAGCGCAGTGAATGCGAATTCCGGCCTGAACGCTTCCGATTACACGGAAGAGAGCTGGAAGGTGTTTGCTGACGCATTGCAGAAGGCTCAGGCGGTATTGCAGGATGAATCCGCTACTGAACAGCAGGTTCAAGATGCGCTTGCTGCATTGAATAGTGCACGTGCCGGTCTGAAGCTGGCTGATGATTCCACTGATGGCAATGCCGACGGCTCCAATGACAATGCTTCCGATGCCGTTGATGACACGGATGGCGTGGATTTGGCACAAACCGGTTCCTCTGTCTTGCCTGGTGCTGTGATTGTCGCTTGCTTGGCTCTCACTGGTGTGATCGTAGCGCGAGTGCGTCGCGAGATGCGCTAGTTACCTCTTGGTAATGCGGTCATCCCGTAGCGGCAGCCTCGGGATGACCGCACATGAAACCTAGAACTGGTACTTGTTCAAGCGTAAGTTTTGGCAGTGGTAATGTCCATCACTTATCCATATGCGGGAATGTCTTATCGTCATTCATTGCTGATTTGTGCGGGCATGCTATTGGAATACGCACTCGATATTGAGTGCTTATCATGAAAGTTTAAAAGACTTATGAATTATTTACGACAAAAAATTTCGGCTAGTGCTATCGCGGTGTTGTCGACTTGTGGGTTGATTTTGGCGCCAATGCCGGTCTTTGCGGATGATTCAACGCCATCTTCAACGCCATCGGATGGCAGTTACACCACGACTGATAGCGGTGATGGCACGTATTCCATTCCCATGTTGAACACGGATGTTCCGGATATCAGTGTTATTCGTGTGTCGAAGGACGATCCGAATAACAAAGACGGTCGTGATGTGTATTACATGGTGAGTACCACTATGGAGCTCAGTCCCGGATCTCCAATTATGAAATCCTATGATCTGGTCAATTGGTGGATAGTCACGTACGTGTATGATCGCATTTCTATGAGCGATGCTTCATCCTTGCGCAATGGAGCTAGCTCGTATGGCGAAGGCGAGTGGGCTCCGTCGCTGCGCTATCACAATGGCCGCTTCTACGTGTTATTCAATACGAACAACCTTAATGGCGCTTATATCTACTACACCGATGATATTGAGAATGGTCCTTGGACGAAGATTGCCCTTAATCGGGGATTCCATGATCCGTCATTGTATTTTGATGAGCAAGGGAGTCCTTGGATTATCTCCGGCGTCAACCAATATAGGCTGTCCGATGATTTAACCACGGTGGTGGAGAGCCATGAGAATATCATCTCTGCCGAACAGTTCACTGATGATCTTGGTGAGACTCCTACCGGATTTGAAGGATCTCAGACTTTCAAAATCGGTGATTATTTCTATACTCCAACGATTTACTGGGGCAAAGACGGTCGTACGGTGATGCTGCTGCGCACCACTGATTTGCTTGATGGCTCCAAATACGAAGCCAAAAAGTATTATCTAGGTGATTTCGCACAAGGTAGCCTTGTTGAAGTCGACAACGGTGATGGCACGACGTCTTGGCATGGATTCTTCTTCCGAGACACATATCCGACCGGACGTATTCCCGGTTTGATTCCTGCAACGTGGGGTGATGACGGATGGCCTGTGTTTGGGGACAATAATCAGGTAAGCGCGTCGGACACCTACGACAAACTGATTGATTTGCCTGCTGATTTGGAGAATCTGGTTCGCCAGCGTTCCCTGGTCAATTCGGACGATTTTGATAATGACGCGCCTCATCAGTCTTATCAGGATCAGGATTGGTGGACTCTGGAGGAGCCTCCTCAGGTTGACGATTCTCTGATTGGAATCGAGCTGGTGGACAATGGCGATTTCGAAAACGGGACTGAATCGTGGACCCCTCAGTGGAATGGTACGCTTACCGCGATTACGGATGGTTCTCTTTCTGGAACCACGAGTCTTGCTGTGACGAATCGTGGCGAATACAATGGCGCTGGCCCGGGTCAATCTATGGATGGAAAATTGCAGCAGGGCGTGACATATCGTGCCAGTGCAACGATTCGATACGACCATGAGATGGACGGCGTCGATTCATCGGCTGTGACTTCCCACCTGTTTTATGTGGCGATTCAATATGCAGACGGCACAATTAATCGTGTGGCCACAGGAACAGTGAAACGTGGGGAGACGACTACTATCACAGGTGAGTTCTCCATCCCATCCGACGCTAATGTGGAAGGTTCCAAACTCATTGTCGAAACCGCGTGGGGTGCGGAAGGCACGTGCATGGATTACGTCATCGACGATATTTCCCTGATCGGTCTTGCTGATGAGAAGGAATATCCGGTCGCCGAAGAATACCAACCCAATGGTTCGAATCTTGATTTGGTATGGGAATGGGGACATAATCCAGATAACCGATATTGGTCTCTCACTGATCGTGAAGGCTGGTTGCGTTTGACCAATGGGCACAAGGTTTCCGCCACGGCCAAATATATGAAAGGCACTTATGGCGACCTGACATATTTTGAAACCGCCCGTAACGTTTTGTCGCAGCGTACCTTTGGCGGATCCATGTCTGTGGAAACCCACATGGATGTCAGTCATATGAAGGATGGAGACACCGCAGGCCTCGCTACATATACCCGTAGTTTTGCCTATGCCGCTGTGCGTCAAGAAAATGGACAGCGAACGTTGGGTGTGGTCAAGCGTGTCTACGACAATGGCGTGAAGGACGCGGACGGTAATATCGTTGACGATACGATTGATCGTGACGCTGAAGAGGCCTTTGTATCGGGCGGCACAGTGACATTGCCAGATGATGCGACCAATGTGTGGATCAAGTCGGACAACACACTGGATAATGCGAGTGGTAAGTTGACGATTCAGTATTGGTACAGTCTGGACGGTAAGCAATGGTCCAAGCTTGGCGACGAGCAGGGGCCGCTGACTTACGATTGGAGCTTGTCGCACTTTAAGGGGTATCGAATCGGCTTGTTCAATTACGCCAAGGAGAATACGGGTGGTTATGTCGATTTTGATTACTATGACTTGAGCGACGTGTTGACTTCTGACGGCAAAGCTGTGGATACGTCTAAGCTGCGTTCGGCCATTGATCAGGCTGACTCTCTGCAGTCTGCGGAATATCCTATGGATGAGTGGGATAAGATGCTCACGCTACTTGATAAGGCAAAGCAGGCGTTGGCATCCGATCCTTCCACGCAAAATGAGGTGGATGCCCCGCAGCGTGCACTGAGTTTGCAGCTCGCGCAATTGGCGGTTGACCGTCAGTCTGGTGATGGCGGAAATCCTGGTGGTGGTGATCAGACCGGTGATGGTGATCAGACCGGTGATGGTGATCAGTCGGGTAACGGCGATCAGACCGGTGATGGCGGCCAGCAACAGTCTTCTACTGCTGATGATAATTCATCTGAACTGTCATCAACTGGTTCGTCCGTAACACCGATGGTGCTGTCTGCAATTGCCCTGATGCTGGCTGGCATCAGTGTCATTCGGATACGCCGCTCTTCGCGCTGAAATATCGCCGCAGCCTGTTGGTTGCAGCGATTGAATGTGCGGAATCAGTGATGTGTCGCAATGGTGGGTTGTGCGAATGCTCGGCAACGTGGATTCGTACAACCCATCCTGTTATGTTGAGACCGCGGCGTGAGACATGGTGGAGCATGACATCGGCGTAGAATGTGCGATTTTGGAAACAAAGGAGCTGGTGTGTGGGCGGCTGGCAGTTTTCATTTCGAATCGACGGCGTTCTCCTGATATCAAGTATGGCTGTGTATCTATGTTGCCGTTATGTGGTGATGTTAGCGGAGTGAGTAATTCGGATATGGTTCGCCCTTATGAACATATGTATGGCTTATGTCGTCCGCCGAAGCATGGTTGCGATTAGCGAAAATCAGGTATTGCGGCGTTATGTCCGGCGCCATGTCATTATCGTATGGCGCACTCACGATACAATACCGTCCTAGCATGGGCGTCGCTGCATGAGACGACGCATTGTGCAGACAGGTGTGGCGTCGAACAACGAACGCGAGGTAAACGTAGATGGCGGTGAATTCCAGCGTGGAGAAACAGCCGGTCGACCAGCAGGCGAGCGGTGAGGTGCAGGCTGAAATCGATACGCGGTCCGATGGTGTTTCGCCCATGCCCAACGATGTTTCCAAACATAACGATGTTTCCAAGCATCCGGTGGCGTCCATTCCCGAATCGACGCTGTCGCTGGCCGATATTGAGCGTAAGCGCTCGCATCCTGCATTGTGGCTGGCTTATGCGCTGCTGGTGATTGCGGCCATTGTGGTGCCGTATTGGTGGGGGCGTGCGATTGCGGTGAACGATACGCAGTGGCTGCTTGATAATTTGAGCGCGCTTGAGCCGCGCGGCGCCGCGTTTGTTGCCTGGACGGTGACGCTGATTGCCGTTTCCGGCCTTGGTCTGCTGGTTGTTGACGCCCATCGGCGCTTGTGGGGCGCGGTTTTTGTGATTGGCTTGGCGGCGGAGCAACTCATTGCCGGCCTGTGCATTCTGAAAATTGATTTTTGGTATGCGACATATGTGGTGTACGGAGAGTCGTCGGCATTGGCGAATGCGGCGAATCTTGGCATTATTTCAGTTGGTATTGGCGTTGCCGTTTTCGCGGTGCTGTGGGTGGGATTGTTGGTGACGATTAAAAAAGAGTCGCCGTTGAATGTGCTGACGCGCAGCTGGGCTTCGTTCATCCTGTTCTTCGCGATCGAGGCGATCGCGCTGCTGGTGGTGCTGTTCGGCGGTCTGCTGACGGCGGTGTGAGTTGGTCGCACCCTCCTGTATACTGATTATTTGGCGTGTTTCGCCCGCGGATTGAGAGCGCCGCGACATCGGGTCGCAGGCACCGCGCAACGGGATATATAAGGAGGATGCCGTGGCACTTACGGCTGAACAGAAGCAGCAGATCATCACCGAGTACGCGACGCACGAGGGTGACACGGGCTCCCCGGAGGTCCAGGTCGCGCTGCTGAGCAAGCGCATCGCCGATCTGACCGAGCACCTGAAGCAGCACAAGCATGATCACCACTCCCGTCGTGGTCTGCTGCTGATGGTCGGCGACCGTCGCCGTCTGCTCGATTACCTGAAGCGTGTGGACATCAACCGTTACCGCTCGCTGATCGAGCGGCTGGGTCTGCGCCGATAATTGAATTCTTCCGCCCGGGCACGTGTGCTCGGGCGTTTTGCATGTCGGCTTTCTGACGAGGGATGAACGGCAACTGAGGCCCGGAACGGGCATGGATGATGAGGAAATCTGACACGAGGAACGCGCGGCCAGGTATGCCGCGCACGGCATGCACATGTGAAGGCAAGAACCAAGAAGCAAGTAGGAATTAGAACACAAAGGAGAAACCCTTGGAGGGTCCCGAAATCAAGGCCGTTGAGGCCGTAATCGACAATGGTTCGTTTGGCAAGCGCACGCTGCGCTTCGAGACCGGCCGCCTCGCCCAGCAGGCCGACGGCGCCGTGGCCGCGTATCTGGATGATGATTCGATGGTGCTGTCCACCACCACCGCCGGTTCCAGCCCGAAGGAGAACTACGACTTCTTCCCGCTGACCGTGGACGTTGAAGAGAAGATGTACGCCGCCGGCAAGATCCCGGGCTCGTTCTTCCGCCGTGAAGGCCGCCCGAGCTCCGAGGCGATCCTGGCCTGCCGTATCATCGACCGCCCGCTGCGCCCGCTGTTCCCGCACACGCTGCGCAACGAGGTGCAGGTTGTGGAGACGATCCTGGCCGTCAACCCGGATGACGCGTACGACGTCATCGCGCTGAACGCCGCCTCCGCCTCCACGATGATCTCCGGTCTGCCGTTCGAGGGCCCGGTCTCCGGCGTCCGTCTGGCGCTGATCGATGGCCAGTGGGTTGCGTTCCCGCGTTGGAGCGAGCGTGAGCGCGCCGTGTTCGAGATCGTGGTCGCCGGCCGCGTGGTGGACAATGGCGACGTCGCGATCGCGATGATCGAGGCCGGCGCCGGCAAGAACGCCTGGACGCTGATCTACGACGAGGGCCAGATCAAGCCGGACGAGGAGGTTGTGGCCGGTGGCCTGGAGGCCGCCAAGCCGTTCATCAAGGTCATCTGCGAGGCTCAGGCCGAGCTCAAGCGCATCGCCGCCAAGCAGACCAAGGAGTTCCAGCTCTTCCCGGAGTACACCGACGAGCTGTACGCCCGCATCGACGAGATCGCTCACGCCGATCTGGACGAGGCGCTGTCCATTGCGGAGAAGCTGCCGCGTCAGGACCGCATCGCCGAGATCAAGCAGCACGTCAAGGATGTGCTGGCGAACGAGTTCACCGACATGGACGAGGCCGAGAAGGAGAAGGAGCTCGGCAACGCGTTCAAGGAGCTGCAGCGCCAGATCGTGCGCCGCCGCATCCTGACCCAGGACTACCGCATCGACGGCCGCGGTCTGCGTGACATCCGCACGCTGTCCGCCGAGGTCGACATCGTCCCGCGCGTGCACGGCTCCGCCCTGTTCCAGCGCGGTGAGACCCAGATTCTGGGCGTCACCACGCTGAACATGCTCAAGATGGAGCAGCAGCTCGATTCGCTGTCCGGCCCGCAGTCCAAGCGCTACATGCACAACTACGAGATGCCGCCGTACTCCACCGGCGAGACCGGCCGCGTCGGTTCCCCGAAGCGCCGTGAGATCGGCCATGGCGCCCTTGCCGAGAAGGCGATCGTGCCGGTGCTGCCGAGCCGCGAGGAGTTCCCGTACGCCATCCGTCAGGTCTCCGAGGCCATCGGCTCCAACGGTTCGACCTCAATGGGCTCCGTGTGCGCCTCGACCCTGAGCCTGCTCGCCGCCGGTGTGCCGCTGAAGGCCCCGGTCGCCGGCATCGCGATGGGCCTGGTCTCCGGCGACGTGGATGGCCAGCACATCTTCAAGACCCTGACCGACATCCTGGGCGCCGAGGACGCGTTCGGCGACATGGACTTCAAGGTGGCCGGCACCTCCGAGTTCATCACCGCCCTGCAGCTGGACACCAAGCTCGACGGCATCCCCGCCGACATCCTGGCCGCCGCCCTGCAGCAGGCCAAGGAGGCCCGCACCACCATCCTTGAGGTCATCAACGAGTGCATCGACGGCCCGGCCGAGATGAGCCCGTATGCGCCGCGTATCATCACCACCACCGTTCCGGTGGACAAGATCGGCGAGGTCATCGGCCCGAAGGGCAAGATGATCAACCAGATCCAGGAGGACACCGGCGCCGAGATCTCCATCGAGGACGACGGCACCGTCTACATCGCCTCCGAGGGTGGCGAGGCCGCCGAGAAGGCCAAGCAGATCATCGACCAGATCGCCAACCCGCATGTGCCGGAAGCCGGCGAGACCTACAACGGCAAGGTCGTCAAGACCACCAGCTTCGGCGCGTTCGTGAACCTGACGCCGGGCACCGACGGCCTGCTGCACATCTCGCAGATCCGCAACCTGGCCAACGGCGAGCGCATCGACGCCGTCGAGGACGTGCTCAAGGAAGGCGACACCGTTGAGGTGATCGTGCAGGGCGTCGACGACCGCGGCAAGATCAGCCTGGCCATTCCGGGCTTTGAGGATCAGGAGTCCTCGGCTCCGCGCCGTGAGCGTGGCGATCGCGAGGATCGCCGTGGTGGCCGTGGCCGCCGCGACGACCGTCGTTCCGACCGTGAGGATCGCGGCTACCGTTCGCGCCATGACTACGACGATGACCGCGATTACGATGATCGTCCGCGTCGCCGCCGCGATCGCGACGACCGCTACGATGACCGCGACTATGACGATCGTCCGCGTCGCCGCCGCGAATCCCGTGATTACGATCGCGACGATCGCCGCGATGACCGCCGTTCCGATCGTGACGACCGCGGCTACCGTTCCCGCCGTGACGACCGCAACCCGCGGTACGCCGCCGACGAGAACTACGACGAGTACCGTTCCGAGCGCGAGGAGCGTTCCGAGCGTCCGCGTCGTCGCGTCCGCCGCGACTTCGACCTGTTCGAGGACTGATCGGTATGGTCGGTCGGCGGATCGGACCGCTGACCTGACCCTATGATGTCGGGAGCCCGCTGACCATGAGTCGGCGGGCTCCTTCGCGTATGCGGGGTGTTCGATGGGAATCGACGCCGATGGTGTGCGGATTTTGTATGCTCTCGGCGTGTTGTCTGCAGAAAACTGCAGATGAGCTTGACTCATGCCGAATGATTGCCGAATCTATAACAAGCTTGGGTAAGGGAAGGCTTGTTGATTGGACGGTCCGCGAGGGGAGGCGCGGGCCGGCGTCGAGATTTCACTGCTTCAGCGGGCGGACGGCTTGCACGGTAATGCTTCGGACGGCTATGCAGCAGATGTTATAGGACATGCAGTGCATGGCATTGCGCGATGACCTCATGCCATTCCTTGACGCCGAATTTGCGTTTGATGTTGCGCCGGTGCGAGAAGACCGTGGCGATGGATATGCCCAGTTCATCGGCTATCTGCCGCGACGTGCGGTGCCCCATGCTGAGTGTGATGATGCGCTGCTCGGCCGAGGTCAGGTGGATGGCGGCGCTATGGGTGGCTTCCGTGGATTCCGATACGTTTGGGAATGCGCTATCTTCCGGATAGTGCTTTCCCTCGGCGACTGCGGCGATGGCGTCGATCAGCGTGGAGCGGAGCGTGCTTTTGTCGAGCAGGGCCTGCGCCCCGGCGTCGGCCAGGGCCTGCTCGTAGACCTCCGGTGTGTATGAGGTGATGCCGATGATGCCAGTATCCGGAGAGATCTTGCGGATTTCCGCGGCAACCTGCGCTCCGGTCAGACCGTTGAGCGCCATATCGACGATGAGGATATCGGTGTGCTGCCCGAATCGACATTCCTGCACTGCCTGCGCGGGTTTGGTATAGGCCCAGATATCGGCGAAGTTGTTCTCCGATCCTGTGGACTGTTTCAGCATGGCCACGATATATTCCAGCGCGCAGGAATCGTTGTCCAACACGCCGATGCGGAGACGGCGCGTTCTGCCGGTTGTCGATGATTCGCTCATCGTGTTTCCCTTCCGTTGACTCCGATTGTAATGCACACTGAAGGACGGCGTTGCACGAGTTCGGTATCATCTGCAGCTCGAGGGGGCATCCCTACCTGTTGAGAGAATGATGGTATCGGCTCGTCGAAAGGAATGCCATGATCGTCGGTATCGTCATCGCAGTCATCGTCGTCCTGCTTGTCCTGTGGGCGGTGGGCTCCTATAACTCCCTGGTGGCGCTGCGCAATCGCGTGGCGAACGGCTGGGCGCAGATCGATGTGCAGCTCAAGCAGCGCGCGGATCTGGTCCCGAACCTGGTGGAGACCGTCAAGGGGTACGCGGCGCATGAATCCGAGGTGTTCACGCAGGTCACCGAGGCCCGCGCCGGCGCGGTGGCCGCGGCATCCGACCCCAAGGCCGGCGCGGCCGAACGCGCGACCGCCGAGAACAAGCTCAGCCGTGCCCTGGTGAACCTGCAGGCCACCGCCGAGGCCTACCCGCAGCTGCAGGCGAACCAGAACTTCATGGATCTGCAGAACCAGCTGAGCCAGCTGGAGCAGAAGATCGCCTACGCACGCCAGTTCTACAACGACGTGGTGCTCAAGTTCAACACCGCCATCGAAACGGTGCCGTCCAACATCATCGCCGGACTGTTCCATTTCACCCAGGCCCAGTACTTCGAGGCGGACGAGCAGTCGCGCCAGGTGCCGCAGGTCAGCTTCTCGAAGTGAGTGGCCGGAGCCGGCGGCGTCGTACCGGCTGAAAGGGGATGACAATGTCCGGGAAGCACGCATTCGGTGCCGCCGCGGCCGCGGCGGTGATCACGGCGATTGCGGCCCTGCTCGCCACGTTCATCATCGTGTTCGGTGATGACGATGCCGCCATGAGCTACCGTTCGCTCGATTACGAGGTCACGGTGCAGTCCGACGGCGATCTGGAGATCACCCAGCACGTGGATCTGCGGCTCAACGAGCGTGAGGACGATGACGACAACACGGTGCCGTGGAAGCAGTTGTACCAGCAGTATCGTCTCAACCCCGACAACCTGACCGCCATCACCGGCGTCAGCGTCACCGACGCCTCCACCGGCGAAACCTATGCGCAGACCGACCCGCGCACCCCGTCCGGCATCGGCGACGACGAGTGGAACGCGTCGTATGCACGGCACTGGTACATCGCCGACGTGACCGATGGCGCGGACGACCCGCAACCCTATACGCCGGGCGACGACATCGACGAACAACGCATGGTGGAGATCGGCTGGAACATCCCCGTCACCGTGGAGGCCGACAGCATGCGTTTCGACATCACGATGACGTTCGAGGGCGTGACGACCGCGTACGACGACGTCGCCACGTTCCAGTGGGAGCCATTCGGGCCGTCCAACCAGATGCCGATCGGCACCGTGACCGGCACGGTCCGGCTGCCCGACGGCGGCGACAGGAGCCTGACACGCGCCTGGCTGCACTTCTCCGGCACGTCGGAAACCTCGCGCAGCAACAACGTGCTGCAGTTCACCGCATACGACGTGCGCGCCGGCCAGCATCTCGACCTGGTCGCCATGGTCGACGTGAACGCCACCGACGGTGTCGTCTGCACCGCATCGGGACGGGCCGCGGACCGCATCATCGACGACGAGAGCCGGCAGGAGCGCCAATGGCATGAGTCGCAGCAGGCCGCAGCCATCCGTCGGGTGGTGATCTGGGCGGTGCTGGCCGTGGTCGGCGTCGCGCTGATCATCTGGGGCGTGATCGCCTCGATCCGCAGCAACCGTGAGGCCGACTACCGTGGCGGCATCGAATACTGGAGGGATCCGCCCGAGATCAGCCCCGCTTCGGCGGCGAGGCTGCTGTCGATCGTGCAGCCCGACGCCGCGGGGGATCTGCAAACCCGGCAGATGTCCTCCAGCGTGCTGTCGCTGGCGGACAAACGCGTGATCGGCGTGCGTCCGGGCCCCGCCGACCTGTACGACGGCAGCGCCGCAGGCGACCGGTCGGCTGCGATATCCGCCGCGCAACGGTTCCCTGCGTTCTCGCAGACGGGCGGGAAACTCGACGACACCGCCACCATCACGCTCGATCCGGCGGTCGCATCCGGCGGAGTTCCGGCGGCGGATCTCAGCCAGTCCGAGGAGGCGGCGCTGAGCATGCTGCAGGCCGCGTCCGAACGCTGCGGGTCCGCGACGTTCGACCTGGAACGGATGAACGCGGCGTTCGAGGACGATGAGGACGGCTACGAGCTGCAGGAGGCGTTCGACACGGCCTGCGCCAACGAGTTCGCGCTGCTGGGCGCCACGCGCGCCGTGGGCGACAAGTGGGTGTCGGAATAGCGGACGGCG
>JABLTT010053660.1_pt1 | contig 17585 bp, 9 predicted proteins | sample 7160061 | NCBI WGS metagenome assembly JABLTT01 (sample SAMN14651232, study PRJNA627086) | human gut metagenome | isolation source: feces | host: Homo sapiens
ACCCTTTACCAATTAAGTTACTAACCCTACCTATATATATATATATTTTATTAATTTAATAATAAGTAAAATATTATTAATATATAATTTACTTATAAATTAAAGAATAACCATTTCAAGATTTTATATTAAAATTAAATATTTGTCTACTTTCTATTTTTAAAGCATTTTTACCTAATTCAAAGGCAAAACCTAAAGTTAATACTAGGAAGAATACTATCATTACTAATAAACCATAAATACCATTAGTGTAAGCACTAACAACATAAGGATATATTAATAAAATTTCTAAATCAAATAATAAAAATAATAAAGCAAATATAAAGAAAGAAATACTAAATTGTGTTCTATTTTGTCCTAAAAAAGAATGAAAACCACACTCAAAAGCACTATCCTTTTCTTGATAAGGGTTATGTGGTGAAAGTATTAAATTAACTAATAATAATATTATACCTAATACTGGAATTAAAAATAAAAAAAAAGTTGTTGTTGTCATATTTAAAGGTTTAAAATTTTATAAGATATAAGTTTTATATTAATATTTTCTTACAGAGGTTTAAATTAAAATTAATAATAAAACTTATTATTAAATTAAAAAAAAATAAATATATATAAGATTGACATTAATACATGTATTCTTTATTAAGCTACATATAGTAATAAAAAAGCCATCATCAAAGCAAATAATCCTGTTGCTTCTGCAAATGCAAAACCTAGTATAGCATATGAAAATAATTGTCCTCTTAAAGAAGGATTTCTTGCTACACCTAGTATTAATGCACCAAAAACTATACCTATACCTACTCCTGCTCCTATTAATCCCGTTGTGGCCATACCAGTACCTATAATTTTAGCTGCTTGTAACATAGTTTTAAGTTAAATTATGTTTACATATAGTTCTTTACAGTTAAATATTTTATATAGCCTTTATTTAGCATAATTGACTTAATAATTCAAATATTGTTGAGATTTCTATCTCAACTACTTGGGATTGAACATCTAACCCATTATTTAGGGGTAAGATTACTCTTTCTAATGCATCCAACGTTTGGTGTTGAACTATTAGTCTGTCTAGATAATCTAAACTATCTATTAAATACTCATAAGACATACGGTAGTCTATAGTATCTAAACCTGACATATGTATAGAGTAATTGTTATGTATGAATTGATCATAACGCATTTCATGATTATATATAACCAGATTAGATGCTATACCATTATTTAATGGCTCCATTCCTATAATCAGAGGAGTTGGATCTGCTTGAGGGCTATGATGTGCCAGTATTATACTAGGCTCATCTAGATTAAAATCATTATTTGAATTGTCGCTAATTGAACTATTACTATCTGAATCATTATCTGACATTAATACAGGTACATCATCATCAGCTTCTATATGATCATGGTCTCTAATAAGATTATACATACTCCGTTGTATTTCATCTATACGAATTTGGCTATCTTCCAGATACATTTCTAATAAACCTAGAGATGTTTGTATATCATCTATTATCCGAAAAATATCAGACTTTATTTGGTTATGGGTATTTGTATGTCTAGCTAGAGATTCAGCTAAAGCCTCAAGTTGAGGTTCAGTTACTGCTACATTGTTAGTAGTATTTGAGGCTACCTCTAATGTTTCAGTATTAACTATCTCACGCGGTGTGCTAGTATTGGGTTCAATACTATTTATAACAGATGTATTATCATTCACGTTATCATTCTCATTATTATTATCATGAGATAATTTAGCTTTTTTATCATCCTCACTAGATAAAGTAACAGATGCTTCTCTTTTACAACGTATCGGTAATACATTACTAGAAGAACTTGAACCAGTATTGATCGTATTAAAATCTATCTCTTCTTCAGGTTTAGTAGATGAATTAGTATATGGATTAGTAGATGAATTAGGTATATTTTGATCTATCTCCTCTCTATCAATTCTAGATGGTCTAGGGATTAAAGATTGGTTATTAATCCATCTTTTATTAAGTGTAAGATTTAATATATAAATCGATTTTTTGTTCATTTTTTGAAACATCATTGTATTAAGTTGTTTTATTTTTTTTAGTATGTTCAAAGTTAAATGAAAAACCTATAGCTATACCCCAAAGTTTAAAATAAACTTTGGTATAATAATATTTTTTATTATTATTTATAAAAATAATTACAAAGTGTAATCAAACTAAATAGCTTATTATAAAGTTAACGTATGTATCTTACTAGAGATATTACACACAGTAAGATTACTATTTTACCATTAACTATAAAACAATTATAATTACCTGAATAAATAGACGCAATAATTACATATAATTATAATAGTATAAAGTTAACATATGTATCTAATTAGATTAGATACATACATTGCAATGGGGACCGTTAACTTATAGATGCAGTTAAAGTCACTTTTGTGCTTTTATGCTAACATCTATTTATATAGTTAGGGTAGATACCTAGAATTGAACTAAGATATGTTATGCCACAGATAACCGTTCTACCTTTGAACTATATCTACCTTTTTAGATTAGATCTCTAAGATATTATTCTTAATCTAAAGTTAGATTATATTAAATAATTATATTATTAATACATAAAAATTATATATATTAAGTAAAAAATTACAATATTAATTAATGTGTATTTTTTGGATACAACATCACATGTTTATGGTTATATACAGAACATTCAATTAGAATATTATTATATATATTACTCAAAGATGGTACATATCATCTTTAATTAATCATATTTGTATCGAAAAAGAATACAAATCTACAGATTATTATAAATTTCAAGATATGGATACATATCATCTTTATTGAAGCATATAAAATATAAATTAACCTTAAATTAAGTTATTATATATTTTTTTTATATATTATAGTCACACAGGGTCAATCCTCTATGTCTATACAAATATATCTATAAAAGTAAGTGTGTATTGTAATACCATATCATCTTTATTAAAAATAAAAAAAAATCATATATGTATGATATATAATAATAACTAATCTAATTATTATAATATATAAACATTAAGATTGTAATGGTAAACTTGCAAAAGCATGAGGTTTAGGTGGACTAGTTAAACATCATTCTAAAGAACTATTATTTCTAGTAAAGTATACTTGGAAAGTATCACTAAATAATTGTGGAGTTAATCAAGGATATCTTGATACAGCTTTACCTTCTGTAAGTTGTTTATAAATAATAGTTAAGAAATATCATGTAGCTACAACACTAACAATAGAACCAATACTACTAATTAAGTTTCAACCATAGAAAGCATCAGGGTAATCACTAATTCTTCTAGGCATACCTTGTAAACCTAAGAAATGTTGTGGGAAGAATGTTAAATTAACACCAACAAATAAGATTCAGAAATGAACTTTAGCAGCAAAATGGTCATAAGATAAACCTAAAATTTTAGGAATTCAAAAATATCAACCACTAAATAATGCAAATACAGCACCCATAGATAAAACATAGTGGAAGTGAGCTACAACATAGTAAGTATCATGGAATGCTACATCAAGTGAAGCATTAGCTAATACAACACCACTTAACCCACCAATAGTGAATAATACAACAAATCCTAATGCAAAAAGCATAGGAGGTGTTAAATGTAAAGATCCACCATAACATGTAGCTAATCAACTAAATATTTTAATACCTGTAGGTACAGCAATAATTAAAGTAGCAGCTGTAAAGTAAGCTCTAGTATCAACATCTAAACCTACAGTATACATATGATGACTTCAAACTATAAATCCTAATACACCTATAGACATCATAGCGTAAACCATACCTAAATAACCAAATACGTTTTTACTTGATGCTGCTGAAATAACTGTACTAATAATACCAAAACCTGGTATAATTAAAATATAACATTTGTTTTAATTAAGTTAATAGTCTTATATAGATCTATTAAGTTTAATACTCAAAAACTTTCATTTTTGTTAGGACTCTATCTTATACTGAATGTTTATTTATCGATTCTTTTAATAATTTTATAGTATTTAAACCTTCTTCAGTTAAATGTTTATTATCTTGTATTATAATATACGCTTTTCTTCATTGAAGAAAACTACGGTGTTTACTAGATTGTAGATGATAATTATCAAAATATTTTATTACTTTTTTAGCAGAACCAAAGCTTGTTGATCCATAATAATAAGTATCTTGACAATTTCGATAACCTATATTACCACCAAATATTTCTTTTATTAATAATAATAAATCATTATGTTTTTGATCTATTTGAAAATTTAATCTAATTTCAGGTCTAGGTCTAATATCTCTAGTAATAATTTTAATTTGAAAACTAGCATCTGCATCAGAAAACCCTGCTAATCAATGATTATCTAAATCCTTTGAATTATTTATATTGAAAACTATATTTTCATTTAAATATTTAGGACTTTGTAATATACGAGTAATAACTTGATTATATTTATTACTAGTTCTTAATTTATTATTAATTAGATTAATAGTTCTAAGTATACCATCTTTTTTAGATATAACGTATATATAAGCGTTTTTATCTTTAACTTTTCTCACATGTCCAAAACCTATTACTTCTTTTATATAATAAGCTAATTGTACATCAAGTGAATTAAATACTATTACTAAATGTTGTTGATTATCAAAATGACCATCCCCATCTATTAAACCAGCTAAATAATGTCCAAATTGTTCATCATTTAATGGTTTTAAATGAGTAGGTACATGAATCGATATATTTTTTATATTTTCAGTATTGTTGCGTATAGTCTCTGAGGTTCCACTTTTTAAAATAAAAGCGTTACCTGCTGATTGGCTTCATTGTTTTAACTTTTTTACTATGTCAATAAAGAGGGAGTATTTAAAACTAGATATCGAAGCTTTTCCAGCATATAGCAACATTACGAGGCTTATAAATTTAACCTCAGGATGTCCGAAGAATCAGAATAAGTGTTGGAATAAAATAGGGTCACCACCACCAGCTACTTCAAAGAATGATGTATTAAAGTTTCTATCAGTTAAGATCATAGTAATTCCACCAGCTAACACTGGTAATGATAATAATAATAATACAGCTGTAATAATAACAGCTCATCCAAATAAAGCTAATTTGTGTAAACGTATACCAGGACTTCTCATATTTAAGATAGTAGTAATAAAATTCATAGCACCTAACATACTACTAATACCACTTAAATGTAAACCAAAAATAGCTAAATCTACACTAGGTCCACTGTGAGATTGTATACCTGATAATGGTGGATATAATGTTCAACCAGTACCAGCTCCATTTTCTATAGTAGCTGAGAATATAAATAAAAATAAACTAGGAACTAATAATCAAAAACTTATATTATTTAATCTAGGAAATGCCATATCTGGACCTCCTACTAGTAATGGTAATAAGAAATTACCAAAACCTCCTATTAATGCAGGCATAACCATGAAAAAAATCATCAATATGGCATGCGCTGTTATTATACTATTATATAACTGATTGTCTGATATATATTGAACACCTGGACCAGATAACTCTAATCTAATTAATACTGAAAATGCTGTACCAATTAAACCAGAGAATAATGCAAACATTAAGTATAAAGTACCAATATCTTTAGCATTAGATGATAAAAATCATCTTTCTTGTCATTCTGTAGGTTGTTTTAAATCTAACACTGTACTACTGCTTGATTGATCAGCAATATTTACTTGTGTAGAATAATTACATTTAGTATCAAAACTAGAATGTAATATTTGATTTGTATCCAGATCTTGTCTGTAATTTAATAAAGGATTAGCGGCGAGCAAAATAAAATTATAATTAAATTGTTTTTTTAGTATGTTTAAAGTAAAACTTTGTAAAACCTATAACTATACCCCAAAGTTTAAAATAAACTTTGGAAAATAATATTTAAAATATTATTTTGATTAATATATTATAATTATTTTTTACTTTTAGGTAAAATTAATTATAATAGAATATTTAAAAGGATTACATAATGTAATCAAACTAGAATAGTATATAGTAAAAGTTAACGTATGTATCTTACTAGAAGTAGAACACACACAGTAAGATTACTATAATACCGGAATTTAAACTGTACAATATAATACTAATTAACACTTAATAAATTAAACATTTAATATAGCTTTATATAGGTAAAGTATAAAAAGCCGGGAGAGAAATTCGAATTCTCATTCTTAATTCATGAAATTATTGTTCTACCTATTAAACTATCCTGGCTAAATCATAAACATAATAAAAAAAATATTTAATAATTTGTCTTATGTTGGGGCGACTCGAACACCCAATGGTAAATACCAAAAATTTATGACTTACCTATTAGTCGACAACATAAACTATATGTATATATATACATACGGGTAACAAGACTTGAACTTGCATAGTTTAAACTATCCCGTTCTAAGCGGAACCTGTATACCAATTTCAGCATACCCATGTCTATATAGTCATGTTATCAAAGTTTGCTCGAGATAAGATTTGAACTTACAACCTAATCAGCTTCAATGATCCGCTCTACCAATTGAGCTTCTCAAGCGTTAATAATTAACAATATTAATAGTTATGGAGTTATCAGGACTCGATCCTGAAATAACGATATGCAAAATCGTTGTTTTACCAGTTAAACTATAACCCCTAATATATCCAAGAAACGATTCGAACGTTTACGGCTTGCGCCACTTAAGCTTAAGTTAAGACTGTCTACCAGTTCCAGCACTCGGATTAAATAAGACTAAAATGACTTGAACATTTACTCAAACCATCATGAGTGGTTCGCTTTAACCAATTAAGCTATAGTCTTTGGTAGCGAACTTAGGATTTGCACCTAAATAATATGGACATGAGCCATATATGTTACTATTACATTAATTCGCTTTAAGAGATAGGTGATTTGAACACCTGACCTTTCGCGTGTAAAGCGACAGCTCTACCAACTGAGCTAATCTCTTTTTAAAAAATATTTACATATTAAATCTTTTTTAACCCAAGGGAGATTTGAACTCCCGCACTAACAGTGAAAATGTTATGTCTTAACCAGTCTTGACCATTGGGTCTTTAAATTATATCTAAAAATATATTTAGCCCTATGCGAGTATCGAACTCACTTCTACCGATTACAAAACGGTTGCATTACTTTTATGCTAATAAGGCTTTATTGTAACATATAAAATATTATAATGATATTTAATAATATTTAGTATACTATTCTTAAAAATTAGTACTTTATATCTAAAAATGTTTTCATTCTTACAACTAAAGCCTATTAATTGTTAAAAAATAACAATTATGCTCGTAGTGTTCTACTACGTATAAAAGTATCATAAAGTTTGCTTCGCGTTTAGATGCTTTCAACACTTATCTTAAACTGATGTAGCTTTCCTGCCATGCCTATGTTGTCTGGCTACACTACTAATAGTGTAACAATACCTTAGTATAAGTATTAGTTATCATTATAACATATGTTATAATATAAATCATAAACAACAGGTAAACCAGAGATCAATATACCCAACTCCTTTCGTACGAAGGGGCTATCTTTAATCTACTTTATGTTCCTCTAGAAGATAGAAACCATACTGTCTCACGACGTATTAAACCCAGCTCATGTAGCTCTTTAATCGACGAACAGTCGAACCCTTCATGATTTCTGCATGCATGAGGATGAGCTAAGCCGACATCGAGGTGCCAAACCGCGCACTCAATTTGTACTCTCTTGCGCAAATTAGCCTGTTCAATTTATGTTATCATAAAAGATTCAGCCAGAAGCTGAATAAGCGCGCAAAGCGCGCCGAATATACTTTTATTTCCATTTTTCTCAAAACGGTTCAGACTATTTCATCATCTTTATTAATTAATATAAGGGAGGGAAAATTTGTAAATAAAATAAAAAGAAAAGATAAATTAAGTACTACTTACTCAACCTTTAACACCAAAAGCTCCAACACGTGAAGTTGAGTTAATTACAGTATATTGTAAATTAGCTTTATCATTTCCTCTTAAAACTGGTGTAGGATAACCTTTAAATGAAGAATAAACATTTTCTAAATTTCCTTTATATTTAGTTCTACGTTGAGATCTAGAAGCTGAAAAACGTCTAGTTAATCTACCAGCAGCTTCTAATCTAACACCAGATACTCTTTTATATTTTAAATTACTTAAAATAATTTTTTTAAGATATTTAGATTTAGTATTATCTAGTTGTAAAAAATTATCACTATTAAAAATATTAAAATTAAAGAATTTTTTAGATTTATCTGCTAATTTAACATTTTTAATTTTAGCTTTTCTTATTAAAACTTTAAGATATCTTAAAACATTTCTTTTTTTTTTTAATTTTAATTCTAAAGGTTGAGTAAATATTTTACTATTAAAATAAAAATATTTTAAATTAATTATATTAAATTCAACATTTTTATTAAAAATATTTTTTACTAAACTTACTAAACCTTGTAAATAAGTATTTTCAAATTTAGCTTTATTAATATAAAGCATTTGTTTATAATACATGTAGAATCTTAATCTTTTAAAACTTTTTTTAATAAATCTTGAATAATAAATATTTTGTGCTGTATTTACTTGAGTATTATATTTAGGTAAAAGATTACTTAATAATATACTTTTTTGTTGATGTTTACACAAAATATTTAATCCTACATTTTTTATTAATTTTAATTTTCTAGCAAATTTAGCTTTTTTAAATAATGTTAAATATCTTTTTTTAAGTTTTAATAAAAAATTAAGTTTTTGTTTATTATAAACATATAATGTTATATTTACTTTATCATTAGTATGTTTAAATTCACCATCACTAATAAATATTCTACTTGTAGATATTTTTCTAAATCTACGACGTAATCTATTTTTTCTTAATAAAGATTCTAGTTGTAAATGATATAAATTAAAGTAAGCTTTAATTAATTTCATTACATATTTGCTTTTAATAGGAATTAAATTAATAGCATTTTTATTATAAGCATATATACTACTTTTTCAATTCCTTACAGCAGGTATAACATCTCTATTATAAATAGCTATACTAGAATCATTTAATCCTTTTTTTTTATATGTAGTATTTAATTTTGATTTTATAATATTTAACATATCTATATATATATATATATATTAATATAATTAATAGAATTAATTATATAATATTAAAGCTTGGTAAACCAAGTCTAATACATTATTAAAAAATAATAATTATTATACAAATAGTGTTTTTAGTTATGATTAATTAATAAAGATGTTGGGCGTTAAAAAAGGATTATTGTTAGCTATACTCACCTTTTAGTCGTTGAACGTCCTTATTTTAATTTATCTTAAAGATAAACACATGCTAAAATAAGTTTCGCTTCAAATACACTTAATTAATATAAGTTGTCTTTGAAATTTACCCAATATATTACCAATATTTTATAATATTGGAGGACTCACAGTTATAAATCCCTAGCGTAACTTTTTCTATAATCCAAGACCTTTCCTTAATGCATCTTGTGATCATATGCCCCGCTTACGCGACTGATAGACTTGTAGGTCAAACAGTAAAGCAAGATTTAGCCATTAAACTTTTAAAGTATTAATAAACATTATATTAATAAAGATAAATACTTTATTAATATAACAAATAAACTTTTAAATCTTTGAACTAAAATTAGTACAAAGTCCAGTAAAGTTTAAAATACATCTATTCACCGCATAGTTAAAATCTTACTTAAAATAAAAAATAATTGTGGAATTTAATCGAATAATAACTGTATAATTATAATAATAATTAGAACAAATTAAAATATTTGTATATAAATATACAAGTTTACAATATGAACTTTGGATATACCCAGGTACTTTTTGTGGGATCTGTGCCCCGCATAAACTGCCTTCTAATCATTAAGAGTATATATAAGGATTCGAATAAAGGTGTTTCATTATTATCTAAACAACTACCTTATACACTATAAATCATCCTAAAATTTCACTCCTATAATTAGTAACAGTAAAGCTGCATAGGGTCTTCTCGTCTATCTAGAGGTAAACAGTATCTGCACTGCTATTCCAATTTCACTGAGACAATCATCGAGACAGCTGTTGCATCGTTAAGTCATTCATGCAGGACCGCATTTAACGGCCAAGGTATTTCGCTACCTTAGGACCCTCATAGGTAAGGCCGCCATTAATCGGGGTGTCCTTCAAAACCTCAGTTAATAATCAAGGTAGATCCGTTACCCAGCCGACATTGGGCAGACATCACACTCAATACTTTGATTTTTTATCTTTGCAGAGTGCTGTGTTTTTATTAAACAGTCGTACAACATTATTTCATGATTCCTCTTATTATTAATTTAATTTTTCATATTTAATTTCATACTTTACTATATGTTAAATTTAATAATAATGGTCCTCCTTATTCCAATGGTACAGAGTCAATTTGCCGAGTTCCTTAATGATTGTTCTCTCAAACGCCTTTGTATTCTCTACTTGCTTACTTGAGTTAGTTTCTAGGTACGGTTATTATTGTTTTTTTTCTTTTATTACCTATATAAGTTATCTTAATCTATATATTATAGTATTATTAATAATAACGTTTAATAGATATATCTATATATGAACCATGTGAGTAACAATTCAAATATAGCCTATAAATACATAATAATAATCTAATGGTAATTAATTATTATTAATTATTATCTAATATTCTAATAATAGATAAAGACTATTACTTGGTTAAAATATATTTATTATTTACTCACTCTATTATATTTTAAAATCACAATATAATAATAAGTATGTATTATATATTATAATTTACAAATTTATACCAATAAGTATGAGTATTAAATATTTTTCACTTCAAATAATAAAATAAACTTTTCCAGAACCTTTATTACTTGTTAAAGGTTTTGGTATTATCATATAAAAAAGCATAAAACGTCATCAAAATTATCATTTGATTAATTTTTTTAGACACCGATTTTAGATGAAACCATAAGCTTCAGGCGAGGCTAAAAGCCTTTTTCGTTACTCATGTCAGCATTCTCTCTTGGATTTAACAGAAACACATAAGCGCAAAATAGCATTTACAACTACTATATTTACTACTACTAACCTTATTTATTGTACTTAATAACTATTTGAATATTTATCGTTAAATAAATAATCAATTAGTTATTTACTACTCCTAACTATATAATCCACAATAAATAACTAATTTAAATATTTATCGTTAAATAAATAATCAATTAGTCATTTTAGATTGTAGTATAGTTAAGAAAATAATCAATCCGAATATATAATAAATCATATATTTAGTCTAGAGTTCATATGTGAGATCTTTAATATTTTAAGAAAAATATTAATATTTTGTTTAATCCAATGTTCCGCTACCCCACAAAAATCCTAAGCCACAGCGCTCAAATTTAGATTTAAAATCTAGTCTAAGCTACAGCGCTTTAATTTATACTTGTGTACAAGGTTTCGGTATATTATTTAGATCCGTTAAATTTTCGGCGTTTTTTCCTAATTTATTAATCAGTGCTCTGTTACGAGGTCTTCAAAAAATGGCCGCTTCTAAGCCTATTTCCTGATTGTTTTAAAAAAAAACATCCTTAATTTCACTTAACAATAATTTTGGAACCTTAACTCTTGTTCTGGGCTGTTTCCCTTTAGACATACAACCTTATCGCACTATGTCCGATTATTTAACATTCATCTTTGCCCTTCCGAGTGCAAATACTCTCCGGTAAAGTCACTACAACCCCCCGATGTTGACAAATATCTTAGATATTGTCCGAGATCACAGTTCTGTACCTGCTAAGATGTTAATTAAATTACCTACTTACATAGGTTTCGCGGAAAACCAGCTATACTAGTCAGTTTTGTCTTTCACTAACTTACCACAGTTCATCGGATATCTTTACAACGATAACCCGTTCGGGCTTTTATAACCCTGACCATGGTAAGATCACTAGCCTTCGGGTCTAATTCTAGATACTAATTCATTTTTTCATAATTGGTTTATCTGCGTATCTACCTCCTAATTTTATTAATAAATTTACATACAAAAATTAAAATAATATAATTATACATATTATATTATGTCTAATATTCTATATGTAAATGCTTATAAAAGAGATGTTACTTGCATCTAAAATTAACTTGCTGACCCATTATGCAAAAGGTACGCTCTTATTATTTATTTAAAATTTAACTTGAGCTGCTTATAAAACTACTATTTCAGGGTATTTCCCTCACGGTACTGTTACTCTATCGCTTATATATTTTTTTTAGCCTTAGAGGAAGGTTCCCCTATTTTTCAACAGATTTTTTTCCGTTATACTTAAATATACTGTTTAGTATACTTACTATAAATAATCTTAACCTATATTTGTAATTAATAGTAATTATTTATTAAGGCTTTTGCTATTCAGAAGACACCAAATAACAATCTCGTTTGATTTATTTTACTAAAGTTACTAAGATATTTCAATTCACTTTGTCTTATAATTAGATTTCTCTATGATTTCTAGTTTATATTGTTCCCTAGATATAAATATCTTGAAATATATAGCTAACCATCCATAATAGTTTCTTTATATACTTGTCTTGATTTCTCAAGATGTATATGGTACATATCATCTTTATTGGCCCATATAATTGAGCTTATTACAGTTATCAGGTTATTATGATTCGAACATAAACAATCTCCAACCCAAATGAAGCGACCAACCATCGGACACTAACCTGTAAGACCTATAATGTATTTTCATTAGTTTAATATAATTTTATTATATATATTATAACATATTATAACATTATTATGCAATTTTATTTAATTAATTTTTTTATACATTATAAGTATCAGAGAGTATATGATTCGAACATATGAAAGTTTATACCTTTAGCTAGACTCAAGCTAGCCGCCTTAAACCACTCAGCAAACTCTCTTTTTTTTTTTTTTTGATTCTTCAGTGACTCGAACACTGAAAATATCCTTATCAAGAATACACTTTACCAGTTAAGTTAAAGAACCTATAACATATTCAAGAGCACTTAGATTTGAACTAAGAAATATAAGGTTGAAGCTTACAGTTTTACCTATTAAACTATGCTCTTCGGAAAAAAGATGAATCGAACATCTAAGTGTTAAAACACAATATTTAGCAAATATCTTACCCTACCAATAGCAACTTTTCCTTTAATTTATATACATATACGAGTTAGACCGGTTTTGATCCGATATCTATTTTCTTGACAAGAAAACCCTTTACCAATTAAGTTACTAACCCTATATATGGCTAGCTGAATTCGAATCAGCACACTTTACTTGGAAGGTAAATAGTCTACCATTAACTTATAGCCATTATGATAATTTTAATATTTAAATTATTTACTTATTATGACTAGCTGAATTCGAATCAGCACATCTTATATGGTAAATAAGCAGTCTACCATTAACTTATAGTCATTTTCCAAATTTGAACTCAGATTATAGTAATCTATTAAGACCTATGGGATTTGAACCCATATTATAATGATTAAAAGTCACATGTTTTACCATTAAACTAAAGTCTCTAAATATAATTATTTATTATAATTATCACCTATCCTATAGGAATAGTAGTGTATTTTACTAGATTAATATAATCTAGTAAAATTGTTTTAATTCATGAAAAAAACCCTCCACTTCATGAATTGAATTTTTTCCCTCTCTAACTAATTCATGCTAAGATCTAAAAAGATCAAGTCTCTAGATTTTAAATTGAATTAGTTAAATCATACCCTGCTTACAATTATTATCTAATTTAATAAATATATAATTTATGTTGTATAATAACAGGTCTAAATAGACCTTTAGTTTATCTAAAGATAAAGCAAATATATCTTATTATTTATCTATATTTAGATATTATACCTTAGGTATAATAAATAGATATCTAAACATATTTATTTCTAATAACCTCAGTAATATACAGAAATATATAAGAATAATCATACTACGTCTACAAAATGTCAGTATAATATACCTGATTCGTAACCAAGGTGATGGTGATCTGTTAAATGGTATGCAGCTAAACGTCATAATCCTACAGCTAAAAAAGCTGTTCCAATAATAACGTGTAAACCGTGGAAACCAGTACCTAAGTAGAAACATGAACCATAAACACCATCAGAAATAGTGAAAGAAGATACTGAATATTCAACACCTTGGAAGAAAGTAAATACTACAGCTAATATAATTGTTATAGCTGTTCCATATAAAGCACCTTTTCTATTACCTTGTATTAAAGAATGGTGAGCGTATGTAATTGTCACACCTGAAGATAATAATAATATAGTGTTTAATAATGGTAATTCGAATGGATTAACAGCTTGTATACCCAATGGAGGTCATTGTGCACCTAATTCAACACTAGGTGATATTGCACTATGAAAAAATGCTCAGAATATAGCTAAAAAGAAGAAAACTTCAGATATAATAAATAAACCTACACCTAAGTTTAATCCTTTTTGTACAGCATTAGTATGATTACCTAAATAAGTTCCTTCTGAAATTACATCTCTAAATCATAAAGCCATAACGTAAATAACGTTAAATACAGCTAAAGCTACTAAATATTGGAATCCAGGAAATCCGTGCATAAATAAAACTGCAGTTGTTGTTAATATAAATAAAGACAAACTAGTAAACAATGGTCAAGGTGACGGTGATACTAAATGGAAAGGATGATTTTGAAAATTACTTTTTGATTTATATATCATATTTTAATTTAATAATTAATTGTATAAGCTTTATCTATCTATTTTTGTTTTATTGTGATAACTATAGCACCTACCATACCTAATAGTAAAATAATAGAAGTAACAATTAATCACATAGAATAACTAGTATACATAATATTACCTATACTAGCTATATGTGTAGGTTCTATTAGTGAATTATCTCAACCTTTACTACTAGCATAACTAATTTGTTGTTTTAAATCAACTATATTAAACAATTCATTATCTAATTGTACATTATATATATCAGAGTATGAATTAGATAAATAAGAAACAATACTATTTTCTGTAAAATTTATAGGTAATACCTGTGCCATTATATAATAAAAAATAATAATAGTTAAACCAGCTAAAGGTAAATCATTATTAGTCTCATGAAATAATTCAGAAACTCTAATGTTAATTAACATTAAAATAAATAAAAATAAAATAGAAACAGCACCTACATAAACTAATATATAAGCTAATCCTATAAAATTATATCCTACTAAAATTAATAAACCTGCAACATTAACAAACAAACCTATTAAAAATAAAACAGATACTACAGGATTTCTACAACTTATAGTAAGTATACCTAATAAAATAGATACTAAATAAATAATATCTACAAATTCTATTCTAAATCCATTAGTAATAGAATCATTTAATAAAAATATATTATTCATAATAAAAAAAACTAAATCTATTAACATATTATACAAACAATAATAAATGTCTAGATAGGATTAGATAAAGATCTAATTAGGGAGAAAAGGAATCGAACCTTCGATAGCTTATAGCTATTGAGTTTACAGCTCAACCCGTTAACCAGCTTACGGGACCTCCCTATTTGATATATATATTAAATCATTTACTGGAATTGAACCAATTTATTATATACCTATATATGATTATATAATATATATACTATTATTTTTTTTTTTTAAATTTTATACTCCCCGTGCAATTTCCATTACACGAACCTTATTTCGACTTAACACCAATCAAAGTTTTGCATACGAAAACTATCCTGCATATTTATATATCATAAATATATATAACTTTACACAGAAAAAATCAAACTTACTGCATCTACTTTTTTCAGCGCCTGACGAGTGGTTAGTACCTAACTAAGATAAAATTCACCGTGACGTTGGTGATTCACGATTACTAGTAATTCCTTTTTCATGTAGTCGAGTTACAGACTACAATCCATATTATTTCCTTTTTTGGGGATTAGCTCCATTTCACAATATCGCATCCCGTTGTAAAGGCGTATGTGGCACGTCTATAGCCCACAGCATTAAGGCCATAATGACTTGTCTTAATCCCTTTTATCTGGTCCGATGTAGTAGCGAACCACTTTATATAAATAAATAAAGTGAGGGTTTTCGTTAATTAAAGGAATTAACCAAATCTCACGACATTAACTAAAGACAGCCATGCAGCGCTTGTAACAATTTTTTATAATCTGCTATACAAGCTGTGGTAAGGTTTTTCGCGGATCATCGAATTAAATAACATACTTCACTACTGGTTTTAGAAACGGTCTAATGATTTCAGTTTATATGTTGCCATAGTACTCTTGAGGTGGAATGCTTACACTTTCGTTTATACATTAAATTTATATCTAATGTATGACATTCATCATTGTCTGCTTGGACTATTAGGGTATCTAATCCTGTTTGCTACCCAAGCCTTCGTCTCTCAACGTCAGTTATTACATAGAAGGACGCCTTCGCCGTTGACAGTCCTCCTGGTATCATCAAATTTTATCTCTACTCCAGAAATTCTTCCTTCTCTCATATAACTCTAGTAAAAAAGTACTCGTTTAGAGTTTAATTTACCGTCTACTTACCCTTTAAACCCAATAAAGATAACTAACACTAGCCTCCTACGTATTACCGCGACTGCTGGCACGTAGTTTGGTCAAGACTTATAAATAGATTATGTCATTATATACAATCTATTTAGAATTTTATGCGAGTTAATCGCGAATGTATCCATATTAGATACATAGACATTCTTCCAAGTTACTGGTTCAGCCTTTCGGCCATTGACCAATATTCCTCACTGCTGTACATAAAAGCATTGGGTTTTTTTCAGACCCAATGTGGTCGATCAACTTTCCAGTTACGACTACGGTTTATTGCTAGAAAAGTCATTACCTTTGCTACTACTCACCGAGATAAAAATTATCATCTTAAAGCGGTTATTTAAGATAACCTTTGGTTATAAGGGATTTTTTCCCTTACTTTAAGGTAGCCAATTTATCATTTACTCACCTGTACACCACTACTACTTAATTTAACTATTAGATAATAATTAAACTAATTAGTCGTTCGATTAGCATGTGTCAAGTACTTGGACAGTGTTCAGTTAGAGCCATCATCAAACTCTCTATTTTATTTTTAATGCATACATCACATCTATATTGTTTTATACATAACTATAAAATTATCAATTTTAATGTTATTATTTAAAGATATAATTAAGCCAGTTTCTGTTTAATTTTAATAATTCTAAATAAAAACTTAACATAGGATTCTTGTTCGCTATTATTTTATTATTACTATTTAGTATTTTATAATAATTTTAGTTTCTGTTAATATCCTTATATTTTTATAATTATTGAATAAATATATTCAAGTGTATATGCCTAATAAGTATTGGACTTTCCTATTTTCATAAAATTTTTATATCTTTAAATAATTATTATTATATTATAATAATATAATTTGTTTATATTTGTGTATTATATAAATATATATATATATATATATACTTTAAA
>JABLTT010093577.1_pt1 | contig 17504 bp, 20 predicted proteins | sample 7160061 | NCBI WGS metagenome assembly JABLTT01 (sample SAMN14651232, study PRJNA627086) | human gut metagenome | isolation source: feces | host: Homo sapiens
CCCATTCCGAACACAGAAGTTAAGCATCATCGCGGCGAAGATAGTACATTGTGCGAAAATAGCTCGTTGCCAGTTCCTTCTTTTTTTTTATGTTTGTTAACTAAAAAAGCCTAACAGATTGTGTTAGGCTTTTTAAATACATTGTTTTAATTTTTCTACAATTAGTTCTATTTTTTCACTATCTAATGAGGAATAGTTCATAACATAAATATTTTTATTTTCATCATTATTTTTGTAATATTGAGAAAGTGGACTTAACTTTATTCCTTTACTGTAGGCATTGTTAATAATGTCTTTTTCTGCTTTTTCACTTTTTATTTTCATTAAAAAATGAACACCGGTAGTTTCATTATAAATTTCAATCTTATTATTTAGACTGCTTGTTTGGAAAGCATTTAAGATTGTATTTTGTTTTTTTAAATAATAATTTCTTAAACGATTAATATGTCTTTCAAAATGCCCGTTTTCAATAAATCTAGAAAGTGTATATTGTTCAAAATTTGAAACGGTACATGAATAAAATGAAAGACGTTTATAATATTCATCAGCTAATGATTCTGGTAATACCATATAGGACATACGGATGGTTGATGATAGAGTTTTAGTAAAGGTATTCATGTAGATGACTTTATCGGAAACATCGATACTTTGTAGGGTAGGAATTGGTTTTCCTCCTAATCTTAATTCACTATCATAATCATCTTCAATAATATAATGTTTTTCAATTTTATTTGCCCAACCTAAAAGTTCATATCTTCTTGAAATTGGCACAACAATACCTGTAGGAAAATGATGAGATGGGGAGATGTGTATTACATCAATTTTCTTTTCTTCTAATTCATTTGGATCAATTCCATATTCATCCATATCCACATATTCAAAATCAACATTCATACTTTTATAAATTTGCGCAGTTTTTGGATAACCAGGATTTTCTAAGCCATATTTAACATCGTTTCCTAAAAGTTGAATAATCAAACTATATAGATATTCTGTACCTGCACCAATAATGATTTGTTCGGGTTTAACATTCATATCTCTAAAATCTTTTAAGAAATTCGCAATGTTTTTTCTTAGTTCAGGAATTCCTCCACAAGGTGAGTTGATCATTAACTCTTCTTGATTATCTCTTAGTACTTCTTTCATGGTCTTGATCCAGGTAGTAAAGGGAAAGATATCACTTTCAGTTTGATTACTAGAAAAATCAGCTAAGTAGTGATTGTGACCACTTGTTAAAATCACTTTCTCTTTATTCATTTGTTTTTTAGAAGGAATATTTTTTAGATCAGTGACATAAAAACCTTTTTTTGGTAATGAATAAATAAATCCTTCTGACATAAGTAAACTATAGGCATTTTCAACAGTAATGATACTTACCCCAAGATTTTTTGAAAAAGGTCTTTTAGATGGTAGTCTTTCTCCTGGTTTTATATTTCCTAAAACAATATCCTTTTTTATACATTTATAAAGATATTCATAAAGAGAATCTGACCCTATATTTGTAAGATTATATGTTAACATAATTGATTTCTCCTTAAACTGACCTTATTGAATATATTTAAATTGAATATTTTAATATGTTCACATTTAAGTATAATAAAAGCCATAACAAAAGTAAACAGGGAGATCAAAAAATGGCAAATGAAAGATATGCATTAAATAAACAATTAGCACAAATGTTAAAAGGTGGTGTTATTATGGATGTAACAACACCTGAACAAGCAAAAATCGCAGAAGAAGCTGGAGCATGTGCTGTTATGGCACTTGAAAGAATTCCTGCAGATATTCGTGCAGCAGGGGGAGTTGCAAGAATGTCTGATCCAAAAATGATTCAAGAAATTCAAGCAGCAGTAAGTATTCCAGTTATGGCAAAATGTCGTATTGGACACTTTGTAGAAGCACAGCTTTTACAAGCAATTGAAATTGATTATATTGATGAAAGTGAAGTTTTATCACCAGCTGATGATGTTTATCATGTCAACAAAAGAGAATTTGAAGTACCATTTGTTTGTGGAGCTAAAGATTTAGGAGAAGCACTTCGTCGTATCAATGAAGGGGCAAGCATGATTCGTACAAAAGGAGAACCAGGAACAGGAGATATCGTTCAAGCCGTTCGTCATATGAGAATGATGAATAAACAAATTGCCCAAATTTCGGCTCTTCGAAAAGATGAACTTTTCGAAGTTGCAAAACAATTACAAGTACCATATGAACTTGTAGAATATGTTCACAATCATAAAAAATTACCAGTTGTTAACTTTGCTGCTGGTGGAGTTGCAACACCTGCAGATGCCGCATTAATGATGCAATTAGGAGCAGAAGGAGTCTTTGTTGGTTCAGGAATCTTTAAATCAGGAAATCCTAAAAAACGTGCAGCAGCAATCGTTAAAGCTGTCACAAATTATACGGATGCTAAATTGATTGCAAAATTATCTGAAGATTTAGGGGAAGCAATGGTTGGTATTAATGAACAAGAAATTGAAATTTTAATGGCTGAAAGAGGTAAATAATGAAAATTGCGGTTCTTGCTTTACAAGGAGCTTTTATTGAACATGAAAAAAAGTTAGAACAATTAGGAGCGACTTGTATCGAATTAAGACAAAAAAGTGATCTTGATCAAGATTTTGATGGACTCGTATTACCTGGAGGCGAAAGTACGGTTCAAGGAAAGCTTTTAAAAGAATTAGATATGTTTGATGATTTACAAAAACGTATTCAAGATGGTTTACCAACACTTGCTACATGTGCAGGACTCATTTTATTAGCTGATAGAATTGTTAATCAGGATCAAACTTACTTTTCTACAATACCTATGACGGTTAAAAGAAATGCTTATGGTAGACAACTAGGAAGTTTTCATATTATTGAAGAAATGAAAGGATTAGGAAAAGTACCTATGACTTTTATTCGCGCACCTTATATTGAAAGTGTACAAGAAGGCGTTGATATTCTTTCTAAAGTAAATGACCATATTATCGCTGTTCAATATAAAAATCAACTAGCACTTGCTTTTCATCCTGAACTTGATGAAGATGATTCTATACATCAATATTTTATAAATATGATTAAAAAGTCTACGAGGTAGGCTTTTTTCTTATATAATAAAAAAGAGGTGAATAAAATGGATCATCATCTAGAAATCGTTAAAACAAATATTAAATATCCTATTGTTTTTTATAATCATCAATTTAATAAAAGTCGACCAGTAAGTTCCCACTATCATCAAGATATTGAAGTTGTATATGTCGTTTCAGGAAAAGTAGAAGCATGTATTGATGGAAAGAAAGAAATATTTTATCAAGGGGAAATGTTTATTATTAACTCACATAGTGTACATCAATTCAATTTTCCTGAATTTACACATTTATATACATATTTGTTGTCAGTTGATGTCTTTAAAGAATTTCAAATTCAATCTTATTTCTTTAAATTAAAAGCTCCATCAAACAAAGAATGGTTTAAACCTTGGTTAGAAATGAAATATATTCACCATCTTTTACCAATAGAACAACATATTTTAATGTATCAACTTTATCAAAAACTCATACAGGATTGTTTATTAGATAAAAAACAAGAAGAAAACACAAAAGAAATTTATAAAATAATAGAAGAAATAGAAAAAAGATATAACCAAGATTTAACACTTGAAATTATAGCTGAACAATTTCACTTTCATCCTAATTCACTGACCCGCTATTTTAAAAAACAAACAGGAACAACTTTTTATCAATATCTACAAAAAATAAGATTAAAACATGCTTATTATGATTTAATACATACTAACATGAAAATCATTGATATTGCTTTAAATCATGGATTTAAAAATGTAAAATCATTTGAAAATGTTTTTAAAAAAGAATATCATACAACACCAACAAAATATCGAAAAGTTAATAATTGACTATAAATTGTTAAAAAAGGCAATGAATTTACTTTATAAAAAGAGAATAATAAAAGCAGGAGGAATCAATATGGAATGGTGGAAAAAGAGTGTTGTTTATCAAATTTATGTAAAAAGCTTTCAAGATAGTAATAATGATGGTGTGGGAGATCTACAAGGTATTATTTCAAGACTTGATTATTTAAAAATATTAGGTGTTGATGTATTATGGTTAACCCCTATTTTTAAATCTCCAAATGATGATAATGGCTATGATATTTCTGATTATAGAAGTATTCAAAGTGAATTTGGAACAATGAGTGATTTTGAGGAATTATTAGATAAAGCGCATCAAAAAGATATCAAAATTATTCTTGATTTAGTTTTTAATCATACAAGTGATGAACATTTTTGGTTTCAAGAAAGTAAAAAATCTAAAAATAATCCTTATCGAGATTATTATATTTGGAAAGAAGAAAATGAGGGAGATGTTCCAAATAATTGGACAAGCTGCTTTCAAGGCTCAGCTTGGGAACTTGATGAAAAGACAAATGAGTATTATTTGCATTTATTTTCTAAAAAACAACCTGATTTAAATTGGCAAAATCCTAAGGTAAGACAAGAATGTATTGATATTATGAATTACTGGGTAGATAAAGGTGTTGATGGTTTTCGTTTAGATGTCATTAATCTTATTAGTAAGGATGAAAGTCAATACTATGTAGACAGTACTATTAAAGGTCATCAAGTATGTGCAAATGGACCACATATTCATGAATATATTCAAGAAATGAATCAAAAAGTATTTTCTAGAAAAGAACTTTTAACAGTAGGAGAAACCCCTGCTGTAACAATCGAGGATGCTAAAAAATATGCTCCTTTAGATAATAAAGAATTAAGCATGGTCTTTCAGTTTGAACTAATGAATGTTGATGGTGCAGAAGTTAATAAATGGACAGATCAAAGATTTTCTTTAAAAGATTTAAAACAAATTATGTCGAGATGGCAAGTAGGAATGTATCAACAGGCTTGGAATTCTTTGTTCTGGAATAATCATGATCAACCACGATGTGTTTCAAGATTTGGTGATACTTCTTCTCCTTTGTGTCATGAAAAATCAGCAAAAATGTTGGCGATATGTTTACATATGATGCAAGGGACACCTTATATTTATCAAGGGGAAGAATTGGGGATGACAAATGTACCTTTTAATTCACTTGATGATTATCGAGATATTGAAACATTCAATAGCTACAAACAACTTGTAGAAATAGAAAAATCGGTAAGTCATGAAGATATGTTACGCTATATGAGAAAATCAAGTAGAGATAACGCTAGAACACCAATGCAATGGAACAAAGAAAAAAATGCAGGGTTTAGTGAACATATTCCTTGGATTATGATGAATCCAAATTATCAAACAATCAATGCTGAAGCAGAAATGAAAGATACAAATTCTATTTTTCATACTTATCAAAAATTAATTCAATTAAGAAAAGAATATGAAATCATTACTTTAGGTAAATATGAGTTAATAATGAAAGATGATGAAAATATTTATGCCTATAAACGTCTTTATCAAGATGAAGAACTTTATGTTTATTGTAATTTTAGTAATCAAGTAGTTGGTTATGATACCTCTATTCTAAATGATGAAAAAATATTAATTAAAAACTATGAAAAGCATCAAAAGGGAACGCTTAAACCTTATGAAAGTATTGTTTTCTATCAAAAAAGCAGAGCTTAGGCTCTGCTTTTACATTAAATATGATATTCCATAGGATAAGTTAAATAATCTAAACGATCTAATTCATCAACTGTAGCTACACCAGCAGGTGCAACTAAAACAGTTGGAATACGATTGACAATTGTTGCACATGTATGTTCAACCGTTGCAGGTTTTACAACATGAAACTCTGTATCTGGTTCACCTGTAATTTTCCAATCACACATATCACCATCATCTTCACCATAGACTTTACCAATACATTGTGTTTCAATAACAGGACCTTGGAAAGTTTCTGTTGTTACAACAGCAGCCATTCCAATACAGTTTCCTTTTGGAATTGTTTCACCTAAAGTTGATGAATATAAGTCTGTTTCATGGAAATAAGGAACACATTTTTGTGTTTGAGATTTAATTGTCCATCCCATGCGTGCTGCTAAGGCTTCATTTGAATTCCATACATATGAAGGTTCTAATACTTCAGGGTGGGCAATACTTGCTTCAAATTCTTCAGGAGTTAAACCAACACCATGAGCTTTGGCAAGAGCTAATCCATAATCTTCAACATTATAACTTACAGCACCTTCAATCTTTTTAATAGAATGACATCCACCGGCTACTAAACCAACCATATTTACCCAGAAGACATCTTCCATACCACTACCAACAAAAGTACATCCATTTTCTTTTGCAATAACATCTAATTGATTTGTACGAACTGGATCTGTTGTCCAACTATATGTTGCTTCTTCACATGTAGAAATAACACTAATTCCTCTTGACAAACATTTTACATAATGATCGAAGCAATCACTGACTAAACTAAATAAAGTAACAACGGCAATATCAGGATCTGTTTCATCTAAAACTTTATCTGCTTGATTAGAAATGCATACTCCTGTTTTAACACCAAGTTCTGCAAAATCACCAATATCCATTCCTACAATTGCGGGATTTGTATCGATAGCACCAACAATCATAGCTCCATTTTCATAAAGATAACGGATGATGTATTTTGCCATCTTTCCACAACCATATTGTACAACTTTAACCTTTTCCATAATTCATGCCTCCTATTTCTTTCACTTACATCATAGACTCTTATCCAGGAAGAGAGTCAACTATTTTTCAAAAGAAACAGGAACTTGTAATCTTAAAAACATGGAACGTTCATGATGATCAAAAATACTGAGTTCACTTAAGACTTCACAAATATAATCCCCACATATTGTAAGATGATTCATCTTACAATAATCAAGAAGACGTTTGGCATAATTGATTTCTTGATGAAAATCATCAAGATAAATACAAGCATACATTCCATTTTCAATCACTTGTATTTCTTTTTCAGGAAAATGATCATCCACAAAAACAAAAATACGATCTGAAATAAACTCTTGTTTTAAAAATCGTTCTTTATTAAGAAAAGTTCCCGCATTACAATAATAAATTTGGGGATAATGATGTGCAATCAAATCATTTTTTAATTGGGTTAAAAGATATTCATAAACATTTAAATCATGTTCATAGAAATTAATATTAGTATGCATGACATAGATCCTTCTTCGATCAATATATTCTAAAGTAATTGTCCCGCTTGGGGGTGATTTACGATATCTTTCCAAACTATAAATCGTTCTTGAAATAGCATCTTTAGTTCTTTGTAAATCATTGATTTGTATAGAAAGTTGTTGCTTTTTTTTAATTAGAATTGCTTCAATTAAATTAATATCTTCTTTATCAAGAAGTTCCTTAATTTCTTTAAGATTCATTTGCAGTTCTTTCATATATTGAATCAAATCCAAACGTGCATTTTGTTTAATATCATAATAGCGATAATTTGTCTCAGGATTAACATAAACAGGCTTCAATAAATCAAGTTCATCATACAACCTTAATGTTGTTACCGTGATATGATTCATTTTGGCCATTTCACCAATACTTAAATAATCATTATTCATAGTATTCACCTCAAATTCATTATATCAAACTCTCATGTTACATAAGAGTTATTTTAATGATTTAGGTAAAAATAGACAAATAATCTTATATTTATAAGAGATTTCCTTTTTTACAAAAGATTATGTACAATAGAGATAGTTTTAATCTTAAGAAAATCTTTAGAAATATAAAAAGAAAATATTTATAAATCATCTCTATACTTTAAGGCAAGAGGTGAGGAAGATGGAAAGAATAAACAAAATCATTTTAATAAGCTGTGTATATGCAGGTTATATATGTATTAGTTTTGCATTGTTTTCAATGCTTAGATAAGGAGTTAAAAAGGGAATGGAAAAATATCATGTATTAGTTGTCGAAGATGACAATGAAATTGCCAATGCAATTAAAATTTATTTACAAAATCAAGGATACGATGTGTATGTTGGAAATGATGGCCTTGAAGGTTTAGAAATTGTGGAAAAAGAAACAATTCATCTTGCCATTGTTGATATTATGATGCCACGTATGGATGGTTTAACAATGGTCGCAAAGTTAAGGGAAAAATATGATTTTCCAGTGATTTTTCTTTCAGCAAAATCAGAAGATATTGATAAAATCATGGGACTTAATTTAGGTGGTGATGATTATGTTACCAAACCATTTGTACCGATGGAATTGATGGCACGTGTTCGTTCCCATCTAAGACGTTATGGACGTTATTTAGATGCGACAGCACCCAAAGAAAGTGATTCTATTTATCTTTGTGGTGGTCTTGAACTGAATGTAGATACTAAAACTGTTTCAGTTGATGGCAAAAAGGTAAAAGTAACACCAATCGAATTTAAAATCTTAGAATTATTAATGAAAAATGCGGGAAAGGTTTTTTCTGCCGATGATATTTATGAACGTGTTTGGAATGAAGAAGCCATTAATAGTGAAACAGTGATGGTTCATGTTCGTAATCTAAGAGAAAAAATAGAAATTAATCCTAAAAAACCACAATATTTAAAAGTTGTTTGGGGTGTTGGATATAAAATTGATAAATAATAGGGGGAAACATGAAAAATAAAAACAGATTACTTAAAATACTTTTATTTTCTGTATTGATTATTGCTTCATTAGTCACTTATTTAAGTTATGGTGTAAAAGAAAAAATGACTTCGACTAAACTTGATTTTGATAATAATCGAAGTAGAATTACCGAAATACTTACAAGTAAAAGTATTTTATTAGATATGAAAATTCAAAGAAGAAAAGGAAATTATGATTTACTTCATTACTATGTTGAAGGTGATGTTGACCAACTTAAGGTTTATGATGACTATCCTTTAAAAGATGCTTTTAATGATTATATTTATAATTTAGAAGATGAAAATAATCATGAAACAAAAGGAATCAAATATTATGTTTATGATAAAACAGATGAAAAAATCTTTTTCACAAATTCTAAAAAGAATTTAAAAAAAGCATTTGAAACTCAAGATAAAAAAGTATTAAATGACTATCAATGGTATACAACCATTGATTATGATGAAAATGGAAATGTTTCTCTTGAGGGAAATCAAACCAGCGATTGGGAAGGATCCTTCTACAATACTTCCTTTGATCAACTTTTTAAAAATAATTATTTAGATGAAGGTAATAGTGATATTATTAATCAAATAACCATCAATAATCCAACAAACATTAAAGTATTGATTGCGATACCTAAAAAATTACCAACAAATTGTTATTTAGAAGAATTATGTTCTAAACAAGGATCCATTTCTGATGTTTTAGTAACCTATGTCTTTATTATTGTTGCAGCTCTTGTCATTTTTATGTTATTTGTGCCAGTCAGAAAACTGATTGAAATTGAACCTTTTAAAACAGTTGTTAAAGTTAAATTATTCTTTATGTTCTTTATTTATATTATTTTAATTGCAATGTGGCTTGCTGTCATGACAGAAGTATTAAGGGCTTCTTGGCAAGGAACATTTGCTTGGATGCTAAGAGAAAGAGGAATGGCTGGTGCCGGTGTTGCGATTGAACCGATTATCAATGTAGCTGGTTGGTTTGTTTTCTATGCCATGATTATGTATTTTATCTTTTATATCAAATCTATTCTTGTTTTTGGTAAAGACTTTATTAAAGAACATACGCTTGTTTGTAGTGCTTATCACTATTTTAAAGATGAAATTAAAAGCTTAACACAATTTGATTTAAAGAATCAAAAAGGAAATATCATTCTTAAAATAGGTTTAATCAGTGGCATTTGTATTGAAGGAATTCTATTATTTGTTTATTTTTTTATGGGAATTATAGGAAATCTTTATTATATTAATCCACGTATTTATCTTATTTTTACATGTTTTATTTCTTTGATTTGTGCCATCATTATTATGTTGATTTCTAAAAAGCTACTTTCAAAAGTAAGCAATGATTATCAAGTTCTTTTACAATCAGCCAATCATTTAGCTCAAGGTGAATTTAATGATAAAATCAATCAAGATCTTGGTTTATTTAATTCCTTAAAAGATGAACTTAATTGTATCAATGATGGTTTTAAAGATGCGGTAAGTAAGGAAGTCGCATCACAAAAGATGAAAACAGAATTGATTAGTAATGTTTCTCATGATTTAAAAACACCTTTAACATCTATTATTTCTTATATTGATTTATTAAAAAATGAAGATTTATCAAAAGAACAACAAGATGAATATATTGATATTTTAGATCGTAATACTAAAAGATTAAAAACACTTATTGAAGATCTATTTGAAGTATCTAAAGTCAATAGTGGTAATATTCAATTAAATCCTATAGATTTAGATATTCATGCCTTATTACAACAAGTTCTCTTTGAATATCAAGAACAATTTGAACATCATCATTTAAATCTAAAAAATGATTATGAAAATAAAAAAATCATTTGTCATTTAGACAGTGAAAAAACTTATCGTGTTTTAGAAAATTTATGTCAAAATATCTGTAAATACGCTTTAGAACATACACGAGTTTATTTACAAATCGTTGAAACGAATCAACAAGTCATTGTCGTTTTCAAAAATATTTCAGCCCATGAAATATCTAATCCAGGTGATTTAACAGAAAGATTTGTACAAGGAGATGCTTCACGTAAAAGTGAAGGATCTGGTTTAGGACTTGCCATCTGTAAAAGTTTTGTTGAGGTTCAAGGTGGGACTTTTGAAGTGAATGTGGATGGTGATCTCTTTAAGACAACAATTATCTTTCCTAAGAAAATAGAAAATGATTAAAAAGATCATTCCTTGGATCTTACTCTTTCTCTTGCTTCTTATGATTAATACAGGAATACTCTTTATGATTTACAAAACTATCTCTTTTTTGAGATAGTTTTTCATATTTTGAAAATAAAATTCAAAGATTAAAAAATAAGTATAATACTTTTGAAAGAGGGGAAAGTATGAAATTTAAGTTTTCAATCAAACTCGCAATTATTTCCTTAATTGGAAATTTTATTATTGCCATAGGTGTTTCAACATGTCGTATATCACAAATGGGAATTGATCCATTTACATCAATGACAACAGGCATTAGTGGTTTATTAAATATACCTTTAGGAGTTTTTCAAGGAAGTATAAATGCAGTTTTATTTATCATTTTAATTTTATTAAGTAGAAGTAATTTAAAATATTTAAATATTGGTGCCATTATTAATATGTTTTTACTTGGTTTCTTTGTACAATTCTTTAATAATGTTTATTGTCAATTATTTAATGTTTCTTCACCTGATGTGATACCATTTTCATTACCAATGAAATTTGTCATATTAGCGATTGGTATTTTATTATGTACACTTGGATGTTCTTTATACATAACATCAGATCTTGGAACTGGATGTTATGATGCTTTATCAATTTATATGGCAGATGTGATGTCACCATCTTATCCAGTATGTCGTATTATGACAGATGTTGTTTGTGTTTTAATTGGGTTTATTACAGGAGGACCTCTTGGAATTGCGACAATTATTTTAATGTTTGGAACAGGTCCATTAATTAGTACATGGAATAAATTGGTATCAAAACCAATCGTTGAGAAATTTGCTTAAAATATTCCTTGATAATTGTAGAGTTATCAAGGATTTTTTTGTATAATAGACACGTTATGAAAGAAATAAAAAGAGGAATGAAAAATGGAATACCAATTGCTTTAGGCTATTTATCTGTGTCTTTTTCTTTTGGTGCGATTGCTGTATCAATGGGATTTAGTGTGATACAAGCAGTTTTGATCTCGCTATTGAATCTTACTTCAGCAGGGCAATTTGCTTCACTAGGAATTATTGCAGGACAAGGGACCTATTTAGAAATGGCAATCGTGGAATTGACCGTGAATATTCGTTATGCGTTTATGTCACTTTCACTTTCCCAAAAAGTAGATGAAAAGTTTAAAGGAATTTATAAATGGCTCTTAAGCTTTTTTATTACCGATGAAATCTTTGCCTTATCGATGCTTGAAGAAAATGTGAGTCGGACTTACTTCTTTGGGCTTGCTTCAATTTCTACGGCAGGATGGATGCTTGGAACAACCTTAGGGGCAATGCTTGGCTCTATTGTACCTACGGTCATTAGTAATGCTTTATCAATTGCTTTATACGCAATGTTTATCGCAATTATTATTCCAGGAATGAAAAAAGATAAAAATATAATTAAAGTAGTAGCTCTTGCAATTATTATCCGTTCAGGTTTTTACTACTTACCCATCATCAATCAATTATCAAGTGGTTTTGCGATGACGATTTCAGCTCTTGCAAGTGCTTTTATAGGCGCTGTGTTATTTAATAAGGGGGAAGCACATGGATAAACAGTTTTATATTTATTTAGCGATCATGTCGCTTATTACTTATGCTATTCGTGCGATACCACTTGTCTTTATTAATAAAAAAATTACGAACCCAACCATTCAATCCTTTTTGGATTATATTCCTTATACGGTCCTTGCAGCGATGACCTTCCCAGATATTTTTTATTCAACAGGTCATTTGATTTCTGGAATCGTTGCGACGATCATTATTATTTATGCGTCTTATAAAGAATTAAGTCTCATTCAAGTCGCTTGTATTGGATGCTTTGTTGTAGTAATGATTGAACTTATTTTATAGTATTTGACGCCTTTTAAAGCGTCTTTTTTCTATGTCAAATAATTTTGACATAGAAAAAAGTCCTATGTAAAAGATGTTTGATAGTCTCTATCAATAGATTATGAAAAAATGAAAATGAAAGGAGAAAGAAAATATGGAAATAGGTAAAAAACTAAAGGAGGCACGTTTAAATAGGGATTTGACTCAAGAAGTCATTGCTGAAAAACTAAATGTTTCTCGTCAAACAATATCCAATTGGGAAAATGAAAAATCTTATCCTGATATTATAAGTGTCATTGAGTTAAGCAACCTTTATTCCATAAATCTTGATGATTTATTGAAAGGGGACGATGCAATGATGGAACATTTACAAGAAAGCACAAACGTTGTTAAAAGTAATCAAAAACTATTAAGAGCGATTATCTTAAATATTATTGTGGTAATCTTATTGGTTACACTAGGAATGTTTTTACCAAGTAAAAGTTATTATTTAGTGATGATCTTTTGTCTTGCTATTGTGAGTTCATCATTGTTGCTTTATCAAATGATTAAACGTATTTAAGGAGGAACGGATCATGGAAGTAAAAAGTATTTTAGCGATTATATGTGCGGCTATTGCACTTGTTGGGGGAATTGAAACAGTTTATCAAATTTATCGATTAACGGTGATTGATGCCACAATTCGTGGTTTAAAACATCCTAAACTATGGGGATTACTCGCAAGTAATGGAAATAATTCAAGTGGTTTATTACTTTATTTGATAGGAAGAAGAAACTATCCTATAAATTCTATTGATTCTAATCAAAAAACAAAAATGATTCAAAGAAAAAAAGCAGCAGGAATCTCTTTATGTTTTATGGTTGTAGGAATCCTTGGGTTGATTTTAAGTATAAGTTTATAATTTTTAGCACTCACCTCTTGACAGTGCTAAAAGTAAGAGCTATAATGTATTTAGAAATTAGGAAAGGTATTAATAAAGAACCTAGTTTCAAGAGTTAACACCGCTTGAAGTAACGATGCTAATGACTAAGCATTTATATTGAAAGGGGAAATGACTTATGATGATGCCTAGCTTATTTACAGAAAACTTATTTGATGATTTCTTTAATGATTTCGATGAAGATTTCTTTGGAAAGAAAAATCCATTATATGGAAAACATGCAAGAAATATGATGAAGACAGATGTCAGGGAAACTGATACGACTTATGAAGTAGATGTTGACTTACCAGGCTTCAAGAAAGAAGATATCAATGTCAACTATGAAAATGGATATTTGACAATATCAACAAGTAAAGGCTTGGATAAAGATGAAAAAGACAAAGATGGACGTTATATCCGACAAGAAAGATATGTTGGAAATATGACACGAAGTTTCTATTTAGGAGATATTCCAAAAGAAGATATCAAAGCTAAATATGAAGGTGGAGTACTTCGTTTATCAGTTCCTAAATCTGATATGAAACAAATTGAAAACACAAGTACAATTATGATTGAATAAAAGATGTAAGGGTGAAATCTTCAAAAGATTTCATCTTTTTTTTGTTTATAGGATATACTAAAGAAAATAAATTTTAAGAGGTGACGAAAATGTTATCGTCAAAAAGAGTCGTCCTTCCCTTAGTGGGAAGTTTCTTTTTGCCAGGAAAAGCAAAAGAAACAATTGAAGAAATAGAAGATCAAGAACTTGCACAAATTGCTTGGGATGAGTATTATTTCTTTTCTGCAAAAGCTAAAGAATGTGTAGAAATCGTAGAAAAACACTTAAATCATGAAGATGTTATATTACGCTTATCGGCAGACATGCTCTATACATTTTCTAATTTAACTTTAGGAGATGCCTTTGCTGCACAATATGCCAGAGAAGACGTTTATCGATGTTTCGAAAAAATAATGAAAGAAAATACCCCTATAGAAGAAAAAGCTTCTTGTGTATTTGCTTATTATGTTATTAGTATTTTTATACATATTCCCCCTCAAGAAGAAATACCACCTTTAGAACAATATATTTCCTATTTAACACTTGAGGTTGAATCAGGGGATAGTATTGATAATGTTAAACAAAAAATTCAAGATAAAAAAGGTTTTCCCCCTGATCAACAATATCTCTATTTTAATGATCAACTTCTAGAAGACGGAAGAACATTAGCTGATTATAATATCCAAAAAGAAAGTAAACTGTGTTTATTATTAAGGATGGTAAAAGAAGGTCAATATGAAGAAAATAAAACAATTCAACTTACTTCTAAAACAATAGGGGCAACAATCTATTATACGAAGGATGGAAGCATGCCAAGCAAAACAACCGGTATAAAATACATAGAGCTAATAAATCTTATAGGAGTAAGGCAAAAATACATCTATTACAATTAAAGCTATAGCTACTAAAGAAGGAATGCAAAAGAGTCAAGTAAGTACATTTGTTTATACAATAAGTATTCCTGCTGCTAATTATAGTCGAGTTAATGAAGCTATTTCTAGGGTAAATTCTATAGATAAAGAATTATATGAAAATTATAATAAAGTAGAAAAAGCGCTTTATCAAATTGATTGGAACAAAAGTAAACAAGAACAAGCAATAGTAGATAGCTATGCAGATACTATTAATAAAGCGATTGAAGGACTTGCAAAGAAAAATAAAGATTATAACGTTACTGAAGGCGAAACTTTTGTTAAAGAAAGTGGAAAAGATATTTCAATAAGAATAGATCATGAATATACAGAAAATGTAAAAGTAGATGATCAAGAAGTTGATAAAGTACATTATAAAGTAATAAAAGGTTCTACGATCATTACTTTTGGTGATATGTATTTAAATATACTTGCTGTAGGAACACATCATGTAAAAGTAACATTTGAAGATGGTATAGCTACAACAACTTTACTCATCAAAGAACAAACAAAAGATGATAATAATAGAAAAGATTCAACATCAAATAATCAAGAAACAGTAAAACCAACTATAAAAGAAGAAACAAAGACAACGGTAAAAGCTGAAAATAAAGAAGAAGTAAAAAAAGTAAAAACAGGTGGTGATGAAAATATTATAGGTGTTGTTTTATTATTGATAGGAAGTTTAGTTGTTTTAACTTATATTAAAAAAAAGAGAATTGAATAAAATAAATGATGGCAACTCGAATGAGTTGCTTTTTATATAAATATTTGACATTTATAAAGTTATCTATTAAAATAGTTCAAAAATGAATTATCTAAAAATGAAGGAAGTGATAATATGAATATTGATTTTGCTAGAAAATTAGAACTTGCTTATCATCAACAATGTAAAAATCTATGTAATGAATTTCATCTAAAGCAAACAGGGTTTGATATTTTGATGTTTTTGGGAAATAACCCCCAATATAAACATGCTAAAGATATTGTGGAAATAAGAAAAATCAAAGCAAACCTTGTTTCAATTCATGTGGATCAGTTAGTTGATCAAGGATATTTATCTAGGATAGATGTTCCAGGAGATCGAAGAAAAGTTGAATTAGTTTTGAATAAAAAAGCGAATGATGTTATAAAAAAAGGAAAAGCGTTTCAAAACCATTTCTTTTCTTCACTTTTTTCAGATATTGATGAAAAGCATCAAAAGATATTTAAAGAAACATTAGAACTTATGGAAAAAAATATAGATTGTTTATTGGAGGAAAAATAAATTGGAAACAAATATTTTATTTATTATTCTTGTAACCTTTTTTGCTGGAATGGGAGCAGGTCTAGGAACAGGTTTTGCAGGAATGTCAGCGGCTGCTGTTATTAGCCCAATGCTCATTGCTTTTTTGAAAATGGACCCTTATATGGCAGTAGGTATTGCTTTGTCATCAGATGTCCTTGCCAGTGCGGTTTCAGCTTATACTTATGGAAAAAATAAAAATTTAGATATTAGAAATGGTTTATTGATGATGGTAAGTGTACTTATTTTTACGGTAGTAGGTAGTTATGCGGCAAGTCTTTTACCATCTTCAACAATGGGAAGTTTTTCAGTTTTTATGACTTTTATTTTAGGAGTTAAATTTATTGTTAGACCAGTAATGACAACGAAAGAAGCGATGAATAATGTTTCTTCTAAAAAAAGAGCAATCCAATCTATAATTTGTGGAACTTGCATAGGTTTTATTTGTGGTTTTGTTGGAGCTGGTGGAGGCATGATGATGCTTCTTATCTTAACAACAGTCATGGGATATGAACTTAAAACGGCAGTAGGTACGAGTGTTTTTATTATGACCTTTACAGCCCTTACTGGAGCTATTTCACATTTTATGATTGGTGGGTTTCCTAATTTAACAGTATGGATTTTATGTATTCTCTTTACTCTTATTTGGGCAAGAATTGCTGCTTTATTTGCGAATAAAGCAACTCCTAAAACCTTAAATAGAGCAACAGGAATTGTTCTTGTTGTTCTAGGAATTGTTATCTTTTTATTTTCATAATATAAAATTGAGGAATGAATCCTCAATTTTTTGTGCGACAGGCAGTCGCTTATATGTCATGTTTACAGGAACATGAAATTTTCTATTTACAAATGATTGTTCAAGATAGTTAGCTATAAACTTGAAATGCGTCATGGAAGCTAGAAATCCTGTAGACGAAATATCAGGCCGAAACAAAATGTGAACTGAAGGTGCGACTGATGTTAGTATAAAAACTGTACAAGTTAAATGGAAGAATTAAACATCATTTGGTACAATGTCATAAGTAAAAAAAGAAATAGAGAAAGACTATGACAAAACCAGTATTTGATGATGAATTTAAACAAGGAGTTGTAGATTATGCTAACTAACATCCTGAAGAATCCAAAGTTTCTATTGCTAAAAGATTTGGTATTGCAGACAGTACAATTCATAAATGGATAAA
>JABLTT010010414.1_pt1 | contig 17359 bp, 13 predicted proteins | sample 7160061 | NCBI WGS metagenome assembly JABLTT01 (sample SAMN14651232, study PRJNA627086) | human gut metagenome | isolation source: feces | host: Homo sapiens
AGGATAAGTGTATTCATATAAAAATCAAAAAGCAGAAATAATAATTTTATAAATAATTACAATTTCTGCTTTCTTCTTAAGTTAATGACATTGAGAATTCCATAGGATTTTTTGCAAAATCGCAGCCAACACGGGCACTGTTTGAACGTAGTGAGTTGTGCAGGAGTTTTGGCGGATCAGCGTTTTGCAAAAAATCCGTCAATGGAATTCGTTTTTCGTACCGCTATCTTTCTTTATCTTTTTATGAATACTCGACACATTCCCGTCATACAATTAAAAAATTTTACAAAAACTTATCATTCCCATGTACCTTTTCTTAATCTCACAAGTTTATAGTTAAACACAACAGAGAATGATTGACTATATCAAAGGAGGATCTTATTATGAGAACAATTCGCAGAAACATAGCAAGAAATGCAAAAAAATATGCAGCAAAAGCGACTGTATCAGCCATGATGTTAGCAGGCGGGGTTATGATGGCATCTCCAATCCTTTCATCAACAGTCAGCGCAGCGACAGAACACTGGAATGACGCATCTGCTTCTAAAACAGAAAGCTGGTCCACATGGAAAGCAAACTGGGATAAATACAGCACAAACTATGAAAATGTATCCCTAACACCAGGAGCGACAGAATCACAGCTTAATTTTGCATACTACAGCAAGACAGAAGAAACACCAAAAGTTAAGATCGCAACAAAAGCAGATATGTCTGATGCAAAAGAAGTCGAAGGAAAACAGACACAGGCGGTAGCGATCGAAGGTGTTCAGTACTATTCTAACAAAGTATCTGTAAATGACCTAAAAGAAAATACAACTTACTATTATCAGGTATTCCAGAACGGAAAATATCAGGATGTACAGAAATATTCTACAAAATCATTTAAAAACTATTCTTTCTTATATGTAGGAGATCCTCAGATCGGAGCATCTTCAGGACAGACAAGTACTGAAGGAGATGCGATGAAAGATAATAACTATGCAGCAAGAAATGATAGTTATAACTGGAATAATGTATTAAATAATGCAGTAAAACAAAATCCAAATCTAAGTTTTGTTGCATCCGCAGGAGATCAGGTAAATACCGGTAACAATGAAAAACAGTATGCAGGTTACCTTGGAGCAGATGCTTTAAGATCTCTTCCAGTAGCAACAACGATCGGAAACCACGATTCTGGATCAGAACAGTATAGTATGCATTACAACAATCCAAATGCATTTGATACAAGTGGATATAGAAATACAGCAAAGTATACAGAAGGAAAGACAGCAGCAGGAACAGACTATTATTACACATATGGAAATACATTATTTATCATATTAGACACAAACAATTACAACTGTGCAACTCACGAAAATGTTATGCGCAAAGCGATCAAAGAAAATCCAAATGCAAAATGGAAAGTTGTAATGTTCCATCAGGACATTTATGGATCAGGATATGATCATTCAGATTCTGACGGAATGGTTTTAAGAACGCAGTTAACACCATTAATGGATAAATATGATATTGATGTTGTACTTCAAGGACATGACCATACATACTCTAGAACATATCAGTTACAGAGTGATGGACAGGCACATGATAAATTCGCAAAAACAGAAAATACAGCAAATTACGCAAAAGAAAACAATTGCTACGAAATCGTTGATACAACAAAAGGTGGAACGGTTGTAAATCCAAAAGGAACTGTATATTTAGAAGCAAACTCAGCAACAGGATCTAAATTCTACAACCTGATCACAGCAAAACAGGATTTCATTTCTGAGAGAAGCCAGACATGGACACCAAGTTATTCTGTAGTCAATGTAACAGATGACTCCTTTGAAGTTACAACATACGATGCGGACACAGGAAAAGTATTAGATGGATCGTCTTCATACAAGATCGTGAAGAAAGCAGAAGATACAAAGAAAGACGATACAACAGCAGTACAGGCAAAAGACCAGACGATCACAGCAACAGCATCTTATAAGAAGAGCGAAACATCCAAAGCATTCAAATTAAATGCAAAAACAAATGGAAATGGAAAACTCACTTATACAACATCAAACAAAGCAGTTGCAACAGTTGATGCTGCAGGAAAAGTAACAGTCAAAGGACCAGGAGTTGCCAAGATCACAGTCAAAGCAGCCGCAACAGCAAACTACAAAGCAGCTTCCAAAACAGTTACAGTAACTGTAACACCAAAGAAACAGAGTATCTCTCTAGTAAATAAGATCAAAAAACAGCTGACGATCAAATGGAAAAAGAATACGAAAGCATCAGGATATCAAGTTGTATATTCTACAAACAAGAAATTTACAGGTAAAAAGACAGTAAGAAAAGCAAAAACAACAACGTCCTACAAAGTCAAAGGTCTGAAAAAAGGAAAAACATATTACGCAAAAGTCCGTTCTTACAAAACAGTTAACGGAAAACGTATTTATGGAGCCTACAGCACAGCCAAAAAAGCAACAATCAAATAGAAATGATAAAGAATTAGTGTCGTAACTTAATTTATCAAAATCAGAGCAAAAGCCTGCGCCCGGAATGACGAATCCGGACACAGGCATTCTCTGATTTATTCTTATAGAAAGAAGACAACTTATGGAAAAAGCAGTATCATGGAAAAAAATCTTGATCCTCGCAATAGCAGTGTGTTTATTTGCAGGGATCATCTTCAAATGCAATCAGTTTCAGAAAACGCCATTGGCATCCTATAAAGGACAAAAATATGAAAAAGCAGTTGTAACAAAGATCATCAAAGATAATCTTGCAGAAGACGGAAGTCGTTATGGAACGCAGAAAGTTCTGGTCAAAATGACAACGGGAACCTACAAAGGAAAAGAAAAACAGGCAATCAATCCAAGCGGAACTTTATTTGGAGCTGACTGTAAAGTAGGAGCAAGGATCATCGTGATCGTAAATAAAAGTGGAACAAATGCAGGATTTACCGTTTACAGCCAGGACCGTACCATGGCAATCTACGGATTTGCTCTGATTTTTGCAGCCGTTGTATGTGCAATCGGTGGAAAGAAAGGTGTTTATGCGGTGTTGAGTCTTGTGTTTGCGTTTGCATGTATCATTGGTATCATGTTTCCGATGATGTATCGCGGAATTTCACCGATCGTGTTGACGATCATTGTAGCAGTGTTGACAACGATCGTAACATTAGGACTTCTTGGTGGATATTCGAGCAAAACAGTGTCTGCGATCCTTGGAACAGCGATCGGAGTCGTGATCGCAGCAGTGGCAGCGATGGCATTTGGAAAAGCAGCAGGGATCACAGGATATAATGTATCGGATATCGAAGCATTGAACTATGTCGGACAAAATACAAAGATAAAGATTGGAGAATTGCTTTTTGCCGGAATCATCATTTCAGCATTAGGAGCCGTCATGGACGTTGGTATGTCCATTGCATCTACGATTCAGGAAATTTATGAAACAGACAAAACACTGTCCATGAAACGACTTTTTGTATCAGGAATCAATGTTGGAAGAGATATGATGGGAACGATGACGAATACACTGATCTTTGCTTATGTAGGCGGTGCAATGACAACATTAGTGATTAATTACGCATATGATCTAAGCTACAGACAGTTAGCGAACTCTTATGTGATCGGAATTGAGATCATGCAAGGATTATCTGGAAGTCTTGGTGTTGTATTAACAGTACCGATCACAGCATTGATCGCATCATTTCTTGCAGTGCGCAAAAAATAAATTTTATAATTCATAAAATAAATCATAAATAAGGTCTATGGATTTTATAAAAAACATCTATAAATCTATTGACACAGAAAAAAATTTCATGTATCGTAAAAGCATCAAAACAAGGAGAAACTAAGATGACAACAAGTAAGATGAATAATTGCACATTTTATTACTTTAGCTTTCAGGGTTATTATTTTTATCCTGACTATTTTTGTTGCAATGAATCATCGCCAAAACTTATGTCACTTTAAACCGACAGAGTAAAACATTTAAGGCATGCATTCTTGCAACAGAGTGCATGCCTTTTCTTTTTACTCAAAGAAGCAAAGGCCGCACCAGAGAAGCAAGATAGAAACGACTTGCCAGGAAAGGACGAACATCATGATTATTATTTTAAAGAAACAGGCAGAAGAAGCAAAGATCAACGCATTAAAGAAAGAGATGGAAGAGCAGGGACTGGGAATCCACGAATCCGAAGGTGTTAACACAAGGATCCTCGGATTAGTGGGAGATACATCTGTTGTAGATATGCGTCATATCATGGCAAACAGCATCGTTGAAAATGTACAGCGTATTCAGGAGCCATACAAGAAAGCCAATAGAAAATTCCATCCAAACGATACTGTTGTTGATGTAAGCGGAGTAAAGATTGGTGGTGGAAACTTCCAGGTGATCGCAGGACCATGTTCTATTGAGACAAAAGAACAGATCACAGAAGTCGCAAACGATGTGAAGAATTCTGGTGCAGGATTATTAAGAGGAGGAGCTTTCAAACCAAGAACTTCCCCATACTCTTTCCAGGGACTTCATGGAGAAGGATTAGAATTATTATTAGAAGCCAAGAAAGCAACAGGACTTCCAGTTGTTACAGAGATCATGGATGCAAGTCATCTTCCATTATTCGAAGATGTGGACCTGATTCAGGTTGGAGCAAGAAATATGCAGAACTTTGAATTATTAAAAGAATTAGGAAAGATCGACAAACCAATCTTATTAAAGCGAGGACTTGCGGCAACGATCGAAGAATGGTTAATGAGTGCAGAATACATTATGGCAGGTGGAAATGAAAATGTAATCCTTTGTGAGAGAGGAATCCGAACATACGAAACAGCCATGAGAAATACATTAGATCTTTCTGCAATCCCTATGATCAAGAAGAAATCCCATCTTCCAGTCATGGTAGATCCATCTCATGCAACAGGAATCAGAGATATGGTAGAGCCAATGGCATTAGCAGCGATCGCAGCTGGGGCCGATGGATTAATGGTAGAAGTTCATAATGATCCAGCCAAAGCATTATGTGATGGACCACAGTCACTGACACCAGAACAGTTTGATACATTGATGAAGAAGGTAAATAAGACAAGAGAATTCTTTCAGACATTATAACTAGAAAAAATCTTGCTGAGAATTGTAAATTGGGATATACTATAACTAAAGAAAGAAAAAGACAACCCGGGAATCCATTGATTTCCGGGTGTTTGTCAGTTTTATAGATTCTAGGGAAAAAGGAGAGATATCTTATGAAAGTAATCGTCGGACTGGGAAATCCGGGAAAGAAATATGACAACACAAGACACAATATTGGATTTGAAGCCCTTGATTATATTGCAGACAAAGAAGGCATAAGTATAAATACAGGGAAACACAAAGCATTGATCGGAACTGGTTATATGGGAGGAGAAAAAGTCCTTCTTGTGAAACCACAGACATTTATGAACTTAAGCGGGGAAAGTCTTCGCCCAATCATGGATTTCTATAAATTAGAGCCAGAAGATTTTATCATTATTCATGATGATATCGACCTTGATGTTGGAAGACTGCGTATCCGAAGAAAGGGAAGTGCAGGGGGACATAATGGACTGAAAAGTATCATCAGTCATTTAGGAAGTATGGATTTCCCAAGGGTGAAGATCGGTGTTGGAGAGAAACCAAAAGGATATGATCTGGCAGATTATGTATTAGGACATTTTACAAAAGAAGAACAGGCAATCTTTGCGGAACGTTTTGATGAAGTGTACGATGCAGTACAGCTGATCGTTATGGGCGACATCACAGAAGCGATGAACCGCCACAATAAGAAAAAGTAGGGATAGAAAGTGTTAGAACATATATTAAAAGACGATCCGATATACAGACAATTAAAGGATGAGGTCGAAGATTACTGTGGCCCGGTTCTTGTATCAGGATGCACCGATACAGCCAAATGGCATCTGACCAGTCTGATCGGAAATCATAAGAAAAAGCAATTTAAGATCATCATCGTACCAGACGAGAACAAAGCAAGACAATGGGTCGAGGCAAGTCATTTCTTTGGAGAAAAGGTTCAGTATATTCCAGCAAAAGATCCATTATTCTATACAGCCGATGTTCATGGAAATGCAATCGCAAGAGACCGTATGCTGGCGATCAAGAAGATCGTGGATGACAAATGTGGAACCTTTGTGATGACGATCGATGCTGTGATGGATCAGGTTGTTCCATTAAGTGATATCAAGAATCATAAGATGACGTTTAAAATGGGAGAGACACTGGAAGAGGCAACGATCGCAGAAGAATTTGTTGCCAGAGGCTACGAAAAAGCACCATTTGTTGAGGCTCCAGGCGAGTTTGCTGTGCGAGGAGGAATCATTGATATTTTCCCATACACGCAGGAAAGCCCATATCGTATCGAACTATGGGGAGATGAAATTGATTCGATCCGAAGTTTTGATAAAGAAAGCCAAAGATCCATCGAAGAAGTCGATACTCTGACCATTTATCCGGCATCAGAGATTATTTTAAACCAGCCAAGGATTGAACATGGTCTTCGAAATATGGAAGAAGATTATGAGAAGTTATCACAGAAGTTTAAAAAAGAAAAAAAATATGATCAGGAAGCCCGCCTAAGAAAAGAAATGGACCGTGTTCGTGAGGAATTAAGGGAACTTCATATGTTGATCGGAGTAGAAGGTTATCTCCCATATTTTTATGAAAATACAGAATGCATCTTAGATTATTTTCCAGAAGAAAGCATGATCTATATGGATGAACCAAAACATATCAGAGAACGTGCAGATGCATTTTATCTGGAATTCTCAGAGAGTATGAAAAGCCGTCTGGAAGGTGGGTATCTTCTGCCTAAACAGGCAAATACGGTGACAGATTATGAGAGTATTTTATATCAGATCGAGAAACATAAGATGCTGTGTTATTCGATCTTATCTGCTGAGATCAATGATTTTAGAGTTGCTAGAACCTTATTTATGGATACAAAATCCATTCAGTCTTATAACAACAGTTTTGAGCAGTTAGTCAAAGATCTTACCAAATATCAGAGTAAGGACTACAGGATCGTTGTTGCTTCTCCATCTGTTACAAGAGCGAAACGTCTAAGCAGTGATCTGAGAGAAAATGGTTTGGTTGTGACCTATGATAAGGACTTGAAATACGGAGTGGAAGCAGGGCAGATTGTTGTCATAGCAGGAAAGCTTCTGACAGGAATTGAATATCCGGCAGCCAAATGGGTATTGATCTCAGAAGGAGACATTTTCAAAGGAAGAGAAGAAAAAAAGCGCCGAAAAAAAGAGAAGAAAAAACAAGGAGAAAAGATCCGAAGTTTTGCAGATATCAATATCGGTGATTACGTTGTTCATGAAAAACATGGAGTCGGTATTTACCGCGGAATCGAAAAGATCACAACAGATGGGGTTGAAAAGGACTACATCAGTATTGAATATCAGGGCGGTGATAATTTATTTATTTTAGCATCAGCCCTAGACCAGATCGCAAAATACGCAAGTGCAAATGCAAGAAAGCCGAAACTTCATAAATTAGGTGGAAATGAATGGAAGAAGACGAAAACACGTGTCAAAGGTCAAGTCAAAGATATTGCGGAAGAACTCGTGCAGTTATATGCACTAAGACAGGCAAAAGAAGGATATGTCTATGACAAGGACTCTGTATGGCAGAAAGAGTTTGAAGAATTATTTCCATACGATGAAACGCAGGATCAGTTAAATGCGATCGATGATACGAAAAGGGATATGGAAAGCAAGAAGATCATGGACCGACTGATCTGTGGAGATGTTGGCTATGGCAAGACAGAAGTAGCGATCCGTGCAGCATTTAAGGCAGTAGACAATGGAAAACAGGTGGCGTATCTCGTACCAACCACGATCCTTGCACAGCAGCATTACAATACATTTGCACAGAGATTTCATGATTATCCGATCACCGTACGCATGATGTCCAGATTCTGCACAGCAAAAGAGCAGAAAGAGACGATCGAAGGACTTAAAAATGGAACGGTAGATGTCGTGATCGGAACGCATCGTTTATTGTCCAAAGACATGCAGTATAAGAATCTGGGACTGCTCGTTATTGACGAAGAACAGCGTTTTGGAGTGACACATAAAGAAAAGATCAAGACAATGAAAAAAGATGTCGATGTCTTATCATTATCTGCTACACCAATCCCAAGAACCCTGCATATGAGTCTGATCGGAATCCGCGACATGAGTGTATTAGAAGAACCACCGCATGACCGAAGAGCGATCCAGACATATGTTATGGAATATAATGAAGAACTGGTCAAAGAAGCGGTCTACCGCGAAATGACACGTGGCGGGCAGGTATATTATGTGTATAACCGTGTCAATAATATCGCAGAAGTGACAGCCGAATTACAGAGATTGCTTCCAGATGCGAAAGTTGCATTTGCACATGGACAGATGAAAGAACGCGAACTGGAAGAGATCATGATGGGATTTATGAACCATGAGATCGATGTATTGGTATCCACAACGATCATCGAGACAGGACTAGATATTCCGAATGTAAATACAATGATCATTCACGATGCCAACCAGCTTGGACTGTCCCAGTTGTATCAGTTAAGAGGACGTGTCGGAAGATCGAATCGAAATGCATTTGCATTTTTGATGTACAAAAAAAACACACTGTTAAAAGAAACCGCAGAAAAACGATTACAGGCGATCCGGGAATTTACAGATCTGGGATCCGGTTATAAGATCGCAATGCGAGATCTGGAGATCCGCGGAGCAGGAAATCTCTTGGGACAGGCACAATCCGGTCATATGGAAGCAGTTGGATACGATCTGTATTGCAAGATGCTGAATGAAGCAGTCTTGAGATTAAAAGGCGAATTAAAAGACGAGGATGAATTTGACACAACACTCGATCTCGACATCAATGCATTTATTCCATCAACGTATGTGTATAATGAATATCAAAAACTGGAATTATACAAACGTATTTCATCCATTGAATCCAAAGATGAAATGGAAGATATGACAGACGAGTTGATCGACCGTTTTGGGGAAATGCCGAAAGCAGTCCACAACCTGTTATATGTTGCATATTTGAAATCATTAGCACATCATGCTTATATGACAGATGTGAAACAAAAAGGAGAAAAAGTCTCATTTGAAATGAAACCAGATGCAGCTGTGGACGTAGAAAAAATTCCAGTGGTATTAGAAGAATACAAACGTGAATTATCCTTCCAGGCAGGCAAGAATCCGACATTTGTACTGGATCTGTCAAAGACAAAGAAAGTGAAGCAGTTAGAAAAGATTGAACATTGTGTGAACTCGCTCAATTCATTGATAATCTGATAAGTTTGTGCTATAATATCGCCAGACATTAGCTAATATAATCATAATATGAAGGAGAAAATGAAATGAAGAAATTAGCAAAGAAGTTGCTATGTTTAACTGCAGTTCTTGCGTTAACTCTTTCTTTATTTACAGGATGTAAAAGCAAGAATGAGAAGACATTATTTGAATATGCAGGACAAGAAGTAACATTCCAGGAAGCTCATGTATATGCAAGAATCATGCAGTATCAGGCAGAAGCTCAGTACGGAGCATACTTCGGAGACAGCATGTGGTCTATGCAGGTCGGAACAGACAGCAAAGGAAAGAAGATCACAATGCAGCAGTCTGTCAAAAACAGCGTTATCAACCAGTTAAAACAGATCAAAGTTTTAGCAGCACATGCAGACGACTACAACGTGAAGTTAACAAAATCTGAGAAGAAGCAGATCAAAGAAAGCGTAACTGCCTTCGCAAAAGACTCAACAGGTAAGAAAGTCATGAAGAAGACAGAAGCAGATAAAGATATGATCCAGAAACTGTACGAAGAAAGCACGATCGCAAGTAAAGTTATGCAGGCGATCATCAAGAAAGCAAACGTTACAGTAACAGATGACGAAGCCAAAACTGTCAAAGTCTACAAACTTGTCTTCACAACAAAGACAACAGACAGCAAGACAGGAAAAGAAAAAGACATGACAGCCGCTGAGAAGAAAGATCAGCTAAAGAAAGCAAAATCCGCATTAAAGATGATCAAGAAAGGTCAGAGTATCAGCTCTGTAGCTAAGAAGTTCAGCGTAAACTCTGACAACGAAGAATCCTATACAAAAGGAAAAGCTGCATTAGGAACAAAATTCGAAACAGCAGCAGCAAAACTTAAGAAGAACCAGGTAAGCGGAGTCGTAGAATTAGACGATGCATACGTGATCATCAAGATGTTAAATCCAAACGACACAACAGCAGCTGCATCAAACAAATCCACACTGCTTCAGGAAAAACAGCAGGCAGCATACGAGAAAGTCTACAAGAAGTGGACAAAAGATGCTGACAAGAAGTGGGATGACAAGAAGTCTGTAGATCAGGATCTGTGGAAAGAAGTTAAGTTCAAATATAAAGCTACAACAGCATCTACAGCAGCAACAACAACTACAACAACAGCGGCGAAGAACACAACAACAGCTGCAAAGAGTAAATAATTATAAGAAATGAAAAGACCGGAGATAACGGGAATAGTTATCTCCGGTCTTTTTGACTTTCTGTGATCACACAGGCACCGAGTTGTTCATATGTATGAATGCATTTTTCTGAGATTGAAGGATTCGTAATAAGATTGCGACCTTTTCCAAGTTGACAGATGTAGATAAAATCTTTCTTCATAAGTTTGGTTTCATCTGCGAGAAAATAGATTTCAGGAACCATGTGACAGAGCAGGCGTACAATTGATGCCTCAGCCATACTTCCTAAAAAGATATTTCCTTCTTCATCAACAGCATTAACTCCAATAAAAGCACAGTCAAGCTGGAATGAATTCAGATTCGATTCGGCAATCTGACCAGTTGTAGTAAGTGAATTATGACGTATTTCTCCACCCAGAGAAATTATCTTCTTAAGGTCTCGTAGAAATTAAGTTAAAAATTTTTTCAAACATCTCGCCAAATAGGTGTCTAAGAGTTCCTTTCATCTTCTGTCAACGAATACAAAACTTATTGACCAATACCGTTTAACATACACACTGTGTAGTGGTTTGAATAGTCTTCAGTTTTATGTGACAGAAATAAGATAAGAACAAATATTTATAAAAAACCGATGACAACGATTAGCAGATTTTAAGTGCGTTTTTTACAAATTCGCAGCGCCCTGTGGTTGAATGTCTGACCGTAGCTGCGGGCATTTCGGCTCGCAGCGAGGGAGTTTTCAAAGGAACAGGCGCGGATAGGCGATTTGTAAAAAACGCTCTTAAAATATGCGTGTTGCCATCGGTTTTTTATAAATATTTGTTCTTATCTTATTTCTGTCACATATACTAAAGACTACTCTTCAAATCAAAAATTATGCCTGAGCCTTAGCCCACTCAGCAAATTTAGCATTTTCAACCTGAGCTTCATCCATACTAGAAGCTTTCACACCATAGTAGAATTTGATCTTAGGTTCTGTACCAGAAGGACGAACGCAAACCCAAGCTCCACCTTCAAGTTCATAATAAAGAACATTTGAAGAAGGAAGTCCTGTAGGTTCTACTTTACCGCTTTCTACATCAAGAACAGTATCTTTGCTGTAATCACGGATCTTAAGAACTTTATAACCAGCGATATCTTTTAATGGGTTCTCACGTAAATTAGCAAGCATAGCTTTCATCTTATCCATACCTTCTAATCCTGGGAAGTCCATTGCTGTGATGCTGTCTACGCAGTATCCGTATTTCTCATACATGTCGATCATAACATCCCATAATGTCTTACCTTTTGTTGCATAGTAAGCAGCAGCTTCACAAAGAGCAACTGTAGCAGAAACAGCATCTTTATCTCTTGCATATGTACCGATCAGGCATCCGTAGCTTTCTTCTAATCCGAACAGATATGTACCTTTTCCAGACTGTTCAAATCCAAGGATTTCTTTACCGATCCATTTGAATCCAGTTAATACTTCGATCAGCTTCACATTGTAAGCCTTCGTGATCTCATCAACAAGGTTTGTTGTAACGATAGATTTAACAACAGCACCATCTGCTGGAAGAGATCCAGCTTTTTCTTTCTTCTGGCTTAATACATATTCGCATAATAAAGAACCAGACATATTACCTGTTAAAGGAATATATTCTCCGCTCTTAGCATCTTTTACATATACACCTAAACGGTCAGCATCAGGGTCAGTAGCAAGAACAAGATCAGCATCTTTTTCTTTGGCAAGAGCAAGACCTAATGCAAATGCTTCTTTTGCTTCTGGGTTTGGATAGCTGACTGTTGGGAAGTCACCATCTGGAAGTTCCTGTTCTGGAACAACATATACATTCTTAAATCCAAGATCGTCAAGTACGCGACGTACTGGAAGATTACCTGTTCCATGGAGAGGAGTATAAACGATCTTTAATTTGGAAGCCATCTCATCGATGGAAGCCTGGTTGATCACCTGTTTTTCAACTTCTGCGATATAAGCGTCATCAACTTCTTTACCGATCACTTCATATAAACCTGCAGTTACAGCATCTTCTTTAGACATTGTCTTGCAAGTTGAAATGTCAGTGATTGCATTAACTTTCGCTGTAACACCTGAAGCATGAGGATCTGTAAACTGAGCACCATCTTCCCAGTATACTTTGTATCCATTGTACTGAGGTGGGTTATGGCTGGCTGTTACGTTGATACCAGCGATACAGTCTAAATGTCTTACGGCAAATGATAATTCTGGTGTTGGACGTAAGGATTCGAAGATAAATGCTTTGATTCCGTTAGCAGCAAGAGTGCGGGCTGCTTCGTCAGCGAATTCAGGAGACATATGTCTTGAATCAAATGCGATAGCGACACGTTTCTTATCTGTTCCCTGTTCTAAGATATAATCAGCTAATCCTTGAGTAGCCTTTCTTACAACATAAATATTCATACGGTTGATACCAGCACCGATGATTCCACGAAGTCCAGCAGTACCAAATGCAAGATCTGCGTAAAAACGTTCTTTGATTTCATTTTCATCGTTCTCGATGGCTGTTAATTCTTTTTTTGTATCTTCATCAAAATAAGGATTAGAAAGCCATTCCTGATAAGTTTCTTTGTAGTTCATAAATTACTCCTCCTTTAAGTTATAAAAATGCCTTTTGTTTAATTATACCTTAAAACTCATGAAAAAACATTATAAATTTGTACATATTTTTCGAGGAAAATCGAGCGAGCTTCTTTATTGTGAATAAACTCCTCTAATTTCTCGATATACCGTGGAGAAATCCAATGTTTTTTGTGTGCCATATACTGATTCGAGATCTTCCAGAACTTTTCCGGAAATAAAAACAATCCATACAGGCATAAAAGATCATCTTTTGACAAAGGCATAAAGCGGTCATAGTTTGATAAAAAGGTTTCACAAAAGGTAAAATTATAATTATTTTTCTCAAGTGCCTTCTTTAGGAAATAATAAACATCCAGAATCGGATATCCATGGTAAAAATGTTCAAAATGGATCGTAGCTGGGGCAGAGGATGTCATGATGATATTATGGTGGTTATAAGCCCCATGACACCATCCACGGCGAGAAGGTGTGGTTTCATTTAAGATTTGGATGGAACGCTCCATCTGTTCCCAGAAGGCTTTCGTCTGTTCCAAAAATAAATATTCAAAAATCCCTTTCTTTTTGCGTTTGCGTATGTAACGTGCAATACTTTTTAATTCCAAATATTTTTGCTCATAATATGTGGAAATGGATGTATATTTTCTAAGATTTTCAGATGAAAAAGAAATAGCAAGACAATGATTATGAAAGCTTGCGAGATTTTCCGCAGAAGATCTGATATCTTTTAAAGCATGAATATCACATTCCGTACCCAAATAAGTTTTTCTAAGCGCAAATGTTTCGTAATACCGGTCAAAAGTAAGAAAATATCCGTCTTTGTTTAAAATGTACTGGTCGGTTTTATAAAAATGATGGTCATGCATCGCCAAAGTCCATTCAGAAACAGCACCAAGACGTTCTTCTGATAGAGAAGTCTGGGATAAAGCATAGACATCATTTTCCCCAAAACACAAAACACAGCCTCGGCCCCGTCGAGTATGAGAGACAGAAATATCATATTGATCCAGCAGTGCTTGATATTTTTCGTTCAACATAGATCCTCCTTTATGTTCTACCTCTAATGATATGAAAATAAGACTAGGAATATGATAGAAACTTGCCATGAAAGTATAAATAGGATATACTGAACTTATCTCAGAAAGGAGTATATGAACTATGAGAAAAAGATTTTTATTAATTTCAACAATCATCGTGCTAAGCGCATTTACATTTGCAGCTTGCGGAAAGAAGAGCCCAAGCAGCCCTGAATCAACAAACAGCGAGACGACAACAGCAGAACCTACAACAGAAGAAAACACAGAAAAAGACACGACAGAAGAAGAAAAACCAGTTCCAACAGCAACATCAGAAGAAAGTACAAAAGAACAGACAAAGACAACAACAGCAACAAAGAAAGATGAACAGGCCAAACCAAAGAGTGCAACAGGTACTTATAATGGATTTGCAGACACAAGTTCTGTAGAGATTGAGATGCCTGACGGAAGTTACCAGACATTTATGGTGAATGATGAAGACCTTGTGAATAAATTAAATGATATGGACGAAGGAACTAAGATCACATTTACATATGGAGCTGTGGAAGGACAGGCGAATATGGAGATTCTTTCTATTGAATAATTTGAAAGATGTATCTAGTCTTTTATGTATGTAGACAAAGAAGAAACAGATTCAACATGGATCATATGCCGAAGGTATTCGGGGTATGATGGTGGGTCTGTTTTTCTTAAGGTTCACAGGGATTTTACGAAGTCATGTATTGTAAACGTCAGGCAAAAAATAACAACTAGTTTTCTACTAATGATAAGACAACAGAGATATCCACAGTCAAATTGGTTGTGGATATTTAACAGGGAGAACGATTATATGAAAAAAATAAAGTACATCACAGCATTTTGTATGATGATATGCATAATCATGCAACTACATACGAATGTTTCAGCAAATGAAAATAACATATGTTATGTTGCTCACAGAGGATATACGAAATATGCACCAGAGAATTCAATTCCTGCATTTGAAGCCGCAGGCAGGGAGGGTTTTCAAGCAGTGGAGTGTGATATCCATGAAACTGCCAAAGATAAGAAGGGTAAACGTAGATTTGTGATCATGCATGATCAGACATTAAATCGTATGTGTGGATTATCTGGAAAAAATGTATATCAAAAGAAATTAACATATAAAAAGATTCGAAGCAAATATCATATCAAAACAGGAAACAATATTGAATCATATACAAAAAAACAATTAAGGATACCATCTCTTGAGGAATATTTAAGTATTTGTAAAAGATATCATATGAAGCCAGTGATCGAGATCAAACAAAAGATGAAAAAAGATACGATCAAGCGATTGTATCAAAGTTTAAAAAAAGCAAAAATGCAAGATCAAGCAGTCGTCACTTGCAAATACAAACAACAGCTTACTTATATGAGAAAATACGCACATAAAATGCCATTAGAATATGTTAGACATGATTTTACTCAGAATGATCTTTCATGGATGAAAAAATATCATATTAATGTAAGTATTGATAAAAATATCTTGTCGGATGATATGATCCAGCTATTTGAAACAAATAACATAAAGATCAACATTTGGACGATCAATAATAAAGATCAATTATATAATTTTACCAACAAGGGAATAAAAATTGTAACAAGTGATGATATTCTGTGGAAAGAGTAAATACAAAGAGATTTTGACGAAAAATTAGTTGTATGTTAGATTATTCACATAATAGATTACGAATCGAAAAGGATAACGAGTGTACATAAAACATGTATATCATTATCCTTTTTTTATTTGGGTATTATAGGAAAATAGTTGTGTATTTAATAATTGAGTACATCAGAAAGGCAACAAGGCAAAGAAAAATATTTCACAAAAATAAAAAAAGTTTTTTGTACTAAATGATGAAAAAAGTGAATCTGATTGCCTGTGAAATGGCAAAATGTTACAATCCAAGCATAAGGGGAGAATATTTTGTAAGAAAGATCAAAACGGCAGTGAATCCATTACAACAAAGTATACGTATGATGACCGTGGAAATAAGATCTCAGAAGTCTATGCCAATGGGGCGAAAAAGACCTATGAATATAACAGCCGGAATCTTGTTGTAAAAACACAGTCTTATGAAAAAGAAGGAACAAAAACACTGATCAGCCGGTGAAGGAACTTAAGCTCCCTGAGACCTTACGAAGTCAGAAAATAAAAAAATAAAGACATGATAAAAGAGTCTGGAATGAAAAAAATCAGAAAAATAGAAGTAGGAGTTTTAGAAACGACGAAGATATGAAAATTGCCAGATATTATAAGGTCTGCGGTACCCAATGTGTAGCTATTATAAGAGTTAAACCACCGGCTTAGCCGGTGGTTGTAATAAAAAGGAAAAGAAATGGAGAAAGAAAATATAAATATTATAAAAATAGAAAATAAAAACAAATGGATAGATTTGTTTTGTCAAAAAGTAGAAAAAATAGGAGAGAATGAAGATTATTTAAAAACAAATTATATAGCTGATAGAGAGGTGAAAAATAAGTTTTCTTTAGAAATTCTCAAAGGAAAATATTACCCTGAGAATGATAGTATTATATTAGTTTTAATTTATTGTAAACCTCCCTTTTTCAACAATGTAACAATTTATAAGGGAAGATTTATAGATAGAAAAGAAAGTATTTATCTAGAAGGAAATGTACAATGTTTATATCCAAATTATTTAAAGGAATTAAGAGAATTCAAATTTAATATAATAGGTGTGGGGTTTTTGATTATAATGTTTTTTGTTGGAAATTTTAAAGAAGAAATACTTTCATTGGTAATAATAATGCTATTTTTTATTATTGTAAATTTAATAAGTAGAAAGAAAGGGTATATTTGTAATCGAAAAAAGATTATGAAGAAATTGATGGAAATAGAATTATATTGATGGGGGTGGGATAATTGTGAAGTTTCATAAAATAGATACAGTATATAAAAAATGGATTTTTTTGTTTTTTAGTTTAGTTATATGTTCATGTGGATTGAGTTTATTTCTTTTACAACAAATGAAAATGAGAAATTATGAAAAAATTAAGAAGGCCGATTATCATTTGAAGAATGATTATGTTGAATATACTATATTAGAAAAGAAAACAAAGAATCAAGATAAGAGATTGATGATAAAATTGAAGAATGGAGAAACCATTTATCGTAAGCGCTTTATCTAAGGGTGGATTTTCAATGCACACAAATCCTGTCATAATGATTGCTAGATGCTAGTGTTTTACTTCCATCGTTTGCTAGAT
>JABLTT010090644.1_pt1 | contig 17333 bp, 8 predicted proteins | sample 7160061 | NCBI WGS metagenome assembly JABLTT01 (sample SAMN14651232, study PRJNA627086) | human gut metagenome | isolation source: feces | host: Homo sapiens
AAAAAGTTTGAACTTCCTGTTTACTACGATATGGAATATCAGCCTGCAATGAGTACAAGCAACAGCAATTATACAAAAATGGCAGTCAATTTCTGTAACAAACTCAAAAGCAACGGCTTTAAATCGGGTGTGTATTCCTCAGCAAGCGTTTATGACTATCTGCTCAATCGCACAACCTTAAAAAATAACGGAATTTCCATTTGGAACGCAGAATGGTATATAAAGCCGTCAATTTCGTGTGATGTGTGGCAGTATTCAGATAACGGTAGAATTAACGGTATATCAACAAATGTTGACCTTAACTACATATATGACCTTAACATTTTAAATTGATAACAACTTTTTGAGAAGGTGAAATAATTGTCGTTTGGAAAGCAGTTGCTTATTGCTCGAAAAAACAAGCATATGACACAGAAACAAGTGGCAGAAGCCGTGCATATAGAACGGTCAGCCTATACCAAATGGGAAAACGATAATTATGAACCGACTTTTGCATATATCAGAGAATTAGCGAAAACATTGGAAGTTGATTACAACTTTCTGTTTTATGATGACAGCAAGACTTTTTAAGTTTTCATTGTTATTCTTCTTTGCATCGGGCATTAATTTGTCTGATGCACTCCTACAATTCCCACTAAGGTGGTTAATAATATAAATTTTCGGAGGTAAATATGATTCGTGCATCACCCATAAAAGAATACAGTAGTTTTTCTTTTTCAATATTTAGATGAAAGGAGAGAAAAATTTGAATGAAGTTAATTAAAAAAATATTGTCGGTTTTCTTATGCTTGACTGTAATTATCGGCTCATTGTCTGTTGGTTCGTTTTCCGTAAGTGCTGCCTCGGTTAAAGGCAATCGTGGAGCAGACGGCAAAGGTTTTATATACAAGAAAACAGCTGAATATACTTATACAGACGCAAACGGAAAAAAGCACAGTCAGCATTATGAAGGTTGGGAAAATTTCAAGGTGCACTTTTTTGCTCCATCCGGAAAAACCTTGAATTTTTTAGACTACACACAAAGAGCGTACTGTATTGAACCGGATAAAGCATCTGAATTAACAAGTTCTGCTACTGTAAAAAGTACATCTCAATCAGCAGCTTGGAAACAGCTAACTACTGCACAACAGAACGCAGTTAATCTGATCCTAAGTTGGGGGTTCGGAGGTTTTGAATCTCCGTCAGAAAATAAGGTACATTACTATTACGCAACACAGTTGTTAATTTTCGAGATTGTAGCCGGCAAGAGAAATGCTTCAACCTTTGATGCCGTATCCGGAAAACCGTTGCTTACTCCTGCCCGTACTATGACTGAGACAAGCTCAGCTGAAACTACTGTAGCAAATGTTACAACAGCATATGACAATATGGTGTCTTGGTGCAAAAGGTCGGTGCGTAATCCGTCATATACAGCATCATCACTCAGTTCTGCGAAGTCGTATCAAATGTCATATAATCAATCAAACGGACAGTATTCAATCACTTTGACTGATAAGAACGGTACCGCTTCAGTAACTAAAGCATCCGATGTAATCGTCAGCAATTCAAATGTTAAGGTCAGCGTAAGCGGTAAAAAGATAACATTTACCTGTTCTAAAAATCTTGGTACGACAGTTAATGTGACAATGAAAAATTCTTTTTTGAAGGAACATGGAATCAAGAGCAAAAACAGTTTGTATTTAATTACAAGTAATGACTATGCATCATATCAGACTTTTGCTCAGGGTTCTAATTATACAGTTAAAGACGGATATGTTAAGTTGACATTTCCGGATGTTGTCAAGCTGCAACTTCACAAATCATCATCAAACAAAGAGCTTACAGCCGGCAACGGTTGTTACAGCTTGTCGGGAGCTGAGTATGGCATATACACAGACAAAGCTTGTACCCGAAAAATCGGCAGTATTACAACAAATGCAAGCGGTTACGGCAGTTACAGTAAATATGTTGACGCATCAGCTTCTTACTATGCCAAAGAAACCAAAGCACCAAAAGGCTATGAGCTTGACAAAACGGTATATACATTTGTGAATTCAGGCAAAAAAGCCGCAGACGGTACAAAAATTTATAGCTTTAGCTGTACTGATGAGCCTGTAGATGACCCTGTCGGTATTGTGTTACAAAAAAAGAATGCAATTACAGGCGAAACAACAAGTCAAGGTCTTGGCGGTGCGGTTTTCAGCGTGTCTTATTATGCACAAGAAATTGATAAAGATTATGATGTAAAATCCGGTGATACTGCTCCTGCTCTTGACAGCAAAAACCTTAAAAGAACTTGGTACATTGAAACGCAGGAAACCGGTAGAGCATTACTTAATAAAAACTATCTTGCAGACGGATATAACTCTGATGAATTTTATTACAATAACAACTTAATTACAGTACCCATCGGTACAGTTGTTATAAGAGAAGAAAAAGCTCCCGAAGGGTATTCGCTAAGTGATGTTGTGTTTTACAGACACATTAGTGAAGAAATTGCAGAGATAGCAAAAGACACAAACACTCCCATAAATGTGCCGATTGACGAAATGCCGGCAAAGGCATACATCGGCATACACAAACTTAATCGGTCAGGTATAGGTGTCGGCGGTGCAGTATATGGCTTGTACTCTGATTCAGCTTGTGCAAGCTTGTATGACAAGCTCACAACAAATGCTGACGGCAAGGGTACTTTTGCAAAATCAGTAGATGTCGGCAAAACATATTATATCAAAGAAATAACCGCACCGACAGGCTATGAGCTTGACGATACTGTTTATCCTGTCATTGCAAATGAGGAAAACTCAACCGTTGAAACAGCCGTTATTCAGACGATTTATGAAGATGCCATAAAAGCTGACCTCAAAATCAAGAAGTCATCAACAGACGGTATTGTTTCAAATCTGTGGTTTGCAATATCAGATAACCTCGGCAACGAGTACAATGCAGTTTCAACCGACAAAAACGGTGAAGCTACAGTAAAAGGATTGCGTGTTTATGACGATAAAGGCAACAAGATTACCTACACCGTCAAGGAGCTTGGTTTTAAGACTACTTTAGGATCTCACAGCTATGGCGGTTACACTTGGATGATAAAGAAAGAAAATGCAATCAATTATAAAGGTTCATATTTTGAAGGTGTTTCAAATGCTGTATTCAGCAATTGTGAGAATGCTTATTCAAGATACTACTATGGCAAATCATCAGAAGCAAAATCAAATGCTAATGGTAAGTCTTTAACGCTTGACGAAAGCAAAACGGTTACATTTAATTTTCAGAATACAGTTTCTGAAACAGATTTAACTGTTAAAAAGACCTCATACAACGGTAAAGTGTCTGGAGTTTGGTTTGGGGTACAGGACGAAAACGGCAAATATTATGGTGATATTGTTACAGATTCTACCGGAACAGCTAATTATTACAGCAGGTACGGCGAAAAACTCAAAAGCTGTCTGACCGTTCCAAACTCAGCAATTTGTATTCCTATAAAATATAAGGTTGTTGAAAAAGGTTTTCTCGGCGGAGGCAGTTATTATTTCCCTGACAATTACCTTGAAAAGGCTGAATCAGAGTTTAAGACTGCCAACAAATACGGAACAACATCTACTCTTAATTATTCCGTGTACAACGCTCCTGCAACAGGAAGTATTAATATCAATAAGACTTCCGAGGACGGAGTTATCGAGGGCTTGAGCTTTAAGCTCGAATCTTTTGATGACGAACGAGAGTTCGATGATGACCTTATCCCTACTCCTATGGCTTATGATGCAGACGGAAACGGGATTACAAGTATCGTTTTGACTACTGATGAAAATGGTAAAGCAAGTACAGATAATATGCAATTTTATGACATAAACGGTAACAAAATTGATGGTATTCTGCCATATGTAGTTGACCTAAACGGCTTTCAAATCACCTACAGACTGACCGAAATCGGCATTAAACAGTCAGACGGAACATACAAGTTTCCGAGCCGTTATGAACTGAAAGATGCAGTTGAATTTACAATCTATGATACCGATGAATACAACTATACATATGATTGTGCCAACACCGTAAAAACAGGTTCGTTACAGGTAGAAAAAACATCTGAAGATGATGTTGTGGACGGTTTGTATTTTGAAATAAGCTGTGCTGATACAGGGTTTAACGAAAAAGTAAGCACAAACCTTGAAGGTTTAAGTCCTGAAATTTCAGACTTGCCGATTTATAACAGCGATGACGAATTGCTCAAATATAAGGTGTCAGAACTCGGTGTTCTGAACGATGACGGCACTTATTCTTTACCGTATAAGTACAATAAGCCACGAAGTGTAACCGTCACGCTTGATACTGATACCGTAACCTTTGCAAGTATCAAAAATACTGTAAAAACAGGCTCGGTTAAGCTCACAAAAACAGACGGCACAAAGGCTCTTACCGGATCAGGTTGGCAACTCTATAAGTCAGACGACACTCCCATCAGCTGTTATCAGACAGGCTCAGAAACTTATATGTATAATTCAGTTGCAAAAACTGCAACCGATTATATGGCTACGAATGGTAGTTTGTCAATCAGTAATCTGCCGGTAGGTGATTACTATTTTATTGAATCTGTAACTCCGTCAGGCTATATGCCATACGGTAAAAAGGTTGAATTTACAATTTCAGCCGACAATGAAAACACACTTAACATCTCTTTAACCGTTGCCGATAACAAATCCGTGTTATCTCAAACAGGCGGCGGTGGTATTGCTCCGTTTTACTTCGTTGCCGTGGCACTCGGAGCAATGGCTATAATTTTCATCTATGACTACCATAAACACGGTAGCAAGAAATATAAAAAATCACGAAAGGAAAATCAAAAATGAAAAAGAAAATCACACGAATTCTGACAGCTATGGTACTTGCCGTTATGATGGTATTTACTGCAATTTCGTTTGCAAGTGCCGCAACAAACAACAACGCTCTTGATGAAACAAAGAAGGTTTCATTCACGCTCAATTGTTCTAAGCCCGGCTATACCTTTACGGTGTACAAGGTAGCGGAACTCAAAACAACTGAAAATCCGTATAAGACAGGCTATGATTCACTCATTCCTTCAATATCTGATGAGATTTTAAGCGGAAAGACATCGAATGTTCTCTCAGCTCTTGACGGTCTTTCTTCAATCCCGTCAACTGCTTCAACCGTTGGCACATTTACTACTTCGGCAACATCTGTAAAAAAGACTTTTTCAAGCCTTGCGCAGGGTTTGTACTACATTAAGGCTACTAACTATCCTGCCGGTGTTAAAAGCGTTACAAACTCTGTTGTATCTCTTCCGTACTACAACAACGGTTGGGTTTACAGCATTAATGCTATCGACCTTGCTACAAAGGTAAATGACGGTGATGTAGTTACAGGTAAGACTATCACAAACAGCACTAAGGACAATACAAACTTTACAGATGTTTCTCTCGGCGACACAGTAAACTTCGAGATTAAGTCATCAACTGCCGGTTCATCAGAAATGAAACTTAAATCATATACCGTATATGATGAAATGTCAGCCGGTCTTACTCTCGACAAGGACAGCGTAAAGGTTGCACTTCTCAACGCACAGGGCGGTAAGGTTGCTGACCTTACTTCAACTGATTATGCTCTCAATGTAACATCAGAAGTTGATGGTAAAGCTACAACATTTAATGTAGCTCTCACAAACGCTTATCTTCAGAAAAATGATTTTTATGCAGCAGGTGTTACTTATACATCTGTAACTTATTCAGCAAAGCTCAATAAGTACGCTGTAGCAGGAAAGACAGGCAACCCAAACTCAGAAACAAAGCTCGTTTATTCTAACAAGAACGGTGTTGAATCAGAAGTAAACGGTAATACAGTTTATGTTTATACCTTTGCAGTAACAACAAACAAGACAGATACAGACGGAAAGGCTCTCGAAGGTGCAGAATTCAGCCTTTTCAAGACAGAAGAGGACGCAACTGCTCTTACAAATGCCATTGCAAGCGGTGTATCCGACAAGACCGGCAAGGTTACTTACTACAACACAAGTAAAGAAGAAATCAAACTTGCAAGCGGTAAATATTATATTGTCGAAACAAAAGCTCCTACAGGCTACAACATTTACGGCAAAGTTATTCCTGTGACAATTGATGTAACTTATAGCACAACATTTGTTGACGGTTCATACATCACAAACTGCCCAACAGACGGCACAGCAAGCGTTGATGTAAAGGATACAAAGGTTGTTGTACCACAGACCGGTGGTGCAGGAACAGTTATGTTCTACATTCTCGGCACAGCTTTTGCACTCGGCGGTATTGCAACATTGCTCATTCGCAGAAGAGTAAAAGCTACAAACAAGTAATTTCACATTAAACAGAAAGGAGTACAGCACATTGAAAAAATGCAGAAGCAAATGCACCTTGATAATAGGAATAATTTTTATGACTGCATCACTCTGCTTTGTGCTGTACCCTTCTGCATCAAATGCTGTCAATAGTTTTTTCGCCGCATCCACAATTAACAATTATGCCGCAAATCTTGACAGCATTTCAGCAGCCGACAGGTCACAGTACTTGTCGGCTGCTGCTGAATATAACAACAATTTGTCAGAGCTTGTCAATGGCTTTACTTATGATGTAGACAGCGTGATTGACGGATATGACGATATTCTCAATTTTGGTGACGGTCTTATAGGCTACATTGATATTTCAAAAATAAATGTAAAACTGCCTATTTACCACGGGGATGAGGATAAAGTGCTTGAAAAAGGTGTTGCTCATCTGCCAAATACAGCGTTTCCGATAGGCGGTGTAGGCAATCATTCGGTGCTTTCAGCTCACACGGGTTATCCTACGCAGGTGTTTTTTGACAATCTCAACGAGCTTGAAATCGGTGATGAAATCAAGGTGTCCGTGCTTGATGAAACGCTTACCTATGCTGTAACAGCAAAAAACATTGTTAAGCCCGACAACATATCGTTACTGTCAGTTGACGAAGAAAAAGACCTATTAAGCCTTATAACTTGTTATCCCTACGGTGTTAACAGTCACAGACTTATTGTGACAGCCGAAAGGGTATCTGAAACCGCTTCGCCTGATACTGCCATAAAAGCAGAAACTAATAACAGAAGTTTTGATTTTATTCTACTGGCAATAATTGCAATAGCAATAACAGCTGTTATTGCTACATTTGCTGTCAGAAAAAGGAGGAAAAATAATGCCTGATATTACAATAGACAAATCATCACTTGTCTATGATGATAACGAATTCGAGTATAAAACAAGAGTTCCCGGTACTTTCGGGGAGGATATTCGTTATCTTTGGATTAAAAAAGACGATGTTGATGAAATCAACGAAGGCAAAACCATACTCACATCATTGGATGATGAGAGTAAATATATGCTTTATGACAAAGATGATAATCTTGCCGAAACAGTCAGGGGGTCAGAACTGTACATAAATCATTATGATCCGGTTAAGGAAAAAGAAAACACAGAAAGCAAAAATTTTGACACTATTAATGAAAAAAGTCCAAAAGTGTCGGTGTAAAAGAAGAAAATTTACAATCTGTTCCGACTGAACCGATTGTAACCGAAACATCAAAAGACACAGAATTTTCTATTCCGATTTTTGCTACCCTTTATGACAAATGCAATCGCAAAATTGATGAGCTTAACAGCAAAAATGATAAGTTCAATGCAAAAATTGAAAAGCTCAATATAAAAAAGTCCCGAAATGCAGAGTTTGTATCTACGATTGAATCCTTGAAAGATATTGTGCCAAAACCTGTATATACTGCTCTTTCGCTCTTGGCAACAGAAAGACGGCAAAAGATAGTCAGTATTAACGAGAAAATTTCTGCCCACAAACTGAATATCAAATCCAATGAAAATAAAATTCAGAAACATCAAAGCCGTGCTGATTTCTGCATTAAAATCCACAAATTTCTCGACAATATGAAGTCACCTGACGGACGCAAAGAAAATTTCGTTAAAGGGATTCAAGAGTATCGAATGATGTCGATGCGAACAACCTCAGAAAAATTTGATGCTACTCAAAATAAACTTGACAGTGCTCTAAAAGCGTACAGTCAAACTCATTATATGTCTGAAAAGCTCAAACTACAAAAGCAGATTAACAAGCTCACAACAAAAAAAGAAAAGTTAATGCGAAAGCTCAAGGCACTTGACGAGTGGTCTGCAAAGTTTGATGCAGTCAAAGCAATGCCCGATAAAGAAGCTGACAATATCATCAACAAGAGCTGTCAGAATATTGTTGATGAGTTTACTACCAACCCACAGGCTCTCAAGAAACAGGCGGATACGATTGTAAGTTCAACTGCAAAAGTTATTTTCGAAGAAAACTATCTTAAAAATGCTGAAATGTCGATTGAGGACGATTATGACAGTATTGACGGTATTATCAATAACGGCAATAAGCAGCAGGAATACGAAAAACTCAAAGAGCCTGATAAGAAATCCGAACGCAGAACAGCACCTTTATCGAGAAATCAGATTAAGCAAAATGCAAACACTATTGCTCATAATGAGCAACGAACGAATGATAAAACCAAAACTCAGGGACAAGAATTATAAAGCTATTTTAGACCTGTGCCATTCAGGCACAGGTCTTTTTTTTAAGAGGTGAATGAAATAAATGATTGAATTATATGGAAACAAAATATGGAACAGCAACACTCCCAATAAATATAAAAAAGTAATCATTGCGAGTGAGGATAGTCTTGATAATATATGTCAGGAACTTGAAAATTCAGGACTTAATTATTGTGCATATATTTTTAACGGAGAAGCACATATTGCCATTGGCAGAGCTACTGCAAATAATATTGATAAGTTGGATATTGATTATCAGACTGTTATTGAATGTAATTCAAAAGTCTATAAAACCAACAACATCATAGGAACTACAACCTACGATTCTATTGAGGATAAATTATACCGTAAGTACAATACCGATTTTGCCTATAAAATCGGTCAAAGACTTACTGAGCAAGGCATCCTTTTTTCAGGCAGAATTTACGGAAAAACAACAACTATTACTGTTGACAAGCAATATGCTGATACCTTGAATAAAATATCTGCTGAACTTAAAGAACAGCGAGCATCATTTATGTCAAAATCTGAGGTTGTTCAAAATGAATCACCGGAAGAATCAAAATCAGTTAATGAAAAAATATCTGAATTACATTTTAATGAATCGCAACTTTCGGCACTTGCACCGTCTGTAAAATTTATCCAAACGAGAAACGATGATAATTTGACTGATAACTTTGTTTCATTGTTTTCTGACTGCACTGATTTTTATGAATCACAACTTTCTGCTCTTGCCGAAATTTATGTTGACACATATCGAAGTTTTTCGGATAAATCTTTGATATTTGCAGATACATCAAGGTTTAATGATTTAAAACAGCGTTTTGTTAATGATAACATTACTGCAAAATTAACTGAAAATCGTGGTTACTCAACTACTCAGTTTGAAATTATCAGAGAAATGGTAACTTACGGTATGAGCGAATCAGTAATCAACTTGCTTGATTACACTTTTTCGATTGATGAAATGCAAAACTTCTTTACAGCATACAAGAACGGCTCGTATGAAGATTTAATCAATCTCATTGCAGATATTAAAGGTACTACACGCACGGATATTGAAGGGCAAATTGAGGGCGGTACATACACTCCTGCTTTACCCGACTTTAACACTCTTGAGAAAACCCTTTATTTTCAAGAGTCCGAAGTCGAAAGTATTACATATATGTACTATAATCCTGACGCATACTCCGGCGGTCAGTTTGTAATTACCGAGGTATCTTACAAACAGATAGCGGAAGCTAACAAAGAATACGGAGATGATTTTTCAGGATTCTTTGATTTTCTTGATACAACAGGCGAACAAAGGTTAATTGATATCGGTAGCGAAAGTTTCAGAACCGCTATTAAAAAGTTTTACAGCGGTACGGAGTTTGCCGAAGGTCTTAATGCAGATATTCAGCACAAGCTCGTTGAGCTTGCAGTAGTTCCCGAAATCAAATTACCTGAAGTACGGAAAATAGAACTTATAAAGGTCGGTGATTTTTATGAAGTCAGAGGTGAGAACGCAAAAACCGTTGCAGATATTCTCGACCTTGTTTCTACAACAAGAAACATTAACGGTTCTTCAGTTGATACAGTCGGATTCCCTGATTTTAAACTGAATGATAATACTGAACTTCTTAAAACACAAGGATTTACTGTGAATATCAAATATGAGGAGCTTGCACCGTTTTATGAGGAACACGACGAGCTTGACGACATAGATCCCGCAGTTATTCGTCAGCAGCTTGAGGACGCAGGGATAGTCAACGGTGAGCTTGTCGATGAAGATAAGCTGAACAGTGATCCATTTATTCAACAGGTTATGGCTGTCGCAGAATCCGATGCCGGTGCTCTGAATGTCAGCTCAGAAGAAATCGTTAATCAATTTAATTCAGAAAATGAAATCGTCCCGATAAACGAGCCTGAACAAACTGAGTCTGTACAGGAAATAATTCGTCCGACAATTACTTGTGATTGGAGTGAAAGTCCGGTATTTGAGAACGGCAAAACATACTCTGTTTCTGAATTTGATAAACTTATGAAAAATGCCGATGACGAATGGGTTGAGCAAAGACAGCTTGAAATTGAGGAATACGGCAGTGAAAATGCGGTTGCAGAAGCATACAGAAACGGTGAACTTGACAATATTCATCTTGGTTATGAAAAAACGAAATTTATTATTAATATGCCGAACGGTACGAAATACACCGAACGGCAGGACATCGGGGACGGCATTGGCGGTGTGATTGATTTTCTTGAGCAGTATTCACAGTACTCTGCTGTTGTTAAATTGCTTAAAGATGATATTGCAAAAGAAGAACAGGCTGCCGAATATCCTGAAAAAGAGAGCAACGCAGAAAAAAACAACAACAATACCGAATTAAATAGCATTGATGAGCTTGCTATGCAGCTTGAAAATGACGAAAAGTCAACTTCTGAGAAATCTTCTGTAGGTAAAAACAATTTTATTTGGACATCGGCAGACGAACACGCTCCGGTAACTTCTCAACCCACCTTGTTTGACAGTATACCTGTATCAGATGTTTCATCTGATGAAACCACCTCTCACGAAAACTATGTACTTGAAGACAGAGAATCTGTTACTGGTGCTAAAACTAAGTACCGTAACAATATAACCGCTATCAAAGTTTTAAAACAAATCGAAGCTGAATACAGAACAGCAACACTCGAAGAACAGAAACAGCTTTCCTTATACAGCGGTTGGGGCGGACTCGCTAATGCATTTGAATCAGATAATGACAAATGGAAAAATGAATATTCCGAACTGAAAGAATTGCTTACTGATGACGAATATACCGCAGCAAGGTCATCTGTACTTGACGCATTTTTTACCGATAGCGTAATCATTGACAGCATTTACAAAGTTATGCAAAATGCAGGTTTTAAAGGCGGAAATATACTTGAGCCGGCTATGGGCATCGGTAATTTCTTCGGCAGACTGCCCTCGGAATTGCGTGAAAACAGCAAGTTATACGGTGTTGAAAAAGACAGTCTGTCGGGCAGAATAGCTCAAAAGCTGTATCCGCAGGCTGACATAACGATTGACGGATTTGAAAATACTCATTTTCAGGATAACAGCTTCGATGTTGCAATCGGTAATATTCCTTTCGGTGATTTTGGAGTAATTGATAAAAAATACAGTTCTCAAAATCTCAAAATTCACGATTACTTCTTTGTGAAATCACTTGATAAAGTGCGTGACGGCGGTGTTGTTGCTTTTGTAACATCCAAAGGTACGCTCGATAAAAAGGACAGCTCATTTCGCCGAGCTTTGGCGGAAAAAGCTGATTTAGTCGGAGCTGTCAGACTGCCGAATAATGCTTTTAAATCAGCAGGAACGGAAGTTACTCCCGATATTATCTTTCTCCAAAAGCGTTCTGCACCACTTGAAAATATCCCATCTTGGGTAAATGTGGGAACAACCGAAAACGGTTTATCAATCAATAATTATTTTATTGAACATCCTGAAATGGTTCTCGGTGATATTGTTCAAGGCAACAAGCTCTACGGACGAACAGATGATACAATGTGTGTACCGTTTGCTGACGGTAGACCATTATCACAACTGTTACCTGAAGCTGTAAAAAATATTGTATTTACCTATTCACCGGCAAAAGAGGTAATATCGCCTGTTTTTAAAACAGAAGCTGTTATATCAAAACCCGAAGGACTTCGTTCACAGAGCTACTATAAATCAGGCAACGAGATTTATTTTTACGGCAGCAATTCCGCAGGAGAATTAGTTACTGTGTCGGCTAAGGATTTACTTGATAAAAAGTACACAACAAAAAACATTGACAGACTTACTGCGTTTATGGAAATCCGTGATACTTTAAGAGAACTACTTGAGGTGCAACAGCACGATAACAATGATGCGGAAGTCGAACAATTGCAGCATAGGCTTAACACAATCTATGACAACTTTTATGATAAGTACGGTCTTATACATAGCAGATACAACCGTAATATTCTCGGATTTGACGGAGCGTATCAGCTTGTGGCATCTCTTGAGCAGGACTATGATAAAAATACCTTGATTAAAAAATCGGATATTTTCACTCAGCGTGTAAATGTTCCGAAACCGCAGATTGAACATATTGATACTGCATCGGAAGCTCTTGCCGTTTGTATCGCCGAAAAAGGATATATTGACTTTGATTATATGAGTAATCTTACCGATATTGACAAAGCAAGTCTTGAAGAAAGTTTGCGTAATAACGGTGAAATATATCCTATACCTATGAATACGGAAAATAATGAATATACATATCAGACCGCATCAGAATATCTATCAGGCGATATATATGCTAAACTTGATACAGCAGAATCCTATGCTGCTGTTGACAATATCTATAGTGCTAATGTTACTGCTCTTAAAGCAGCATTACCTACTCCGCTTAAAGCAGGAGATATTGATGTTAATCTCGGAGCTACTTGGATTGCTCCAGAATACTATGAGCAATTTATGTACAAGTTGTTTGAAACACCTCTTTTCAATCGTTCTGACGGCATTTTTAAGGACAGTAAAATATCTGTAGAATACTCTGAATATTCTGGTAAATGGTTTATTTCACACAAGGCAGCAGATAAATCTGTAACTGTAACAAAAACATACGGAGCTTGCGGTTATTCGGGATATCAAATTCTTGAAGCAGCTCTTAATTTATCAGAGCCAAAGGTATACAAAGATAAGCTTGACGAGTACGGACGGATTATGTTTGATAAAAATAACAAACCAATCCGAGTGATTGATGTGCCGGCAACTCAGGTTGTTCAACAAAAAGCGAATAAGATACGCAGAGAGTTCAAAAACTGGCTGTTTAGCGATCCCGTAAGACGGTCCGATATAGTTGATACATACAATCGTACTTTTAATTGTATTAAACCACGAGAATATGACGGCTCACACCTTACTTTTCCGGGAATGAATTCAAATATTGAACTGCACGAACATCAGAAAAATGCAATAGCTCACGCTATTTACGGTGGTAACACTCTGTTTGCTCATTCAGTCGGAGCCGGCAAAACTTTTGAAATGATAGCAACGGCTATGGAATGTAAACGGCTCGGTTTGTGCCACAAATCCTTGTTTGCTGTACCGAATCATCTGACAGAACAGGTGGGAGCAGACTTTTTGAAGCTCTATCCCAATGCAAACATATTGGTTGCAACAAAAGATGATTTTAAGGCTGAAAATCGTAAAAGACTGATGAGCAAAATTGCGACAGGCAATTATGATGCGGTTATCATCGGTCATACTCAACTTAAAATGCTACCGTTATCACCTGAAAGGCAGGAAAATATTTTCAAAGAGCAGATTGATAATATCGTTGCCGGTATTGCCGAACTAAAATACCAAGAAGGCAATTCTTTTAAGGTCAAGGATATGGAACGAACTAAGCGTAGTCTTGAACAACAACTTGAAAAATTACAATCAAGTAAAAAAGACAACACGGTGTACTTTGAGGAACTCGGTATTGATAAACTCTTTGTCGATGAAGCACACGAATTTAAGAATTTGTTCTGTACAACAAAACTGCAAAATGTTTCGGGTATTTCTTCGAGGGCATCTCAGAGAGCGACAGAGTTATTCGCTAAGTGCCGTTACCTTGACGAAAAAACCGGCGGTAAGGGCGTTGTATTTGCTACAGGAACTCCTCTCTCTAACAGTGTAACAGAACTACATACAATGATGAGATATCTCAACTATGATTTCCTTGCAAGTCATAATAATATGCAAAACTTTGACAACTGGGTATCTACATTTGGCGTACAGAAAAAAGAATATGAGCTTGCTCCTGCCGGCAACAAATTCAAGGAACGCACACGCATTGCAGAATATGCAAATTTACCAGAACTTATGTCAATGTTTAAAACGATTGCAGATGTCCGCACGGCTGATACTCTTAACCTTAAAGTGCCTGATTGTGAATTACACATTGTTGATGTTGAACCTACAGAATTACAGACTGAACTTGTTGAAGAATTATCAGACAGAGCTGATGAGGTCAACAACGGTTCCGTTGATCCGTCACAGGATAATATGCTCAAAATTACCGGTGACGGCAGAAAGCTCGGTCTTGACCCCCGACTTATCAATCCGTCATTTGAAGATGATCCCGGTACAAAACTTAATGTTTGTGTCAATAATGTTTTTGATATTTACGAAAAAACAAGTGACAAAAAGCTGACACAGATTGTATTTTGTGATTTGGGTGTTCCGAGCAAAAACTCATCTGCTGATGGCAATAAAGATGACGATACAAAAAGTGTGGCAGAACTTGACTCGCTTGAAGAGTCAGGAAAGTTTTGTGTGTATGATGATATTAGAGATAAGCTGATTGCAAAAGGTGTATCGGCTGATGAAATAGCTTATATTCACAACGCTAAAAGTGAAACCCAGAAGTCTGAGCTTTTTGCAAAAGTCAGAAGCGGTGAAGTGAGAATTTTACTCGGCTCTACGGGTAAAATGGGAACAGGCACAAATGTACAGGACAGGATCATTGCTCTGCACGATTTAGATGTTCCGTGGCGACCGTCCGACCTTGAACAAAGACGAGGAAGAATGGTTCGACAGGGTAATATCAACGATAAGGTACATCTTTATCGTTATGTTACAAAAGGAACTTTTGATGCCTACAGCTATCAGCTTTTGGAGAAAAAGCAGAAGTTTATAAGTCAGATTATGACCTCGAAAGAGCCCGGCAGAAAATGTGCAGATGTTGACCAAGCTGCATTGACTTACTCTGAAATCAAGGCTCTTTGTACAGGCGATGAGCGTATCCGTGAAAAGCTGACTCTTGAAAACAGAGTAAAAGAATTGCAGGCACTCAAGTCTGAATACAACAGCACACGATACGAACTTGAGGACAAGGTGAACGCTTATCCCGAAGAACGCAAAAAATTACTTCTTGATATAGGCAATATCAGCAAGGATATGGAAACGGTAAAAAACATACCTTTTGATGTCAAAACTGAAAGTTATCGGGTTAAGATTACTATAGGAAAAGATGCTTACTCACTCCTAGATGATGAATCAAGAAAAGTAGCTGCAAAAGCATTAACTAACGCTGTAGCACAGGTCAAAGGGGATGCTAACAAGAATAAGAGAATCGCCATAGGGGGACTCGACAACTTTGGTGTTGAGATAATCAATGACGGATATTTCCTTGATAAAATAACCGCAACTCTTCGTGGTAATTATACTTATTCAGTTGAACTGGGCGTATCAAGTATTATAAATCTTAAAAAGATTGAGAACTTGCTTTTTAAGGTTGAAAATGTTCTGAATGATAAAAAATCAGAACTCAATAAGCTTGATATTGACTATAAGACTGCACAGAATATGCTTCACAAGCCATTTGAGTTTGAGGATGAACTTAACAACAGTACAAAAAGGCTTGATGAGTTGACAACTGCCTTAAACATTGATATGTCAGAACACAAAGTAGATAAACCCAAAAAGACTCATTATTTTGGTAAGGATTTTATTCTTGGAAAAAACAAATCATCAAAGCAAATACAGAACAATGAAGTTATGAAATCAGAACCTAAAAGGAGTGAACCTGAATTATGATAGTTTACGCACAAGGCGATATAACAAAATTTGATGTAGATGCTATTGTAAATGCATCCAACGGTTTTGGCTATATGGGAGGTAAAAGATGTGTTAAAGAATTACATAGAGGAGTTGCAGAGAGCATTCAATTTGCATCTCAAGGTGCTGTTGAACGGCTTGCAAGAGCAAAATGTAAGGCACACTCCTTTTTTGGTTATTCACCCGGAACTGTTTTTGTGACTGATGCTCCAAATCTTGGTTGTAGAAAAATAATACACGCAGTTACTATGCGTACTCCGGGTAGCAAAGCAAAAATCAAAAAAATTATGGAGCTGATTCTAAAGATAGTAGCGGTAGCTGAAGATTTAAATATGAAATCAATAGCCATTCCATTACTTGGGTGTGGAACAGGTGGACTTGACAGAAAAACCGTTCAAAATTTATTAGCTCATAATCTTATAAGTGACAAAGTGACTTTTTATATTGTTACTTCACTTTAAAATCAGAAATTCTTTTCTGAATTTCTTTTTAAAACACTTGTTTTTTCTTAGTTATAACATATAATAGTATTTGAACGATGTTGGTTACTCATCTTAGTGTTGTGCTTCGCTACCGTCTGACCACCATATCAGGAGAATGCGACATTTTTAAGGTTGTGCTTCGCTACCGTCTGACTACCATATCAGGAGAATGCGACAAAAAGTAACGATTTTTGGAGCAACTGCATTATATGCAGTTGCTCCCTTTTATTGAGGAATGAATAGCGTGGATATAGATTTTTAAAAGCAAACAGAAATAAATAATCGTGGTTTTACTTGCGTACCAAACACAGAATAAAACAGTTATGAAATCAGAGCCTAAAAGGAGTGAACAAGAGTTGTGATTATAATAGCTTGAAACGGCTTTAAACAGCTCTTTATTCCGATTTTGCGGTAGATAAATATTTTTTATTTAATTTAAAAAGCAGCCGTTCAGACGGCTCTGAACGGCTCTTTTTTGTTGTCCTTAAAACTTGCAAATTTGCCGATTTTGACATATAATAATATGTAAAGAAAATGAAGTGTGGTGATATTTATGATGTCAATTACAAGTACACGGTATCTTTCTAATGTCGATTGGTTACAAGATGTGGTTCAAGGTACGGATTTAATCCTGTGCGGAGTTTCGGCACTTGAGTACCTTGAATTATTCAA
>JABLTT010070001.1_pt1 | contig 17323 bp, 18 predicted proteins | sample 7160061 | NCBI WGS metagenome assembly JABLTT01 (sample SAMN14651232, study PRJNA627086) | human gut metagenome | isolation source: feces | host: Homo sapiens
CCTCGCGCAAGTCGATGATTGGGCTGACCTTGGATTTGCCAAAGGATCAGCGCGAAGAAGGTACGCTGGCGACAACGGTATTGGGTGTGATGAAGGGATGTATGTTTGTGCGCGTCCACAATGTGCTGGCAAACCGCCGCGCGGTAGATATGACACAGGCAATTTTGCAGTCCGGAGGAAATGTGAATGGATGAAATCCGCATCAAACAGCTGGAGGTATTCGCGCATCACGGCGTCTTTCCGGAGGAAAACCGGCTGGGACAGAAATTTGTCATCAGCGCGGCACTGCGCACCCATCTGCGCACAGCAGGACTGACGGATGATTTGACGCAGTCTATGGACTACGGTGCCGTCTGTGCGGAAATCCAGACATTTTTGACACAGCATACGTTCCAATTGCTGGAAACGGCGGCGGAAAAGCTGTGCGAACATCTGCTGCAAACGCTGCCGCTGCTCGACAGCATCCAATTGGAAATTGAAAAGCCGTGGGCGCCGATTGGTCTGCCGCTCAAGACCGCCGCTGTCTGCATCGAACGCGGCTGGCACATGGCATATATCGCGCTCGGTTCCAACATCGGAGACAGCAAGGGATATCTGGATGGTGCGGTACAGGCGCTGGAGCAGGATGAAACCATGCGCGTGGAACGCGTGTCGGATTACATCGTGACCAAGCCGTATGGCGGCGTGGAACAGGACGATTTTCTCAATGCGGTGTTGTGCGTCAAGACGCTGCGGACGCCGCATGAGCTGCTCGACCGCCTGCACGAAATCGAACAGGCGGCGCACCGCACCCGTGAAATTCATTGGGGGCCGCGCACACTGGATTTGGATATTTTGTTCTATGATGAAGAACTGTTCTCGGATGACGTGTTGACAATTCCGCATCCGGAGATTCCCAAGCGGGACTTTGTTCTTCGGCCAATGGCGCAGATTGCGCCGTACTTTGTCCATCCGGTTTATCACAAGACCATAATGCAGCTGTGGGAACAGTTGCAGGCATAAAAAAGGCTGAGAAGCGTGTGCTTCTCAGCTTTTTTTGTATCGGTATGGTGTAGACGGTTATTCCAGATCGCGGCCTTCCAGCGCGGCGAGTGCGTATTCCAGTGCCAGCGACAGCTTGGCATAGGTCTGTTCGTCGTGGCTGTTTTCCGAAATCCGGTGCATAAAATCGCGGGTCACTGTGCCGCGCAGACCGTCCTCGTCTTTGTAGCGATAAGGGTCCTGCATGGCGGCGGATTCATCGAATACCTGCGCGTGCAGAAACGTTTTTCGCAGAGAACGCGACAGCGCTTCCAAATTCGGCTCATACATGCGCGTGCCGGTCAGATGGACAGTTAAGCAGATATGCTCTGTAGGCGTCGGTAGCAGCGGAAAAAGTGCTTCTGCGAGCGCTGTGTCATCGGACAGTCCGGAGATAGACAGCGAGACGTCCTCAAACTGTGCCGTGCCGGACGGATGCAGCGTCAATGCGGCGATGCTTTTGTCAATTTTGCCGGACAGATAGCCCTTGACGCCGGTTTCATTGCTTGCCGTTGCGGAAAAGCAGCCCGGACAGCTCAGTGCAGTTTCACCGATGCGGAACACGCCGCTGAATCGGTGATTGTGACCCAGTGCGATGTAGTCAAAATGGCTGCTGATGACGGCGCTCTCGGAAATTGCGTTGTAGCCGCTGTTTCCGCCCAATTCGCCGTGAAGCAGGCAGATGTTCAGCTTAAACGGATCCAGACGCACATCCAGCGGAATGGACGCCTTGTTGTCCTGAAAGGCTGCGCCCCAGATGATGGTGCTGCCGTCTGCCAGCGCAACAGGGGTCAGCGTGCGCGAAGTAAAGACGTGCAGGTTGGACGGCAGCGGCTGTGTCGCATACGGAGAAGCCGCGTGATAATAGTCGTGGTTGCCCGGAGAAAGGAAAATCGGGCACGGGCACTTGGATAAAATAGAAAATACCACAGAAGAAATCTGCGGGCGCACCTCCGGCGTGTCAAATAAGTCGCCGGCAATGAGCAGGGCGTCCGCTGCGCTGGAAGCTGTGTGCTCAACCAGTGCTTTGAGTGCAGTCAGCTGTAGGCGGATTGCCTGTGCGGCGCTCTCCGGCGGAAGAAATTCAAATTTTGCGCCGATGTGAAGATCTGCGGCGTGGATAATATTCGGCATGGAAAAACCTCCCAAATTCACAAACCAAACAATAGACTGGTTCTATCTCGTATTATATCAGGTTTCCGCGGCATTGCAAACAAAAACGCAAAACAAAACAGCCATCCGTTTTGGATGGCTGCCTCGTTTTCGCATACGTTTCACAAAATAAAAAGGGGGTAAGAGAAATTCAAAGATACCGGCATATCTTTTGTATGGAGCGAGCGTTTCGTTCCCTCGTTCCATGCTCATAGTATAGCGTATTCGGCAGCGGAAGTTGTGAACAAATAGTAAAACCATTGTTACGATTCTGTGTGTAATTTGCAAAAAATTCACAATGGCCGCGTTACAGCCGCTGCTGCTTGCGGATGCGACGAATATCGCTTCCGATAAAGCGCAGCTGCGTGAACTCGCCCAGAATACGCGATGCAATCGCCTGAGAATAGCGGTTTTCCAGCTCGGCGGGCAGGAGATTGGTGCTTAAGATGGTCGGCTTTCGGCTCATGAGACGTCTGCTGATGAGATCATAGAGGCAGGACGTATGAAAGGAGCTGGGCATCTCGGTTCCCAAATCATCGATAATCAAAAGATCTGCGCTGCGGAATCGCTCGACGGCATGCGCCGCGGCGGCGGGATCGCCGGTGCGGAATTTGACCGCGTTGTATTGATCGAAAATGGAAATGGCGGTGTCGTAGGTCACAGAGAATCCGCGCTCTGTGACCGTACGGGCGATGCATGAGGACAAAAAGGTTTTGCCAAGACCGGCAGAGCCGTACAGCAGCAGATTTTCGTAGGAGGAACCGAAATGTTCCGCGAAGCTGCGGCAGCGCTGGAGATTCGCCTGCGCCATTTGACGCGGAGAGAGACCGAAGCGGCTGTCCGGCTGCGAGCTGTAGTAGTCCAGCCGGAAGGTCGAGAAGGTTTCTTTGTCAACGGGCAGCAGGGTGGATAAATCCTGTTTTTGAATCTCTGCGGCGCGGCGCTTGACGCAGGCGCACAGCCGGCTGCCGTCGTAGCCGGTGTCGCGGCAGATGGGACAGCTGACGGTCACGGTAAGATAATCTGCCGGATAGCCGTTGTCCAACAATAATTTCCGCTTTTCCGCCTGCAAGGCGAGATTGCGCTGCTTTAACTGCTCGATGGCGGCATCGGTGTTGTTTGATTCAAAAGCGATGCGCATCGCCTTTGCTGCCGTGCCGCGCAGTTCCCGGTCAATTTCTGCTAGACGCGGGATGTCTGCGGACAGCTGATAGCGGCGACTCTCCGCCTCCGCTTCATAGCGGTCGTGCTGCTGCTCCAGCTGCCGAAGAATGGAAGAAATCAATGCTTTATCATACGCCATGCGGGTCATCCTCCTTTGTCATTGCGTGGAATTCTGCCAGCCATTCACGCTCCCAATCCGCAAGACCGCCGTTCTCGGCTGCCTGCGGCGGTGCAGATGGATTCTGCACCTGTTTGGCGGAAACAGGCTGGCGCAAATCCGGTTCCACAGCGGTAATTTCCGCCGCCGTGTGCAGGCCTTTTTTGTGCCAGCTTTCGAGAATTCCGTTGAGATATTTCCAGCTGAATTTGCCAAGACGGTCGTACATGCGCGTCTTGGCGATGCGGACGGCTTCTGCATCAAAGCCCTGCCGGATAAACTGCGATAAATAACGGTACTCGTCCGGTGCGGGGTCGCGGCCTGCCATGTCCAAGACGCGAAGCATTTCGTCCATCAAGGGCTTTTCCCGCTCGCGCTGCGCGAGAAAAGCGGCGGCGGCATCCGCAGAGAAAATACCCATATCCGCCCAGAGATGCGCCTGTTCATCGATGTCGCGGCGGGAAACGGTTCCCTTGCTGCGGTGCAGATAGGTGAGCAGATCAATGAGAACATCGGCGGGCAGGCCGAGATATTCATACGCGTTCATCAGGGTGCGCGTCTGTGAGTCGGTCAGCGGCCGGCCGAGTACAATCTCTGCGGTTTGGCAGACGGATGCGAAACGGTGATCGTCCTCCCGCTGCGCGCGCATTTCCGAGACCGAATAGCGCGGCGGCACAGCGGAGCGCTCTTGTACAGGCTGTTCGTTGGGCGTGTGTACGAGCCGCAGATTGGTCAGCGTGTGTACGGCTCGGTCGTAGCGGTCGCGCGTCAAATGTAAATCTCGCAGCGCTTCACGCTCGTCAAATGCCTGCCCCTTGCGGACGAGATAGAGATATACCAGCGCACTGTCGCCGTCGCGGCAGGTCAAAAGCGTATCGACAACATCGGCGCGTAAAACACAAAAGTCCCCGCCGGCGGGGATTAGAGATGAAAGAGACATGGGTTCCTCCGGAAAAAAAGTGCCTGCTCCCATTGCACAAATACGGTGTATTTGTGGAAAAATGTGCAGTTCTGATTCAGTAATTGTCACTGAATGATAATATCTCTATTATATCGTGACAAATGTAATAGTGCAAGGGGAAAGAATTCCGCGAAATTTTGTATATTTTATGATGTTTTTTTTTCAAGAACATAGTATAATAAAATTAAGTATTTTCGTGGGGGTTGTCTGCCCTTTTGACAGCCTCGATTGAAGAAAGGATAGCCTATTCATGTCTTGTGAGAAATTGAATACAATTTTGCTGGGCGGCAGACGGAGCAGGGACGGAAAGTACCCTGTGCAGAGAGAAATTCTGTTTTCCCCGGTCGGACGAATCGTGGCGGACGCATTGCCGGATGCATGCGAGCTGGTCTACGTTCGTCAGGAGAGTGAGACCGAGCTGGAAGGCATTCCGTCCATTGTGTGCCCGGATGACGCAGATTTTACCGAGATGCTGCGCGCCGCTGTGGAAAAGCTCGACGGAGACGTTATGGTTTTGTCCACGCCAATGCCGGACGCAGAGCAGGAGGAGTACGAACGCGTCATTCGCATGCATCGGCAGTCGAAAAACGCCGTCAGCATGCTGACCTGCGGCGCCATGGCGGATACATGGCACTGCGCGGTGTTCCAGATGCACGTGCTCAAGAAAATTTTGGACAGCCATCCGATGTCTCTGACGGAGTCCATCCGCATTGCAGAGAGCATCAGTGCAAAGACGGAGTCCTGCCGCACGGAGGCGCATGTCGCTGTGTACACGGCGTATGATGCGTATTGTGCCCAGAAGATTCTTCAGCGCCGCATCAATGCCGCGCTGATGGGCAAGGGCATCAGCATGCTGGATCCGGAATACACCTACGTTTCCCCGTATGCACAGATCGGATACGGCACGACCATTCTGCCGGGCACGATGATTAAGCCGGGCAGCTGGATCGGCTGCGGCTGTACGATTGGCCCGAACACGATTCTCGATTGTGCGTCGATTGGCGATGAAACCAGCGTCAATTCGTCGCAGGTTTACGAAAGCAAGGTCGGCGCCCATGCAACAGTGGGCCCGTTTGCATATATCCGTCCGGGCTGTGAGGTTGGTAACCACACCCGCATCGGTGACTTTGTGGAGCTGAAGAAGGCACACATTGGCGACAACACCAAGGTTTCGCACCTGACCTATATCGGCGATGCCGAGGTCGGTGAGCGCGTAAACTTCGGTTGCGGCACGGTTATCGTCAACTACGACGGGTATACCAAGAGCAAGACGGTCATCGGTGATGACTGCTTCATCGGCTGCAACACCAATCTGGTGGCGCCGGTTGAGCTTGGCGACCGCGTATTGACCGCCGCAGGCACAACGGTTACCAAGAACGTGCCGGACGGTGCGATGGCAGTTGCCCGTGCACGGCAGGAAAACAAAGAAGGCTGGAATGACCGCCGCCGTCGCATGCACGGACAGAAAGATTAACGATAAAAATATAGAGCAATAGATACCTGGTTCGATTGAGTTCAGAAGCTGGAACCGAAACGCCACGTGCGTTCGGTAAATTTTTCAGGATGCAGGAGGATAATCCATCATGATATCTCACGGAAAAAACATTAAGATTCTTGCGGGCAATTCGCATCCCGCACTGGCTATGCAGATTGCATCTGCACTGGGACTGCCGCTGGCAAAGTGTACCGTCGGTCACTTCGCAGACGGCGAGGTTTCTGTTTCCATCTCGGAGACGGTTCGCGGTTCGGATGTATTCCTCATCCAGTCTACCTGCAACCCGGTCAATGACAATCTGATGGAACTGCTCGTTATGATTGATGCATGCAAGCGTGCGTCCGCAGGCCGTATTACCGCCGTTATCCCGTATTTCGGCTATGCACGTCAGGACAGAAAGTCCAAGGCTCGTGATCCGATCTCTGCAAAGCTGGTCGCTGACATCATCACTGCCGCTGGCGCAGACCGCGTGCTGACCATGGATCTGCACGCACAGCAGCTGCAGGGCTTCTTTGATATCCCGGTGGACAACCTGATGGGCGCTTCCGTTCTGATTCCGTACATTGCCGGCAAGTTTGGCCGCGGCCGTGATGACGTGATGATTATCTCTCCGGATCTCGGCTCCGTAACCCGCTGCCGCAAGTTCTGCGAGAAGCTGGATTATCGTCTGGCGATTATCGACAAGCGTCGTCCGCGTGCGAACGTATCCGAGGTTATGAACATCATCGGTGATGTAAAGGGCAAGACCTGCATCCTGAGTGATGACCTGATTGACACCGCCGGCACGCTGTGCCACGCAGCTGAGGCGCTGATTAAAATTGGCGGCGCAAAGGAAGTATATGCTTGTGCATCGCACGGCGTTCTGTCCGGTCCGGCTATCCAGCGTCTGGAGGAGAGCCCGATCAAGAAGCTGACCCTGCTCGACACCATTCCGCTGCCGGCAGAAAAGCGCAGCGATAAGATTGAGCTGCTACAGGTTGCTCCGGTATTTACCGAGGCAATCGCACGCATCTACGAGGAATCTTCTGTTTCCCCGCTGTTTGACTAAGTAGGAATTAAAAATGGGCGGCATAGAGAGATTCTGTGCCGCTCTTTTGTTTAGAGGGAGAGAATTATGAAAATACTGACGGTAGGAGATGTGGTATCTCAGCCGGGGCTGCAAACCGTGGAGCATGTGCTGCGCCGCGTCAAAAAACAAGTCGGCGCGGACTTTACGATTGTCAACGGAGAAAATGCCAGCGGTGTCGGCATTACGCCCAAGCAGGCGGATGCGATTTTTGATGCCGGTGCAGACGTCATTACATTGGGCAATCACACGTACCGCAAACAGAACATCGTCACCTATTTGGAGGATAACCGGTATATCATCCGTCCCGCCAATCTTGCACCGCAGTCCCCCGGTGAGGGCTTTGGCATTTACGAGAGCAGCAGCGGCTGGCAGGTGCTGGTGTTTGAGCTGATTGGACGCTGTGATATGCAGTATGGTCCGGACAACCCGTTTTTGCGCGCAGACCGGATTTTGCGCGAGCAGGAAGGACGCTATGATGTTGCTGTGTGTGAGATACATGCATCTGCGACGTCGGAAAAGCTGGCGATGGGATTTTATCTGGACGGACGCGTTTCCGCTGTCTATGGCACGCATACGCATGTGCCGACGGCGGATGCGCGCGTCAATCCGGAGGGAACCGGCTATATCACGGATCTCGGCATGACCGGCCCAAAATGGTCGGTGCTCGGTGTGCGGAAAGAGCAGTCTATTGCCATGTTCCGCGGCGATCTCACCAGCCGATTTGAACCGGCGGAGGGCGTCTGCGTGCTGCAGGGCGCCGTGTTCGACATTGACGAGAGCACGGGAAAATGCCGCGGCGTGCAGAGAATAGAAGAGGAATATGTGCCGGGAAAATAAGGAGAAGTTTATAGTGGAAAATACGATGAATTTAGAGCAAAAGCAGGCATTTCAAGAGCTAGAGCAGAATGGATGCTTTGCTGTAAAAGCCTGTGAAAGTTTGTATGATTTAGACAACAATTCTAATTATACGAGGCTGAATGTCACACCAGAACAACAGATGCAAATTAGTGTATTGCTTCAGAATGCACCAACAGCACTGGCTTCTGGTATGTTGGCAAGCGCATATACAGTAGAATTTCCGAAAGGTTTGCCACACACGTTAACTGCATTAAAGCAAGGTGGAGTTGGTTCCATGATTAAAGGAGCAGACGGAAGATTTGTGGGTACTGCTTCTTTTTATGAAATGTCCACACAAGCTGCTATAATGGGAGCGTTTTCAGCTATGTCTGTGGCTACCGGTCAATATTTCATGACGCAGATTAACAGCAAGCTAAAGATGATAAACAGCAAAATGGATGATATTTTGAATTTCTTGTATGGAGATAAAAAAGCAGAACTTCTGGCAGAAACCAATTTTGTTAAATATGCGTATGAAAATTTTAGCTCGATTATGATGCATGATGTTCAAAAGGTAGCAACCGTTGGTAATTTGCAGTCTGCTAAAAAGGTAGCCATGCAGGATATTGAGTTTTACATGGGAGACTTAGATGTAAAGGTAGCATCTAGAACAAAGACATTTTCTGAGTTAGAAACAATTGTGAGTGACTGTTTGCAGATACAGAGTAGCTTAGAACTTTCCAAACAGCTATACATTATGAGCAGTTTGCTTGAGATGCAGTATGCACAAAACACGGATAATACTTTTATTGTCTACTTAGAAAATGAAATGACAAGTTATATTGATAAGTGTGACAAACGGACTTTGACGATTTTTAGTAATTTGAAGGGTCAGATAGATCAGTATAAACCGAAGCCAATGGAAAAAGTAGACAAAACATCGTGTGACCAGTTGATTAGCGGATTAATTGAGGAACTTAACAACGGGGAAGAAGCGCCTGTTAGAAAAGCTATTCGAAAAGTGCTTCATGCATCGGAAAAAGAAACAAAATATCTGGCAAAACCAGATGGAACAATTTATGTTCAAAATTAATGGAAGACAACGCTAAAAGAACATTTGAGTTGTAAAGAAACAGAACGGTAAACTGACATTTCGCATAAGCTGTCGTTTGCACGGCAAATGACTGAGAGGGCAAGCATGCAAACAAGTCTGCTCAGGGCAAATCTTATGCGTATCTTGTCAATCTGACAAAACTCCCTCAGTCTTTGCCTGCGGCAAATCCAGCTCCTTCAAAGAAGGAGCCTAGCCCTCTCTGTCGCTGCGCGACATCTCTCCCAGAGGGAGAGACGAGTTTGGGTTGTGCGACAGGTGTGCGTATCAACAAAAAATCGCTCGTACTTCATGTGAAGTACGGGCGATTTTTTTATGCGGTTATGTGGATTGCTCCGCCGGAACAGCGGACGGATCGCCGACCTGCTTGGAGCGAACGCCGCCTTTGGTCATCGTGTTGGTCTTGTATGTATCACAGTCGTAGTAGTCGAACGAATACAGCTGCGCGGCATCTTGAGGCACAAACAGAATCATTTCGATATAATGCTCATCGTCATCGTCGGAATCGTCAGTTCCCCAACAGGTCAAATCGTAATAGGTATATTGACTAAGCGGGTACTTTTCCTGCAAATCCTCCGAAAGATAATCCAAAATATTATCTTCCGTCAAATGAAGCTGATACAGCGTTGGGGAATCCGTTGTAAAGCTGCCGTCTGCATTTTTCCATGAAACCACACCGTTGTCAATGGTGAGCGAAAGTGAAGCATCGCTGTTTTTCCAGATGCCGTTCAGGATGGACGGCATGTCTACCGCCTGATACGTGTCATCCGTGTGCGAACCGTCGGTTTCCTCAAGTACAGAATCAATCAAATTTTCCAGCTCCTCCTGTGTGTTGGATGCAAAATCGAAAGAAAGCGAACCGAGTATGCTGATGACAATAAAAACAATCACAACAATCAGGCAGCCTATGCCGCAGCCGTTTTTCTTCTTGGGTTCGAGCGGATTGCCGTGGGAATGTTCGCCGCGGGCGGCACGCTGCCAAGCGGACTCTGCATCCGGTTTCTCTTTCTGTTCGCGTTTGGGGATGTCCTGAAACGCATTGGACGAATCTCGATAGGTTTGCTTTCGTTCAGTGGATTTGGCTGTATAGTTCGCTTCCTCGGATTCGCGAGGAATGCCGAAATCAATTGTTTTCTTTTTCTTTGGGGCATTGAGCGGGGCACGTTTGCCGCAAATCGGGCACTGGCGCTCTCCGTCTGTATAATTGACACCGCAATAGGGGCATCGCATAGCCGTTCCCTCCCTTGTCACTTTGTACAATCCATTCTACCATACTTGGGGTGGATTTGTACAGAGAAAACGACAGCCTGACAATCAAAGGAGATGGTCAGGCTGCCGCAAGGATAGAAGGATGTTGGATTACTGTAAATTGAGATGACGCTTGAGAATATAATTGGTGATGAGGAAATTCACAAGCAGGCAAAGTATGGTGACGATGATCCAGCCAATCAGGAACAGATACGCGCCGCCCATTCCGTTGAGGATGGTCTGCATTGGGTCATAGAAGGTCGAGGAATCCAGATGCAGCATATTTGCAAGGTTTCCACCCCAATACAGCAGCAGGGAGGAAATGATATTCCATACAATGGCGAATGCAATATAAGCGCCGATTGCTGCGCCGAGGCGATGCTTGTTGAACAGTCCGCCGATGGACAAGCAGGCGTAAATGTGCATACAGCTGTTGGCGATATACACAATGCCAAGAATGACGAACAGGATGGGGAAAGTAATTGCATGAATGCCGCAGGTCTGCGCGATGTACTGGAATCCCAAGTGGATGGTATTCCAGAAACTGGCATCAGCGGTGGAAATCGTTCCGAGCATCAGCGGAATGAGTAAGATGCCGAGCGTGACGATGCACAAAATGCTAGAAACAACCATCCAGATGGTAGAGACAAGGCATTTCGACCAAATAAGCTGTGCCGGTGTCGCCGGAAGCGTAAACATCAGATAGCCTTCGTCTCCGAGCAGATTTTTGTAAAACCGCACAATCATGTAGACGAACGACAAAACGCCGACGGCAAACAGAGACAGGACATAGGCGAGCAAGAGGAGCGCCAGCGGAACTGCCAGCCGCTGCAGGTTGCTGGATAAAATCATAAATACGGAGCTGATAACAGCGAGCGCGAGCATGATGCCGTAAGCCGGAAAGAAAACCCGGCGCGTCGCCTTAAATTCATGATACATGAGTTTGCTTAACATGCGAACACCTCCCGAAACAGTGCATCGACGGATTTGCCGTATTCTGCCCGAATGTCATCAACGGTCTTTTGCAGAACCAACTGTCCCTTGTTGAGAAACAGAACTTCGTCGAGAACCTTTTCGATGTCGGAAATTAAGTGAGTAGAAATCAGCACGGTGCTGTTTTCGTTGTAATTGGTCAGAATGGTATTGAGAATGTAATCGCGCGCCGCCGGATCGACGCCGCCAATCGGCTCGTCCAGCAAATACAAATCGGCTTCGCGGCTCATGACAACAACGAGCTGAATCTTTTCTTTTGTGCCCTTGGACATGGTCTTGAGCGTGTCGCGCGGCTGGATGCCGAGATGGGTCAGCATGTCTGCGGCTTTGTTGATGTTGAAATCGGAATAAAAATCTTGAAAGAAGTTGAGCAGATCATCCGCTGTCATCCAATCGCTGAAATAGGTGCGCTCCGGCAAATAGGAGACAATGGCATGTGTTTCGATGCCTGGCACATTGCCCGCAATGCGAATTTCTCCAGATGACGGCGTGAGCAGTCCGTTTGCCAGCTTCATCAGCGTGGATTTGCCGCTGCCGTTTGGACCGAGCAGGCCGATGATGCGGCCGCGCTGCAGAGAAAATGTTACGTTGTCTAAAGCGGTCTTTTGACCGTAATTCTTGCACAGTCCGGTGCATTGTAAGATGGGTTCACTCATGAATGTTCCTCCTTTACGGCTTGCTGGATAAGGTTCAGTGTCTGTTCGGATGTGTAGCCCATTTCTTTCATGGACGACAGGAAAATACGAATTTGTTGCATAGCCAGTTCCTTTCGTTTTTGCGTGATGCGGTCGCTCTGGTCGGTGACGAAGCGGCCGGCGGTTCGCTGCGAATACAGCAGCCCATCCCGTTCCAGCTCTGCCAGCGCGCGCTGCATGGTATTGGGATTGACGCCGGCTTGTGCCGCCATCTCCCGCACCGAGGGAAGGCGGCTGCCGGCAGCCAGTGTGCCAGAGGCGATTGCCGCCGTGATCGTTTCCATCAGCTGTACGTAGATCGGGCGGTCATCGGATAACTTCCACTGCATAAGATGCCTCCTTTATGAGAATTGAATTATTGTACTAATTCATTAATACAAATATACAACGACTTCCTGCGTTTGTCAACAGAAAAAGAAAATTTTTTGATTTTTTTTGAAAAAGCGACAAAAAGCCCGCGATTTTGTTCAGTTATCCACAGGCTTGCAAGAAATTGATGTGTACAACAGCGGCACGGATTGTATTATATAGCTCGTGAACTGCAACAAAACCAAAACAAAGGAGGAATGCCTATGGCGCAGAGCACCAGTCGCCGCAGACGAAAAAAGACACACAGCGATCAGGTGCGTGAGATTCTGTGTGAACACTCTCCGGAGGCGGCGCAATGCCTGTGCAGTATGCTGGAGGATGAAACGCTCAGCGGTACGGCGCGTGCAGGTGTTGCAAAAGAAATTCTGGAACGGGCTGTCGGCAAGGGACAATTGCTGACGCCGGAGCAGATGGAAAAGCCGGAGGAAACATTTGAGCTGACGCTGCGGGTGGTGGAATAAATGGAGCTTTCCGTCACACGCAGACAGCTGGAATTTATTCGCTCGACGGCGCGGGAAACGCTGTTTGGCGGCGCGGCGGGCGGAGGAAAAAGCTATGCGCAGCTCATTGACGCGCTGCTCTTTGCCATGAAATATCCGGCATCGCGCCAGCTCATCCTGCGCCGCACGTTTCCGGAGCTGAAGCGCTCACTGATTCAGGTTTCGCTGACACTGTATCCTAAAGAATGGGGAACGTATGGCGAGAGCAATCATTTATGGACGTTTCGCAACAAATCGTTGATTGAATTCGGATTTTGCGACAGCGAAAACGATGTGACAAAATACCAGAGCGCGGAATATGATGTCATTCGATTTGATGAGCTGACGCACTTTACCGAGTTCCAGTTTACCTATTTGCTGTCGCGCATTCGCGGCACCAACGGGTACCCCAAGCAGGTCAAGGCGTCGACCAATCCGGGCGGCGTCGGACACAGCTGGGTCAAAAGCCGCTATATTGATGTGCTGACGCCGGGCGAAGAAAAGGACGGAAAGCTGTTTCTCCCCGCAAAGGTTCAGGACAACACGTTTTTGATGCGCAGCGATCCGGAATATGTGGAGCGCCTGCAGCTGCTCGATGCGCGCAGCAAAAAAGCACTGCTGTACGGCAGGTGGGACTTGTTTGAGGGACAGTATTTTGAAGAATTTTCTCCGGACATTCACATTTGCCGTCCGCCGGATATGCCGGACTGGTGGCGGCGGTATCTGGCGATTGATTACGGCTTGGATATGCTTGCGGCGCTGTGGATTGCGCTGGCGCCGGACGGCACAGCTTGGGTGTACCGAGAGGTGTATCAATCCGGATTGATTATTTCCGAAGCGGCTGAGGCAATTTGTCAGGCGGAAACCGGCGAAGAAACCATCTTTCAGCGGCTGGCGCCGCCGGATTTATTCAACCGCAGGCAGGAAACCGGACGGTCTGCGGTGGATATTTTTGCCGAGCATGGCTTGTTTTTTGACAAGGCGATGGGAGAACGGATTCCGGGCTGGTACGCCGTAAAAGAGTATCTGCATCCGTATTTTGACGAGCAGGGCATTCGAACCGCGCGGCTCAAAATCAGTCCGGCGTGCAAAAACCTCATTCGCACGCTGCCGATGCTCGCGGCGGATGCCAAGAACCCCAATGACACAGCCAATACACCGCACGAGCTGACGCATGCGCCGGACGCGCTGCGGTATTTTGCCGGAACCATTCGGCCGGAGGGCACGCCGTGGAATCCGAATGCATACGACAAAGAAGTTGGTGCATTTTTATCCTACCAAAGATGAGGAGGAATCCCGATGGAGTATATTGTTTGCTGCCTGTGCAGTTTGCTGTGCTTTGTGTGCGGCATATGGGCAGCGCGCGGCGCAAAATTGCCGCGTTGGAAACGAAAAAAGCCGGAAGATGCGGCGGCACGCACAGCTGTCGATGACGCGCTGAGCCGCGACATTGCAGCGCTGCTCGCCTATACCGGTCCGGCGGAGAAGGAGAAAACCGATGCTGATTCCTGAGCAGGTTTGGCGGGAGTACCAGCGCGGTGTGGATTATAACAACCGCATCGACTTGTACGACCGCGTAAAAACCAATGAAAATTTCTTTATTGGCAGACAATGGGAGGGTCTCAATGTCACAACGCTCGACCCGCTGATTTTCAATGTGCTGCGCCGCGTGGTAAATCTGTTTATCTCTATGCTGGTGTCCGATGATATTTCTGTGACGGCACAGCCGTTTCAGGCAGTGCCGAACGGAGAACAGATGCAGAAGGTCATTGACCGTTCGGTTGCATCCGTTATCGAACGCGCCGGTGTCAAGAGCAAGAATCGGTATATGCTGCGCAATGCCTGTGTGGACGGCGATGGATGCTTCTACATTCGCTTCGATCCGGACAAGGAGAGCGGGCAGGGCGTTGCCGGAGATATTGCGGTGGATCTCATTGAGAACACGGATGTCTTTTTCGGCAATCCCGCTGTGGATGATGTCCAGCGGCAGCCGTATATTATTTTGTCTATGCGCCGTTCGGTGGACAGCGTGCGGCAGGAAGCCATGCGGCGCGGTCTGAGCAAGAGTGAGGCGGAGGGCATCCGGCCGGACAGCTTGCTGGAACCGCAGTACGATGCGCAGACGGATGACTGTGACAATATGGTGACGGTGCTGCTGCGCATGCAGCGCACCGAGCATGGCATTTCGTTTTATAAATGCACGCAGAATACGGTTGTCATGGAAGAAACGCTCACACCGTATCGCATGTATCCGCTGGCGTATATGTCCTGGATGAAGGTCAAAAATTGCTATCACGGCGAATCACCGATTACCGAAGCAATCCCCAATCAAATTGCGATTAACAAGCTGTATTCCATGTATGTGCAGTGCATCAAGCACGTGGCGTTTCCCAAGATTATTTACGATGTGACGCGGTTTCCGTCCGGCTATTCCTCGGATGTCGGCAAGGCGATCGGCATGCGCGGCAATCCGAATGAGGCGATTGTCACCGCATTTCAAGCACCGGACATTTCCGAACAGGTGATGACCCTGCTGGAGCAGATGAAGCGGGATACCATGGAGCTGATGGGCGCGTCAGACACGGCGCTCGGCAACGTCAAGCCGGAAAATACATCCGCCATTGTGACGGTGCAGCAGGCGACCATTGCGCCGCTCGAATTGGTAAAGATGGAATTTTATCGTTTCGTCGAGGACTGCGTGCGCATTTTCGTGGATCTCATGCGGGTGCATTACGGCGTTCGCACGGTGTGCCTGACCGATGATGCCGGAGAAGAAACGGCACAGCAGATAGATTTCGGCAAATTGGATACGCTGTCGCTGGAGCTCAATGTGGAGGTCGGCTCGTCTGCATATTGGTCGGAGACCATGCAGACCGTGACAAACGACAATCTGCTCGCGCAGGGCATCATTACCGATCCGGTACTGTACGTGGAAAACATTCCGGATAATCAGATTCGCGGCAAATCCCGCCTGCTTCGGGCGCTCAAAGAGCAAAAGGACAGCGGACAGCTGCCGGACATTCATCCATCTTCTAAGACAAAACAAGCTGCAGATGCACAGACATCGCAGCAGTGAAAGGAGTTTTTATGCAGATGAACAACACACAGATGCCGCAGGCTGCGAAAAATCAGCAGCCGCAGGACACGGAACAGACCTATGCCGTCACCGTGGACGGTCAGACGCTGGAGCTGACACTGGAGCAGCTCATTGCAGCCGCTGAACAGGGGCTTTCCCGCGCCAACGATGCGGCAAAGCGCAGCCAGAACGGCGGACAGTCCAACGTCTATCAGTCGTTTCTCAGCGCGTATCCGGACATCAATGCGCAGGATATCCCGCCGGAAGTGTGGGATGATGCCAATCGCTCCGGTGATTTGCTGGGCGCATATCGGGCGTTTGAAATTCGCAAGCTGCGCGAAGAATTGGAGCAGCTGCGCAAAAATGCGGACAACCGCCGCATGGATGTCGGCTCGGCGCGTTCGGACGGAGAAAACACAATCACAGATCCCATCATTCTCGCACTGATGGGAAAGGGCTAAGGAGGTAACATCATATGGCTGTCAATCTCGCGACAAAATATTCCAGTCAAATTGCAGAGGTATTCACCGCAGGTTCGTTCGTCAAGGGAAAGACCTCGACGACCTTTGACCTCACCGGCGTCAAGACGCTGAAGGTGTACACACCGGTAACCGTACCGGAGGTGGATTACACGCGCGAAGGCATGACGCGTTATGGCACGGTGACGGAAATGCAGGACATTGTGCAGGAACTCAAGATGACGCAGGACAAGGCGTTTACGCTGACCATTGATAAGGGCAACTATCTGGATCAGAACATGAGCAAGAAGGCCGCCGATATGCTGCGTCTGCAGATCAATGAGCAGTCCACACCGGCGGCGGATAAGTATGCGCTCAAGCGCTTTGCGATGATGGCGGGAACCATTGCCACGACGGAAACCGCGCCGACCAAGGAGACCATTGTGGAGATGATTTCCACCGGTGCGCAGACGCTGGATGACAATCTGGTGCCGGACGGCGACCGCTATCTCTACGTGACGGCGGAGGGATATAAAATGATTCGCCTGTCTCCGGAGTTTACCGGTCTGGAGGGTCTCGGCGTGAAGGCCATCGGCAAGGGCGTCTGCGGAGAGATCGCCGGTCTCAACATTGTCCGCGTGCCGAAAAGCTATATGCCGGCGGGCTGCTACTTTATCATCACGCACAAGAACTCCGTGCTGATGCCGTACAAAATCTCGGACGCCAAGGTGCACAACGATCCGGTCGGTGTATCCGGCGCGCTGATTGAAGGCAGGCACTATTACGATGCATTTGTGCTCGGCGCAAAGAGCAATGGCGTGTATGCACTGGTACAGAAGAGCAGCAAGCTGACCGCGCCGATTCTCGCGTTCAGTTCGCAGACCGTGACGGCGACCAAGCCAAGCGGCGCAGAGGAAATGCGATATACGGTAGACGGCACTGACCCGCGCTATTCGGATAGCGCAAAGGTATACACGGCGGGTGTGGCGTTGTCTTCCGGTATTCATCACCGAGGACATGGTTGGTCATAAGCTGGGCG
>JABLTT010042547.1_pt1 | contig 17308 bp, 10 predicted proteins | sample 7160061 | NCBI WGS metagenome assembly JABLTT01 (sample SAMN14651232, study PRJNA627086) | human gut metagenome | isolation source: feces | host: Homo sapiens
GAACCCGGTGTGTTCTCCTTCCAGGTGCACGGTGCTCACGGGCAGGTATCCCAAAAACCACGGGACCCGGGATAACGGTATCCCGCTGAGGGATTCAGAGATAACCCTGGCAGAGGTCCTGAGGGACAGCGGCTACCGCACGGCTGCCATTGGGAAAATGCATATCACCCCCCAGTTCGTGCCCAAGGAGGACGAACAGGAGGACTGGCCTGAGGATAATTATGGATTTGATATCATCCATACCACCTGCGACTGCAAGACCGGGGAATACCTGAACTGGCTTAAGGAGGCAAGCCCCAAGGATTATGAGGAAGTGAAGATGCAGGGGGAGCGCAAGGCAAAAGAGGACAGGGCGTCGGCTGCTGATAAGGATACCGGCGGACCGCCCCAGGTTTATCCCAGCGGCATCCAACCATGTTACCATCAGTCCCACTGGATTGCGGACCGGATGATTGACCTGATTGAAGGGGCCGGAACGGACCGGCCGTTTTTCGCCTACTGTTCCTTTGTGGACCCCCATCATCCCTTTGACCCGCCAAAGCCGTACGGGGACATGTATGACCCGGATGCCCTTGACGCCCCGTGCCGTATGGAAGGGGAACTAATAGACAAACCGCCTCATTTCAGGAAGGCTTTGGCTGCAAGGGGGTTTTCCAATGAAAGATATGATTACCGGAAGCTGACAGACCATCAGTGGGGCCAGATAAAGGCGGCGTATTATGGCATGATTACCCTGATTGATGACAACATCGGCAGGATCCTTCATGCACTTAAGGAAAAGGGGATGGAAAAGGATACCCTGATCCTGTTTACCAATGACCATGGGGAGCTGTTGGGGGACCATGGGCTGTTGTTCAAGGGGCCGTACCACTATGACTGCCTCATTAAGGCGCCCATGATCATCAAGTGGCCAGGGGTGGTTCCCCAGGGGTCGCGTTACAGCCAGGTAACGGAACACGTGGACATCATGCCGACCCTTTTGGAGTACGCTGGGGTGCGGCCCCCCTACGGCGTCCAGGGATGCTCCATGGCGCCCATCCTGAGGGGGGACAAGGGGGCGGGAAAGGAGTACGCCATGACGGAATTCAATTGCTATGACTGGGGGCTCAGCGTGAAAACCCTGACCGGCCGGGATTACAAGCTGACTTACTATGCAGGGGAGGGATTCGGGGAGCTTTATGACCGGAACCAGGACCCGGAGGAGTTCAGGAATCTGTGGGAGGATGAGTCCTATGGGGCTGTAAAAGCATATATGATAAAAAAACTCATGGACCGCATCATTGAGACAGAAGACCCGCTTCCCCTGCGGATTGGTAAATACTGACGGATTCCCCCCTGCGCCTTAAGCTGTTCCCGGAAAAGGCGCCGGGGTTGTTTTTGTGTTTTTATATATGATATACTAAAAGCCAACCAGAAAAACAGAAAGGGGAAATGGAGCCGTGAAAAGCAGTATCTGGTCCTGGCGGGTGGATAAGAACAGCATGAAAATACGTCTGCTTTTCACTTTGTTTGCAGCGGTATTCATCCTGACCATCATTGTGTCGGCCATTGGTTATAAAACATTTGAGCGGACCCTGGTTTCAGAGATAGGCCATAACAGGGCCGACGTACTGCGCCAGGTGGGTGAGCGTGTCCGCCAGGTAAAGGAGAATGCCTGCACCCTTTCCAACCTCTATTATTATGACAGCACCCTGCACAGCTATCTGGAGAGGATGGATGCAGGGGAACAGGAGGAACTGGCGCCGGAGTTTGAGGCGTACATGGAACGGCTGACCTCCCAGTACCAGAACTCCTTTTATGAAAGCGGGCGGCAGTTCCAGGTGACCCTGGCCCTGGAAAAGGGAGGGGGATACTGTATGGTGCATACCCCGGAGCACGTGGACTGCGGTTACATGAGCCCAAAGACAAAGATATGGTATAAGAAAATGCTTTTTGCACGTGGCGGTCTGATTGATATCGCATGCTTTAAGGATAAGGAGAACCAGACCGATTATTTTTGTGTGGCCCGCTCCATCAATGACAAAGAGGGCAATCCCCTGGCCTATCTGATGATTAACATGGAGGAGTCCCAGATTTACGGTATGTACCAGCCCCTGACAGAAGGAAACCGGAATACGGTATATGTGGTGGACGAGGGCGGGAACATCATATCCTCAAGCAACCGCAAGCTCAATGGTTTTGAGTTCTTCCATATGAAGAACCTGGAACGCCTGTTTGGAAGCGCGCCCTATATATTTACAAAGATGCAGGGGGAGAATATCCTCTTTGCCCACTATTATGACCAGGCTTCCGGATTCACGGTCCTGGAGGAGATACCGCTGTCAGTGCTGATGGAGCCTATCCGCCAGGTGCGGCTGGTAATCCTCACCATGGCCCTTCTTGCCGTGGGGGCAGCGGCTGTGTATGCATGTCATTTTGTGGATAAGACCACCCGTCCCATTTCCCAGCTGTGCGAGTTCATGCTGCAGGTGGAAGGTGACAACCTGGATAAGGAATGCAGCGTCCGCGGGTATACGGAAATCAATATCCTGAGCAGCCGGCTCAATGCAATGTTATACAGGATGAGGGGACTGATGGAGGGAATCAGGCAGAAGGAGAAGCAGAAGCGCGGGATGGAGCTGAGTTTCCTCCAGGCCCAGATTAACCCGCATTTTATGTATAATACCCTGTTTTCAATCAAGTGCATGGTGGACATGGGAAAGAATGAGGAGGCGTCCGGGATGCTGGTCTCCTTTATCCAGCTCCTGCGCAGCACCCTGTCCAATCCCAATGAGTTTGTAATGATACGGGAGGAATTCAGGGTGCTGCGCCAGTATGTGGAAATCCAGAAATTCCGCTATGATGACGGTTTCCAGGTGATATTTGAATGTGACGAAGGGGTGGAGGAAAAAAAGATACCCAAGCTCCTCATCCAGCCCCTTTTGGAAAATGCCATTTTCCACGGGGTGGAATTCAAAAGAGGGGAGGGCCTGATCATCATCACGGCCAGGGCCTATGACGGCGGCGTGGCGGTGACGGTGGAGGACAACGGTATGGGGATTGCTCCTGAAATCATAGAGAAGATCAACCGGGGGGAGCGGATGGGTGAAAAGGCCCATGTGGGCATTGTGAATGTCAAGGAACGGATACAGCTGAATTTCGGCGGGAACTATGGGATGAAGATTGAAAGCGTCCAGTGGAAGGGCACGAAAATCATCCTGAACCTACCGGCAGTTGATTAAGATGTGTAAAGGAGAGACCATGATAAAGGTACTGGTTGCGGATGATGAAGTGCCGATCCGGCAGTGGCTGGAATTCTGCATTAACAAGATGGAAGGATATCAGGTTGTGGGCGCGGCCGCCAATGGGGCGGAAGGATATTCCATATTCAGGAAGACCGTGCCGGATATCATCATCACGGACATACGGATGCCTGTTATGGACGGCATGGAAATGCTCAAGCTGATACGGAGCATCAATCCTGCTGTTTATGTGGCAGTGCTGACCAGCCATGAGGATTTTGGATATGCCAGACAGGCAATCAAGCTGGGTGCTTCTGAATACATATTAAAAACAGAGATTACAGAGGAAAGCCTGCAGCAGGCGCTGGAAAACGGAAAAAAGGCGGTCATGGGGGAGCTGGGGGATGGGTTAAAAAAACACTATGAGGAGATTTCCAACCGGAACCATTATCTGCGCTCACTGGTCCTCAGCACACATGCGGTCCAGGTAAGCGGCTCCATGCTGCAGGAATACGATGTCACGCTGGAAAAAGGGGAGTTCGCTGCATTAGATATCATGACGGAGCAGGAAGGGCCCCTGCGGATTGAACTGCCCGGGGAAGGCCCTCTGGAACATGTGATAAAAGTGCCCCTGGAACTGAACCATACAATCCTTCTTGGAAACCTGCGCCGCGGTTCCTCGGCATCCGGTTTGCGCCGGATGGAGGACCTGCATTCCTATTGCCGGCTGATTTTAAGGCAGGTTCCCTGCCGTATCGGGTGCAGCGACATATATGATGACCTGGGCAGGCTGGGCGATGCCATGAGGCAGGCCCATGACCGGGTCAAGCTTTGTTTTTATCATCCAAGGGAAAGGATATTTTCCGTGCAGCCCACGGGAAGATACCGCCTGCCGGGCGGGGAAAAGTACAAAATCCGGTTCAGCAAGGAGCTTGTAAACCAGAATTATTCCAGGGCAGAGGAAATCAGGGATGAGATGATGGCCGAGGCGCGGACAGAGGAGGTGACGGACATTGAATACCTGAAAAAGCTGTACTCATTTTTCCTGACATCCCTGTACCATATGACCAAGGATGACGTGGACAAGGTGGAGGAACAGCTTTTATCCCTGAACCGTGAGATGGCTGCGGCCATGTCCCTGGATGAGCTGGACGCCGTGATGGAACAGGGCTTTGAGCAATGCGGCATCCACGGTGTGGGGAATGAGGCGTATTCGGCGCCCATACGGAACGCGGTCCGCTATATGGAGGAGCAGTTTGCCGGATCCCTGGCACTGCCGGACGTGGCCGCCCATGTGGGCTTAAGCCCCGAGTATCTGAGCCGCCTGTTCAAGGAGGAGACAGGGGTGAAGTTTGTGGTATACCTGAACAATCTGAAGCTGAAACATGCGCTGCACCTGCTGGAGACAACCAATCTGAAGGTATATGAGGTAGCGGAGCAGGTGGGATATTCCAACCTGAGTTATTTTTCAACGGTGTTTAAAAAGAACTTTGGGCAGAATCCATTTGACTATAAGAATAACTGTAAAAACAGCGTGGGGTAAAACATGGCCGGAGACAGCCGGCGGCATTTGTGGATAATGCCGGATGTGCGGGTTGGAACTTGTAAGCGCTTACATAAAACAGATGGAATTGGACATATGCAAAACAGGCAGTGTATGGGGCCGGATGTATAAAATTGCGTACACCATAAGGTATATATTCGCATATGCGAACTAACAACGGATATGTGAAAATGACAGAAAATGAAAGCACTTACACGGTTTTTTACTTGAAATTTAACAAATTTTCGCGGAAAAACTCTTTACTCAAGAAATGTTTGTGATATAATGGACGAGGTGGACGGACAAGAGAGAAGCATTTGTTCCGCCCGGAAAGAATAAGGCAGATATAAGAGTAGAAAGCCAGTCTACAAGAACATGAGGAGGAAATTAACTTATGGCAAAATGGGTTTATAAGTTCCATGAAGGCAGCGCAGCAATGAGGAACCTTCTTGGCGGCAAGGGCTGCAACTTAGCAGAGATGACCAACCTGGGAATGCCGATTCCACAGGGATTTACAGTTACTACAGAGGCTTGTACCGAGTACTATAACTGCGGCAAGCAGATTTCCGATGAAATCCAGGAGCAGATTTTTGAGGCAATCACATGGATGGAAGGCATTAACGGCAAGAAGTTCGGCGATACGGAAGATCCGTTGCTGGTTTCCGTACGTTCCGGCGCACGCGCATCCATGCCTGGTATGATGGACACCATCCTGAACCTTGGATTAAATGACGTTGCAGTTGAGGGCTTTGCCAAGAAGACAGGCAACCCAAGATTTGCCTATGATTCCTACCGCAGGTTCATCCAGATGTATTCTGACGTTGTCATGGAAGTACCCAAGTCCTATTTTGAGAAAATCATTGATGAGATGAAAGAAGCAAAGGGCGTGCATTTTGATACGGACCTGACAGCGGATGATTTAAAAGAGCTGGCAGAGAAGTTCAAGGCTGTTTACAAGGAAGCCATGAACGGCGAGGAATTCCCACAGGATCCAAAGGGACAGCTTATGGGCGCTGTGAAGGCTGTATTCCGTTCTTGGGACAACCCACGTGCAATCGTATACCGCCGTATGAACGATATCCCCGGCGACTGGGGTACTGCTGTCAACGTCCAGACCATGGTATTCGGCAACAAGGGAGAGACATCCGGCACAGGCGTTGCATTTACACGTAACCCATCCACCGGTGAAAAGGGCATCTATGGTGAGTACCTGATTAATGCACAGGGCGAGGACGTTGTTGCAGGCGTACGTACACCTCAGCCAATCTCCAAGCTGGCAGAAGACCTTCCGGAGTGTTATGAAGAATTCATGAACCTGGCCATGAAGCTGGAGAATCATTTCCGCGACATGCAGGACATGGAGTTCACCATTGAGGAAGGCAAGCTGTATTTCTTACAGACACGTAACGGCAAGAGGACTGCTCCCGCAGCCATCCAGATTGCCTGCGATTTAGTAGACGAGGGAATGATTACTCCTGAGGAGGCAGTGTGCAGGATTGAAGCTAAGTCCTTAGACCAGCTGCTGCATCCTACATTTGTTCCGGAAGCATTGAAGGCCGGCGAAGTAATCGGAAGCGCACTTCCTGCATCCCCTGGCGCTGCGGCCGGTAAGGTATACTTTACTGCTGACGAAGCCAAGGACGCCGGCAAGGGCGGCAGAGGCGAGAGGGTCATCCTGGTCCGCCTGGAGACATCCCCGGAGGATATTGAAGGTATGCACGCTGCACAGGGTATCCTGACTGTACGCGGCGGTATGACCAGCCATGCAGCAGTAGTTGCGCGCGGCATGGGAACCTGCTGTGTATCCGGCTGCGGCGAGATTAAAATTAATGAAGAGGCTAAGGTATTTGAACTTGGCGGATATACATTCCATGAGGGGGATTACATTTCCCTGGATGGTTCTACCGGAAAGATTTACAAGGGCGACATCGCTACACAGGAAGCAACCGTAAGCGGCAACTTTGAGCGTATCATGGAGTGGGCTGACCAATTCAGGACCCTGAGTGTGCGCACCAACGCAGATACCCCGGCAGATACGCTGAACGCTGTTAAGCTTGGCGCTGAGGGCATCGGCCTGTGCCGTACCGAGCATATGTTCTTTGACGCAGAGAGGATTCCTAAGATCCGTAAGATGATCCTGTCTGAAACAGTTGAGCAGAGGGAAGAAGCATTAAATGAACTGATTCCGTTCCAGAAGGGTGACTTCAAGGCCATGTTCAAGGCCCTGGAAGGCAGACCTATGACCGTACGTTACCTGGATCCGCCCCTGCATGAGTTCGTTCCTACGGACCCGGAGGATATCAAGGCCCTGGCTGATGATATGGGAATGACAGTAGAGGAAGTAAATGCCAAGTGTGCGGAGCTTCATGAGTTCAACCCAATGATGGGACACCGCGGATGCCGTCTGGCTGTTACCTATCCTGAGATTGCCAAGATGCAGACAAGGGCTGTTATGGAGGCTGCTATCGAGGTTAAGGAAGAGTGCGGTTATGACATCGTTCCGGAAATCATGATTCCTCTTGTTGGCGAGAAGAAAGAGCTTAAGTTCGTTAAGGACATTGTAGTTGAGATTGCTGAACTGGTTAAGAAGGAAAAGAATTCCGATATCCAGTATCACATCGGTACAATGATTGAGATTCCAAGAGCAGCCCTGACCGCTGACAAGGTGGCTGAAGAGGCAGAGTTCTTCTCATTCGGAACCAATGACCTGACACAGATGACCTTCGGCTTCTCACGTGATGACGCCGGCAAGTTCTTAGATTCCTACTACAAGGCTAAGATTTATGAGTCTGACCCATTTGCAAGACTGGATCAGGAAGGCGTTGGCCAGCTGGTTAAGATGGCTGTTGAGAAGGGACGCGCTAGAAGACCGAACCTTAAGTGAGGTATCTGCGGCGAGCACGGCGGGGATCCGTCATCCGTAGAGTTCTGCCATAAGGTTGGACTGAACTACGTATCCTGCTCACCGTTCCGTGTTCCGATTGCCCGTCTGGCAGCGGCACAGGCAGCGCTTAATAATAAGTAAGCAACCGTTTGTTCAATGAAAAACCATGATTGATTTTTCAGGTAGTGTTTGATATAATATAGGCAGGCAAAAGAGAGTAGTTCTATATGTAAGCACAAAGCGAAAACCCCAGGAGTACCAGTCCTGGGGTTTTCATTAGGCTAATTGTCGCGGTTATCTCCTATCTAGCCATTTGCAAATGAAGTAGGCAACGACACTTGCTGTGATAGAGAGAATAAAAGAGAGAAGTTCCATTATGTAAGCACCCCCTTTCTGTTGCCAGAATGGGTGCGACAACAAATATAGTATAGCATGAGTTGTATGGAAACCAGGCAAAAGAGAGTAGTTCTATATGTATACACAAAGCAAAAGCCCCAGAGTTGCATCTTTGGGGCTTTCTTCAGGTTAATTGCCGCTGGCTGGCAGTCCGTATGCAAATGAAGCAGGCAACGTCATCTGCTATGATAGAGGGACTAAAAGAGGGGAATTGTAAAGGGAGGATGCGTATGAGAAGAACAAGCCTGTACCGCACAACAACATTGGCCATCCTGTGCTTCAGCCTGTTGCTGACTTTAACTGACAGGATGGCAGTGGTTCCGGCAGATTATGTTCCGGAACCTTTTAGGTCGCAGGCAGATTATATGCCGGAGGTTTGCCGGGGCTTTCTGCACTTGCAGGCAAGGGCTTACCTGCCATGCTCCCTCCTGTACTCCCTGGGCGTACATTTGAAAAAACGCTTGAACATCTGGGAAAAATTGCTGGCGCTGTTAAATCCGCACATGGCTGCTATTTCGGAGACGCTGCTGCCGGGATCCTGAAGAAGCAGGGCAGCGCCCTGGGTGGTCCTGTATTTTAACAGGTACTGCATGGGGGAATTCTGGATGCTGCGTTTAAAGCAGCGAAGGCATTCCCGATTACCGATATCGGCTGACCGCGCAATCTGCGTCAGGTCAAGATTCTCACAGTAGTGCTGATGGATATATTCCAGCATGATCTGGATGCGTCTGCTGTCCGGATCCAGCCCTGTTTCACCCAAATCAATCTCATGGGCATAGCGCTCATGAAGGGAAAAACAGATGAAGGACAGATTTTCCCTGACCGTGAATTCATGCCCCGGCCGCTCCTCCTTCAATGCCCGGAACGCCCTGTTAAATGCATCTGTCAGGCTTAAAGGACAGCCGTCAAATGTGCTGCAGTGAATCAGCGGCGTCATATATCTGACTGCAAAGACAGAATCCTTGCTGCCGGTTATCAAAACAGGATGGAAGACCAGGGAATGCAGGTCGCAGAAGTTTTCCGCTGCTGCATAATGGGGAAGGTTGGAATTAATCACAAATCCCTCTCCCTGCCCTAAATGAAAGGTCTTTCCGGGAATCTGAAGCTTTAAGCTGCCGGTTTCCACGTACACGATTTCCAGCTCTTCATGCCAGTGCCAGGGGATGACATCCTCTGGTTTGTCCGTATAGACGGCAGAATAACCTGCACAGGGGAATTGTGCCGTCCCATGTGGCTGAAGCTCTTTGCCTATGCGGTTCAGGTTGAGGGCACATTTCTGTAATCCCATGGTCACACCTCCGTTTGGTCGTTTTTCTTATATTATAAGTCGGGATTTGAATTGAATCAAGGGAAGAAAGACGGTATCCTGTTACTGAAAGCCTCTTTCTGAAAAGGATGGCGGGTTTCAGCAAAAAGGTTATGATTCAGGAGGACACGATGTATCAGTTGTTATTAGTAATTATTTATCTGGCTTTTATCAGCCTTGGGCTTCCGGACGCGCTGCTGGGTTCGGCCTGGCCTTCCATGTACGGGGAATTGGACGCAGCGGTATCCTATGCGGGAATCATCAGTATGATTATTGCAGGCGGAACCATCATATCCAGTATCCTGAGTGACCGGCTTATCAGAAGGATGGGGACCGGCGCAGTGACAGCGTTGAGTGTGGCCATGACAGCGGCTGCCCTGTTCGGTTTTTCATCCTCCCGGACCTTTCTTCAGCTATGTATTTGGGGGATTCCCTATGGATTAGGGGCAGGCAGTGTGGATGCCGCGTTAAATAACTTTGTGGCCATACATTATAAATCGCGGCATATGAGCTGGCTGCACTGCTTTTGGGGCATCGGGGCAACCGCAGGTCCCTATATCATGGGATTATGTCTTGCCAGAGGGCTAAGATGGAATTTTGGCTATATGTCAGTGGGAATCATCCAGGTTGTGCTGGTGGCGGTCCTTGTCCTGGCCCTGCCTTTGTGGAAATCGAAAAGAGGTTCCAAAGCAGAAAATGCAGACGCAGGTAAAAAGATAGGGATAGGCGGGGCATTGCGGCTTCCGGGAGCAAAGGCGGTCCTGGCGTCCTTTTTCTGTTACTGTTCCCTTGAAGCAACAGCAGGTCTCTGGGCCAGCAGTTACATGGTCCTTCACAAAGGGATATCGGCTGGGACGGCAGCAAAATGGGCCTCCCTTTTTTATCTGGGGATTACGGCAGGACGTCTGATATGCGGATTTGTTACGGACCGTATGGGTGACAGGAACATGGTGCGGTGCGGACAGGCGGCTGCATGCACGGGGGCTGTCCTGATGCTGGCGGCTGCCGGGGACAGGGCTGTGCTGGCCGGTCTTGTCATGGTAGGGCTTGGCTGCGCGCCTATTTATCCCAGCCTGCTTCATGAGACGCCGGATAATTTCGGTACAGAGTACTCCCAGTCCATGATGGGGATGCAGATGGCCTGCGCGTATATGGGAAGCACGTTCATGCCCCCATTGTTCGGTTTGCTGGGAGAGCGTATAAGCATTGGCCTGTATCCGGTATGCCTGCTGGCATTTGCCGGGTCCATGATCATGATGACAGAAAGGGTGGGAAGAATCCATGTTGGGAAAAACAATCGATTTACACATGCACAGCTATTACAGCGATGACGGGGAGTTTACACCGGAAGAACTGGTGAGGAAATGCAGCAGCAGCGGTATAAAGGTCATGGCCATAGCGGACCATAACTCGGTGCGGGCCAATGCCCGGGGGAAGCTTGAAGCCGCAAAGGCAGGTATCACCTATATTCCGGCAATTGAAATTGACTGCACGTTCCGAGGGGTGAACCTGCACGTGCTGGGATATGGAATTGAGTATGAGAGTCCTGATTTTGCTGAAATAGAGGACAATATAGCTGCCCAGGGGACCGCGGCATCCCGGCAGATGCTTTGGGCCACAAGGAAGATGGGATTCCAGGTTTCGGAACAGGAGATGGAGGAACTGGCAAAGAATAATTTTAATAAGGACATATGGACCGGGGAAATGTTCGCCGAAGTACTGTTAGATAAACCTGAATACGCAGACCATCCCATGCTGCGGCCTTACCGTCCGGGCGGGAAGCGGGCTGATAATCCCTATGTGAATTTTTACTGGGATTACTATTCACAGGGAAAATGCTGCTATGTGAAGATGGAATATCCGGATTTGGAGCAGGTGGTTGATATGGTCCACAGAAATAAAGGTTGTGCGGTACTGGCCCACCCCGGCGTTAACTTAAAGGGCCACAGCGGGCTGCTGGAGCCAATCATTGAAACCGGCCTGTTCGGAATAGAGGCGTTCAGCAGTTACCATTCGCCGGAGCAGGCAGCCTGTTATTATGAGGCGGCCAGGAGGAATGGGCTTATATACACATGCGGGAGCGACTATCATGGAAAGACAAAACCTTCCATCTGCCTGGGCGGGTATGTAAGCCTGGTGACGGATGAGGAAATATTAGGGCAGCTGGGAATGCTCATGGAGCGCTGACATAGGAAATCAGTGACAAATGTCATTCTGGTAATGACGCCAGCCATCTGGGAACCGAAGGGATTATTATCTATAATAGAATCATGAAAAGGAAGTATCTGATGAAAGGGGAATGGATATGGAGATAATCATGATTTTATTAATCTGGCTGGTGGCTCCTTTTGCAGAAGCCGGTGTCATAATCGGACTGGCCATCGCCAATGGGCGTCATAAAAAGAGGATACAGGAACTGACCTGTCAGCTGGAACGCCAGAGGCTGTATGGTTTTGAGAGGGAGAAAACCAGGGCAGGGGAAATGCCGCCTGATCCGCCAAAACCTGAAACGCTGTCAGACGGATGGCTGGTGCCGGCATCCATAGTGAAAGCATCATGGGGCCAAACCGGGAAAACGATTGTAGTCCCACAGGAATATCCGAATACGGTCCATATCATAAACCGTAACAAGGGCCCTGAACCGGCCCCTGAACCGAATCCTAAGCCGAATCCTGAACTGTACCCTGAACCAGCCCCTGAACCGGACCATCCCGTCCGGATCCGCAAAGCACAACCCTGCTTCTATCAAGGAACCGCGGCCCTGATCATCGGCGTTGTATTTGTGGTTCTGGCAGGGCTGATATTTGCCACCACTGCATGGCATGTACTTCCAAGCTATTGCAAGGTAATCATGGTATTGGGTTTTTCGGGTCTGTTCTTTGGCTCCAGCCTGCTGGCTGGGAAAATCCTTAAGATTCAGAGGACCAGCCAGGCATTTTACATACTGGGAAGTATTTTTCTTTTCCTGACCGTCCTGACAGCTGGATATTTCGGCCTTATAGGGCCGGAGTTCATCCTTAAGGGACAGAACCGTTACCGGGTACTCTGGGTTGGCAGTATGGTGACCGAAATCGCCATGCTTGCAGGAACCAGGAAGTTCCGCGACCGGCTTTATACCCAGTCCTGTTTCTGGGGAATGACGGTCAGCATGACCTTTCTTATGGGGGCATTGGGTCTGGGATACGCAGGCTGCCTTCATGTAATGGTATACTATTCCTTCCTGCTGCTTTTATGGGACAGGGGAATCAGAAAAAGACAGGGCTGGGCCGCAGCAAGGTTTTTAGATAAATTTTTACTGCCGGAATTCATGGAAGCCGGATTGGGTTTCTTTGTAAACCTCCATTTCTGGATATTCAGCGGCCTTATGGCACTGGAGGCAGCGGCCGGATGGATGACCGGCATAACCGGCTTTTCCTTATTAGGGACCGTACGGATAACTCCGTGGAGTACCCTTGCACTGGGCCTGACAGCAGCAGGGATATCGCTGAAAGCCCTGGGGGACAGGCGTATGGAAATGTGCGTCCTCCACAGCGTTTCCATGGCGGCATTTTTACAGTACGCAGGTTTCTGCCTGCCGTTTGGACCCATATATCAGATAGCTGCAGGTGCGTTCATGACCGGAGGATGGTTCCTGGCTGAGCGGAAAAAGGGAAGCCCTCTTTGCAGCCAGGCGGGCGGATGCGTTTTAACAGCGGCTCTCGCCATTGATACGCTGATGCTTGTGGCCCAATCCCTGTCCCGGTATGACCTGGGGGCCCAGGCAGCCACATCCGCAGCAATCCTGCTTCTGGCAGCCGTGACAGCATGGTGGGGCAGACAGTATCCAATCCTGCACAAAACCATACCGGTCATCCTTTACGCCCTGACCATGACGGCGGGAAAGATTCTGGCACAGGTTCCGGGATTGGAACCGCGATATGATGTGATTGTATTTACCTACATCCTGATCATGGCTGTGTGGGATGTGCAAAGACGCGGCCGGTTTGGGGAGGCCATCCTGGTAATAGGGACAATCGCACAGATTCTTTTTCAGATAAATGGACAAAAGCCTCTTCCGTTCTTCATCCTGTTGGCCGCATATCTTTTCCTATGGTCCTTCAGAAAGGAAGGGAAGCTGCAGGAGCGGTATGTTAAGGGAAGCTGCCTGTATTCTCTGGCAGGCGTCTATATCTTTGCCGGCAGTCTGACCGATAACGGTGTGGCGGTCATGATGTGGGTAACCGCTGCATATGGGGCTGAATACACCGTCATGTGTTATCGGGGCCAGGCCAGGACATGGTTCTGGGATGGGGCCGGGCTGACCGTGTTCCTCTGTACAATGGCTGCATTTTATTGGAATCCCGGACTTTCTGTCTGGAACCTGATTCCCTGCCTGGCATCCTTTGCAGTATTCTATGTGATGTTTTACAGGGGAGGGAATATGTGGTTTCACCTGGCGGCGGCCATAGCCGTACTGCCGCTGCCGCTGGCAGCAGCCTTAAGGTACGGATGGACAGAGAACCAGGCCTGTGGTTTTACAGGGGCAGCGGTCCTTATATCGGGTATCCTGTTCCGGTATTACAGGCCAATCCTTAGACAGCGGGAAAATGTCCCGGCTGCTTGGGATGTGGACTGGTTCCATATCCTGGTCATCCTGCCCCTGGTTTCCCTGGCACTTGACGCGGGAAGGGGCTGGAGATTTGCCTACACGGTTCTGGCAGTGCTTTATGTACTTCAGTATGCAGCGGTGAAGCCACTGAGGAAAGGTTCGCTTACCATTGCATCTGCCCTGGCAGTCCTTGCCTTCTGGATACAGCCGTATATCCAGTGGCCTGACCTTATCCGGCTGGAGGTACAGCTGGCGCCGGCGGCGTTGTTTAGCTGGTCCCTGGCCCGTATATGGAAGGAAGAGGCGTTCATTCCCTGGTTTCAGACAGCCATCTGCTGCCTGTGCCTGGGGGCCATGATACTGGACGCGTTTTATACGGGAAATGTAGGCGATGCACTGATTCTGGAAGCGGTGTGCCTGGTAATCTTCCTGTGGGCGCATGTAAGGAAATGTGTAAGGTGGTTCCGTATTTCCGGCATCATCATCGTCACGGTGGCGCTGTATATGACAAAGAGCTTCTGGCTCAGCCTGTCCTGGTGGGTATACCTGCTGGCAGCCGGCCTGGGACTTATCATCTTTGCGGCGTACACGGAACTGAAAAAGCACTGAACGGAAGAAACGCTGTAGGGAAGAAACATAGCCGGAAGAAGCATTGAACGGAAGAAGGCCTGAACAGAAGAAGCATTCAAAGAAGGCCAGTATTCTTTTGACACATTGTTACAGAAAGGCTATAATCAAGGGGACAGGTTTTTCTGTCCCCTGATGTGTTTTTCAGGAAAAAGAAAAAGGGAAAACGGAAAGCAATAAGCTCTCCGGGGAGGTTCTGGAATGTTGGATATCCTATTGAAAACCGCATATCTTTCAGCCATCATCCTGTCCTTGTACACGTCCGGATGGCTGCTGATAAAAGCAGATAAGAATAAGACCACCGGCGCATTGGCTGTCTGCCAGTTCCTTATCATTATATGGTGTATACCACAGATGTTCTCTTCCTTGTCGGTAACCAAAGGGATAAAATACCTGACCTATGTGATTTCCTATGTGGGAATCAGCTTTATCGGGCCTGCGTGGCTGGTGTTTGCCTTCCTATACAGCAAAAGGAGGCTGGGGCATCTGGCGGAGGCTGTGCTGTTTGGTATTGGAGCAATTAATTATTCCTTTCTGCTGACCAATGAATACCATCATCTGTTCTATACAAGCTTTGAGATAGGGCAGGTGGTTTACGGGCCTGTCTTCTATGTCCACATGATTTACACCTATATCTGCGTGCTGGCGGGGATGGGGGTGGTGCTGATGGCATTCAGGAAGAATGCCGTCGCATTGCCGCATATAACGGTCATCCTTCTGTCGGCCGCGGTTCCCCTTGGGTTTAACCTGCTCTATATGACGGGTCTGGTAAAATCCGGTTTCGATCTGACGCCTCCCGCATTTGCCTTGTCCAGCATCCTTATGCTGCTGGCCGTGTTCCGGTATGATTTCCTGGATGTGAATACCATGGCATTTGACCGGATGTTTGATTCCATTGCAGAGGGTGTGGTGGTGTACAACCGGAGGGGGAAGGTTACATACTGCAACGGTGCTGCCGCGGGCTGGTTCGGCCTGAAAGCCGGGGACGGCGTGGATATGCTTTGGGCAATATTAAGGGAAAATGGAATCAGCCCGGAGGAGGCGGCGGAGGGGAAGGAAACGGTCATGACGCTGGGGGATGGTCCGGCCGGCCGGAAACTGGAGGTGAAACGTTATGCCTACAGGGACCGGAATGGCAAAAACATTGCCGGGGCAGTGATGTTTACCGATGTGGGTAAATATTACCAGCTTCTGGAGCAGGAGCAGGAACTGGCTGTGTCCAACCAGAAACTGGCCATTGAGCAGGAGCGCAACCGCATAGCCCAGGAGGTCCATGATACAACGGGCCATACCCTTACCATGATAAATTCCCTGCTGAAGCTGATACGTATTGAATATGAAAAAGACGGAAAGGAAGCCGGGGCGGATGAAACCGGAATCCCGGAATACCTGAGACAGGCCCGGGAACTGGCGGGCAACGGCATCCGGGAACTGCGCTGTTCCATCAACCATCTCAGGCAGTCCTCATCCTATGGACTGATAACCCAGGGCGTATACCAGCTGGCCCAAAGCGTGAAGGAGTTTGAGGTGGAGGTGGAGATACAGGGGGAGGACAGGGAGGCATATTCCCACCTTTCCCCGGTTGTGTATGAGTGCCTGCGGGAAGCCATTACCAACTGCCTTAAGTATGCCCATGCCACCCACATGGACGTAATCCTTAAGTTTGGCAGCGGCTGCCTGAACCTGTACATTTTTGATAATGGGGCAGGGTGCGGGGAGATACAGGAGGGCAATGGGATGCGCGGTATCCGCCAGAGGACAGAAGCGGCCGGGGGTACTGTCCGGACCATATCCGGCAATGGGGAAGGGTTCCAGATTTACATCCGGCTGCCGCTTGTCGCGGCATAATCACAAGGGAATAAGGGAGATACGGTATGATAAAAGTAGTGATTGCTGATGATATCCAGATATTGAGGCAGGGGCTTAAGGCCATCCTGGAGCAGGATGATGAGATAGAGGTGGCGGGACTGGCAGCGGATGGCAGGGAGGCGTGGCAGCTGTGCAGGAAGCTTAAGCCGGATGTAGAAAGGATCGCGGATGCAACCTTTAAAGATACCTGAACGATGATCGGTGCCATACAGTTCGGGAGAATATGGGAGGAAATGATCTCGAAGTTGTTTGCTCCGATGCATTTCGCCGCCTCTACGAATTCCTGATCCTTTACGGTAAGGACGGAAGCCCGGACGATTCGCGCATAGCCAGGCACGGAAGAGATCGCAATGGCGAGCATTAAGTTGAAGATGCTCGGTCCAAGTGCGGATACGATCGTGATGGAAAGAAGAAGGCTCGGCACTGCAAGGAAGATATCCATGATACGCATGATCACGTTATCGATCTTTCCGCCGTAGAAGCCTGCGATCGCTCCTAAGGATCCGCCGATCAGAAGTGCGATGGATGCGGCTACAACGCCGACGCTTAAGGATACTCTTGATCCGTGAACGAGACGTGCCAGAATATCGCGTCCGAACTCATCTGTTCCGAGCCAGTGAGCCGCGCTCGGGGTCTGGAGACGGATAGCTGTGTTCTGTTTGATAACAACGGTATTGTAATCGAACAGGAAATCCGCAAAGATAGAGATCAGTACGAGGAGAGCGACGATTCCAAGACCGATCATTGCCATTTTATTCTTTTTTAAGCGGCGCCAGATCTCTTTAAACTGACCGCGCTTCTTTACAGCCGCGCCGGATGCCGCTTCCTGATTCTTTGATGTTCCCATACGCTTTCCTCCTTATTTTTTCTTATA
>JABLTT010081773.1_pt1 | contig 17216 bp, 15 predicted proteins | sample 7160061 | NCBI WGS metagenome assembly JABLTT01 (sample SAMN14651232, study PRJNA627086) | human gut metagenome | isolation source: feces | host: Homo sapiens
CGGCGCTGCCGGGATTCTGGCGGCAATGGGAGCCAAGAAAGCTGCCGACTGCTTGACTGATGAACAGGCCACTGCCTATCAAGCCTATCAGGATGCCTGCGACTACTTCCGCTTTGTGGTCAATCGCCGCCTGTCCAAGAATATCGCATCCACTTTGAAGGAGGCCCGTCCGATGCTGGAACTCGACCGCTCCAAGCTGGATGCCGATGGGTTTCTGCTGAACACACCGGATTGCACCTACGACCTTCGCAAGGGACAGAACGGAAAGAAGGAGCATCGGGCCAGTGACTACATTACCAAGGTCACGACCGTGTCCCCAAGCGATAAGGGCATGGAGGAATGGCTGTCGGCGCTGGATACCATCTTCTGCGGTGATACCGAGCTGACGGAATATGTACAGCGAGTGGTCGGTCTGGCCGCAATCGGCAAGGTGTATGTGGAGGCACTCATCATCGCCCACGGTGAGGGTCGGAACGGTAAATCCACCTTCTGGAATGTCATAGCCCGTGTGCTTGGTAGCTACAGCGGCAACATCTCCGCTGATGCACTCACGGTCGGATGCCGCCGCAATGTGAAGCCGGAACTGGCCGAGGCCCACGGAAAGCGTCTGCTGATTGCTGCCGAACTGGAGGAAGGTACTCGCCTGAACACCTCCATCATCAAGCAGCTTTGCAGCACCGATGAGATTGAGGCCGAGAAGAAGTACAAAGACCCGTTCCATTTCATCCCCAGCCACACGCTGGTGCTGTACACCAACCATCTCCCGAAGGTGGGAGCCAACGACCCCGGCACATGGCGCAGACTGCTGGTCATCCCGTTCAATGCCCTCATTCAGGGCAAGGGTGACATCAAGAACTACGCCGACTGGCTGTATGAAAATTGCGGCGAGGCTATTCTCGCATGGGTCATCCACGGCGCACAGAAAATCATCGCAGAGAACTTCCATCTGGTGGAGCCGGACTGCGTGACGCAGGCCATCGCTAAATACCGTGAGGACAACGACTGGCTTGGCCACTTCATTGCGGAGCGCTGCGATGTGGGCGAAGAATACCGTGAGCGTTCTGGTGACCTGTATGCGGCCTATCGTGGGTATTGCTCCAATACCGGGGCTTTCACCCGCAGCACGGCGGATTTCTACTCTGCGCTGGAATTTGCCGGGTTCCGCAAGCACAAGGAGCGCACTGGCAGCTATGTAGACGGTCTCAAGCTGAAGGATGAGGATTCTCTGTCCGTCAGCATGGACTTTCTCGGCATCAGCGCATGAGTGTGTGACAGTCGTGATGGTCTCCTTATAAAACTATTCTATGGCTATTTTTGATTTCCTTCTATATAGGTTTTATGAAACGGCTGTCACGACCGTCACACCTGATGATAAATACGACTGCGGCCTACCCGCAGGGAAAGGAGAAAAGCATGGAAAAGCCAAAGTACAGAATGAATCTGGATTTTCTGAAGCAGTTCGACCATTGTACCAATCGCTACGAGCCGTTTGATGTGGTGGCCACCGCCAAGGGCAGACCCATGATTGTGATGTGTTCCAAGAAGCCCGACCCGGCTGCATGGTGCATTATCGGCAATCTGTTCAGCGTCCATTTCCTGTCCTACCGTGACATGGAGAACTACATGGCCCAGCGTGGCATGGAGCCTTGGACAGAAGCCCATGAGCGCACCAGCGGCATTCACATGATGTACCTGTAAACCAATTACCGATGCAAAGGAGCCATTTTTATGGATAAGAAATTCTTTGAGCAGCATTTTCGCCTGCACAACAAACTGACCATCTACAGCAAGGACGGCATCAAGCTGACCATCACCAAGGAGCCGCACTACCATCTGGAAGGCGGTCACTCCAAGCTGGATTTGATGGATTTGGATGACCTGACCGAGTTCGCCAATATGATGGCACTGCGCACGACACCTGACTGTTAACAGCGATAACCGTGCGGTGGGGCCTCTGACCCGTAGGGGCGGTCAAAATCTCTGTAAGCTATGCGCCAAGGAACGGGCGTGGGGCCTCACGCACAAAGTCGCAAATTCAAACGGGGTATATAGCCCCGAATCTCAAATTATGGAGGATTTTTATTATGAGTAAGTACGAAAAACTGATTACGGCCCGTGAGCCGGAGTATGACAAGAGCTTCTGGAACTACGCTCGTGGCAATGTGAAGGAGGCAGAGCATCTGGAGGGCGGCAGAAATTTCGCTGGGGCCTTTGAACTGCCCACCTTCCACGCCAACCAGTGCGCCGAGGCCATCAAGGAACTGAGCCTGTTCCGCAAGATTGCAAGCTGCGCCTATGCCGCTGGCTCCGAGAACTGGATTGCTGTCAAGGATTCTGAGGAGTTCGCTGTGTGGGTATCCGAAGGCGGCGATATTCCCGTCTATGATGGGATGTACGATTTCACCAGCCTGAAAATGGACTATAACAAGCTGGTGGCGCTGGTGAAGCTGGATGTGAACCTCGTCCATGATATGACCTTCAATCTCCAGAAGCACCTGACCATCCGTCTGGCCCGTAACCTCGCCAAGGGTGAGGATAAGGGCTTCATCAACGGTACGGGCGTGGGTATGCCTGTCGGTATCCTCTGTGACAATGGCGGCGCTGATGTTGGTATCACTACGGAGGCCCTGACCTACGATGATGTCATCGGTCTGTATTTCTCCCTCAAGCCGGAATACCGTGAAAATGGCGTGTGGCTGATGAACGACAAGACCGCTCTGGCCCTCCGCACCATGAAGGACAAGGATGGCAACTACCTGTGGAATCAGGCCAATGACACCATTCTCGGCAAGAAAGTGTACATCTCCAATGAGATGCCCGACATCGCCACTGGCAAGAAGCCTATCGCATTTGGCGCATTTTCTTTCTATTCCATCGTGGACAGAGCGCCTATCAGCGTATCTGTGCTGACGGAGGCATTTTCCGCTACGGAACAGGTCGGCTATCTGGGCCACGAATATCTGGATGCCAAGCTGTTCCGCACCGAGGCCATCAAGGTCATTCAGGTGACCGAGTAATCACACCGGACAAGCCTGCGGTGGTGTGATGCTGCCGCAGGCTGCTGTCCTGCCGATAGAGAGGTGGACACCATGCAAACAGAATCCAAGACCCGTATCACCGAAAAATCTATCGGTGGGACGGTGTATGTTGTGGAGTCGCTGCAATCGCCGGATGCCAAGGAGACAGCCTACGCCAAGGTGAAACGGCTCATTCTGAGCAATTCCAGCGACCCGAAAAAGTTATCAGAAATGACACAATTACATTGCGAAATACACTCGACTTGTGCCTGAGAGTACGGTAATATGCTACTACCACGGAGAGGGCTAACCACTATTTGAAGGCTGTCGGAAAGGAGTACACCATGAACAGACAGCCGAATATTGCAGCCCTTGATACCCGCTTCACAGCGCTCTATTGCAGATTGTCCCGTGATGACGAGCTTCAGGGAGACAGCAACAGTATCAAAAATCAAAAACTCATTTTACAGAAATACGCAGATGACAATGGTTTCCGCAACACCCGCTTCTTCGTGGATGATGGGTACAGCGGCACCACCTTCGACCGTCCGGATTTTCAGCGCATGATTGCCGAGATGGACGCAGGCCGCATCGGAACGGTCATCGTCAAGGACATGAGCCGCTTGGGTCGTGATTACCTGAAGGTCGGCTTCTACACCGAGGTGGCATTTCCGGAGGCGGATGTCCGCTTCATCGCCATCAACAACGGGGTGGACAGTTCCAATCAACAGGAAAGCGATTTGACCCCGTTCATCAACATTTTCAACGAGTTTTATGCCAAGGACACCAGCAAGAAAATCCGAGCGGTGTTCAAGGCAAAAGGCCAGTCCGGTAAGCCGCTCTGCACCAATCCACCCTACGGCTACAAGAAAGCCCCGGATGATAAGACCCGCTGGATTGTTGATGACGAGGCCGCTGCGGTGGTCAAGGAAATCTTCCACCTTTGTATGTCCGGCTACGGCCCGACACAGATTGCCAAGGAATTGCGCAAGCGCCGTATCGAGACCCCGGCAGAATACGGCAAGCGTGTGGGCGTGAATGTTCCGGCAGCAAAACAGCGTGAGAATGATGACCCGTGCCGCTGGACAACCTCCACGGTAGTCCACATTCTGGAGCGCAGAGAGTACACCGGATGCACGGTTAACTTCAAGACCTACAAGAAATCGTACAAATCAAAGAAACAGGTCAAAAATGACCCGTCCAAATGGGCAATTTTCGAGGGTATGCATGAGGCCATCATCGAGCCGGAAGTGTACGATACGGTACAGAAAATCCGTGATGGACGCAGGCGGCAGACCCCAATGGGTGAAATGCCAGCGCTCTCCGGCATGGTCTACTGTGCCGATTGCGGCCACAAGCTGTATCAAGTCCGGGGCCGCTGCCTGCCACAGAGTGAGTACATGGTATGCGCCACCTACCGCAAAAAGGGAAAAAGCGTATGCCCGTCACATCAAATCCGCAATTCGGTCATCGAGCAGCTTCTGCTTGAGGACTTACAGCGGGTGACGGCATACGCCAGAAATCACGAGGATGAATTTCTCCGACTGGTGACCCGTAATTCCGAAAAGGCCCTCGACCGGGAACTTCGGGATTGTCGGAAGGAGTACGAACAGGCCAAGGCCCGCATCGCTAAGCTGGATACGCTCATCCAGCGCATTTACGAGGATAATGTGGAAGGCAAGATTTCCGATGACCGCTTCGCCAAGCTGTCCGCCAACTACGAGACGGAACAGGCCCAGCTTCAGAGCCGGATGGAAGAATTGCAGCGGTTCCTTGATGATGCCAAGGAAAAGAGCCTGAATGCCGACCACTTCCTTGCACTGGTGCGGAAGTATACCGACATCCGGGAATTGGACGCTGAAATCATCCGGGAGTTCGTGGAACGCATCAATGTGTTTCAGGCCGAGAAGGTGGACGGCCACCGCCAGCAGCGTATCCAGATTATTTATAACTGCATCGGCGCAGTCGACCTGCCTGATGCCGAATGACATGAAAAAACGGCATAGCCGCATTTCACGACTATGCCGATATTTTCAGGGATTGTGCATCCCTTAGACGCACCCGCTTTTGGTGGTTTTCTTTTTTTACCCGGATACGAATTTGTAAAAGTTTTGCCCTCTCAGTCATTTGCTATGCAAATGACAGCTCTCCCAGAGGGAGAGCCGAGAAGCTGGTGCGGACTGCATATCTGATACGAATACCGAGGGAGTTTTTACAAATTTACAGAATACGCATGAGATGAACTCTCAAATGCTCATAATTTAATAAACCCGAATCACCGAGGCGATTTTATGCACCATGCTCATGTTGCTGAGGATGGTCAGGGCGTCGCGTATGTGGCGCTCTCTCACGGTATCCGTGATGACAACCAGCTCGGCGGAATCGGTGTCGGATGCCTTCTGCAATACCTGCGAGATGCTCACGCCGTTGTTGCCGAGTACGCCGGTGACACCTGCGAGCACACCCATGCGGTTTTCCACTTCAAGACGCAGGTAATATTTGCTCTTGATATCCTCCATCTTTTTAATCGGCAGCTTTTTGTAGCATGTGCAGCCAATGCGGCCGGTGCAGTGCATGAGGATGTTGCGGGCGGTGTCGATAATATCACCGGTGACCGCGGAAGCAGTCGGCAGCTCACCGGCGCCGCGGCCCATAAACATGGCGTCATCCAGCGCATCGCCGTGCACAAACACCGCGTTAAACGCATTGTTGACGGTAGCCAGCGGGTGAGATGACGGAATCAGCATCGGATGCACGCGGACTTCAATGCCCTCATCGGTGTTGCAGGCAACGCCGAGCAGCTTGACGGCTTTGCCCATTTCCTTTGCGTAGCGGATGTCGCGCGCCTGAATATTCGTGATGCCCTCGGTAAACACATCGTCAAAAGTCACGCGGGAATGAAAGGCGATAGAAGCCATGATGGCAACTTTGCGTCCTGCGTCATAGCCTTCGATGTCAGCGGTCGGGTCAGCCTCCGCGTAGCCGAGTTCGGTAGCCTTTGCCAGCGCTTCGGAAAACTCCATGCCGTCCTCTGTCATGCGCGTGAGGATATAATTGGTTGTGCCGTTGACAATGCCCATGATTTCTGTGATGCGGTTGCCAGCCAAGCTCTGCTTGAGCGGATGGATAATGGGAATCGCACCGGCAACAGATGCCTCAAACTGCAAATCGCAGTGGTGTTCCTCGGCAAGGTCGAGCAGCTCGCCGCCGTGCACCGCAATCAGGTCTTTGTTTGCTGTCACGACATTTTTGTTTGCCTGTAATGCTTCTTTGATATAGGTGTGGGCAGGTTCGATGCCGCCCATCAGCTCGACGACAATCGAAACCTCCGGATCGGAGATAATATCATTCCAGTTATCGGTCAGCAGCGCGGTCTCCACACCGGAACGCGGTTTGGATGCATTGCGGACGAGAATGTGAGAGATTTCAATCGGTGCGCCTGCAATCTGCGGCATGTCGTCTGCACGCATAGACAGCAGCTTGTAAACGCCGGTGCCGACGGTTCCGAGACCGAGCAGCGCAATTTTAATCGGTTTGTTTGCCATAATATCTATCACCTTACTTTTAGTCGGAAAAATTACGTGTTCTTATTTATCATAGCGTATTTTTGGACGATTTGCAATTGATTTGGATGGGAAAAACAAAAGCAGATGCTCGCGCATCTGCCTCTGTTTTATGAGAATAGGGCTTACTTGCACTTTGCGAGCAGCTTCTCCCATTTTTCGTCTACATACTTCTGTGCTTCTTCGATCATCCACTCATTGCCCGGCTTGAAGCAGTGCTTGAAACGGCCCTGCTTGGACATGTATTCCTCGATCGGGAGCTTCTTCTTCGGCATGTATGTCAGATGCCACTCGCCCTCGACAACTTCGTACAGCGGCCATGCACAGGTCTCAACAGCGAGTTTGCAGATTTCTGCCATGTCCTGCGCCTGGAAACGCCAGCCGCGCGGACACGGACTCATGACGTTGAGGAAGCAGGCACCCTCGGTGTAAATGGCCTTGTGTGCCTTCTCATGCAAATCGCGGAAGTTGCCCAGAAACGTGGTCTGTGCAGCATACGGAACGTTGTGTGCTGCGATGATCTCGGTCAGATCCTTCTTGTTCTGCTTCTTGCCGTAGGATACCTTGCCGACCGGCGTGGTAGTCGCGTCGGTAAAACGCGGAGTAGAAGAAGAACGCTGGATACCCGTGTTCATGTATGCTTCGTTGTCGTAGCAGACATAAACCATGTCATGACCGCGCTCCATCGCGCCGGACAGGGACTGGAAGCCGATGTCATAGGTGCCGCCGTCGCCGCCGAAGGTGATGAACTTGAAGTTGTCCTGAATCTTGCCCTTGCGCTTGAGGACGTTGTATGCTGCTTCTACGCCGCCGCAGGTAGCAGCTGCGTTTTCAAATGCGCAGTGAATGTAGCTGTCCGTGTATGCGGTGTACGGATACAGGAAGGAGGAAACCTCCAGACAGCCGGTTGCATTGGTGATAACTGCCTTGTCCTCCGGCTCCAGTGCACGCAGGACAGCGCGGACGGTGATGCCTGCGCCGCAGCCGGCACACAGACGATGACCGCCGACAAAGCGCTCTTCTTTCGATAACTGTTCTTTCAAACTATATGCCATGGTCTATTACTCCCTCTGTCCGATGTGGCGGTAAACCTCGCCGGTCTTGCCGGTCTCTACGATCTTGTCCAGCTCATCAAAAATGTATGTGCAGTCTTCTACGCGGAAGTCTCTGCCGCCCAGACCGTATACATAGTTGATTGCCTTCGGACGGTTGTCCAGATCATACATCGCGCTGCGGGTCTCTGCAAACAGTGGACCGCCTGCAGTGGAGAAGCTCTCATCCTTGTCCAGAACAGCAACAGCCTTACAGCCGGACAGTGCCTGCGCGATTTCTTCAAACGGGAACGGACGGAATACACGAACCTTAATCATACCGACCTTGCGGCCCTGTGCGCGCAGCTCGTCTACGGTCTCGCGGGCAGTGCCTGCGGAAGAACCGATCAGAACAACAGCGGTCTCTGCGTCTTCCATCTTGTATGCTTCAAAGAAGCCGTAGTAACGGCCGGTGATGTCGCCGAACTTCTTGCCGACTTCCAGAATGACCTTCTTGGCGTTTTTCATGGCGTTTGCCTGTGCGACCTTTGCCTCCATGTAGTACGGAGAAATGCCATACGGGCCGACAGCCAGCGGATTCTCATGCTTGAGCAGGTAGTTTTCCGGATTGTACGTGCCGACAAAGTTCTGAACCATCTCGTCGGTTTCCAGTTCAATGTTTTCTACTGCGTGAGAGGTGATAAAGCCGTCCTGACATGCCATAATCGGCAGGCGGACATCCGGATTCTCACTGATCGGCATACACTGAATATAGTTGTCGTATGCTTCCTGGTTGTTTTCTGCGAACAGCTGAATCCAACCGGCATCGCGTGCGCCCATGGCATCGGAATGGTCATTGTTGATGTTGATCGGGCCGGTCAGTGCACGGGTTACCAGAGCCAGCGTAATCGGCAGACGAGAGGAGGAAGCGACGTACAGCAGCTCCCACATCAGAGCCAGACCGCAGGAAGATGTTGCGGTGATCGCACGTGCGCCGGCGGCAGCGGCACCGATACAGGTGGACATGGAGGAGTGCTCCGACTCAACCGTTACATACTCGGTGTCAACTTCGCCGTTTGCAACGTACTGTGCAAAATACTGCGGAATTTCGGTGGACGGGGTGATTGGGAAAGCACCCATAACATCCGGATTGATCTGCTTCATTGCGTAGGCAACGGCTTCGTTGCCGGACAGTCTTTCACGAATCGACATGGATTACTTCTCCTCCTTTCCAAAAGAAATCGCCTGGAACGGACATACTTTATAGCAGATGCCGCATCCCTTACAGTGGTCAAAATCAAAGTCCTGACGCTTGCCGCCGACAACCGGAATCGAGGAATCCGGACAGTACGGTGCGCACAGCAGACACTGCTTGCACTTGGTGGCATCCCACTTCGGCACCATTGTGCGCCATTCGCCGGTGATGGTCATAGACGCCGTTGCCGGCTCGTAAATTTCACAGCCAGGGGTCAGCTCCTGCCACTTGGACTGTTCGTTAATATCTTTCGCGTGAATCATCCTTCTTGCACCTCTTCCATAGACTGGGTAAGCACGGTCATGTTGCCTGCGATGACCTGCGGCTTGGTCGCAAACTTGTGTTTAAACGATGCTTCCATGTTGGTAACAAACTGTTCCGGATCGACAACGCCGGAAACCTTGACGGTGGCAGCCAGCATCGGGGTGTTCGGGAAGTTTTTGCCCAAAACTTCTTCCGAGATGCGGCGTGCGTCGATGGTGCAGACGCGGCCCTCGTAGTGACCCAGCTCCTTGCGGATTTCAGCCGGTGTCTTGGGGGTGTTGACGATAATTGCACCCTTCGGGTTGAGACCCTTGAGCACGTCAACGGTTTCAATCAGGCTCTCATCTACGACAACGACATAGTCCGGATCATAAATGTTGGAATGTACGGTGCAGCGGGTGTCGCTGATGCGGTTGTACGCAGTGATCGGTGCGCCCATGCGCTCCGGACCGTACTCCGGAAAACCCTGTACATATTTGCCAGAGCTGAATGCGGCATCTGCGAGCAGGAGACAGGCGGTTTTTGCGCCCTGTCCGCCGCGGCCGTGCCAGCGGATCTCGACAATATCTTTCATGTGTAACTCCTCCATCCATCGTGTTCAGCGAAAGAATTTCGTAAATTGATTTCCAATAAGAAATAAAAAAAGCTCTCATCCGTAAAAGGACGAGAGCATATTTGCTTCGTTATACCACCTGTTACTGCATACTGACATATGCGCTTCCGATAACGGGGAAAACCGGCATAAACCTACTGGAACTGCATCATTGGTTCGGTCTGCGACTCCGGAGTGATATTCGGACTGCATGTACTGGTGTCGGGCTTGCACTGTCCCCGATTCGCTGTGAAGTTCCATACAGACGTACTGTCTCCATCGCTGTCTTTCAATCAGGATATTTCATTGACTCTTTTAGTATAGGCGGACGTCAATTCAAAAGCAATAGAAATTGTGCACAAAATCACAAAAAAATTATTTTGCGGATTATACGAAAGCACGCAGTGCCCGTGCACGTGGAAATTTTTTGTTAAAATATCTTCATTGTCCGTTGACTTCATGGAAAATTTGCTACAATATAAGAATGGTTGAAAAACCGGAACCGAAAGGAGTTTTCCCGTGAAAAAGGCAATGCAAAAATACATCGGCTGGGGCGCGACGATTATTATAACCGGCGCCGTGACGATTGCTATTTTCTTCTGTATTTTTAAGTTCAACGGACTGGCGGCCGGCATCAGTAAGCTGGTTAATATTCTGATGCCTATTATTATCGGTATCGGCATCGCCTACGTGCTGTCCGCGCCGTATGACTGGCTGCGGCACAAATATATGCGCCTGCTCGCACACACGTTTCATTGGCGCAGCCGAAAGGCGGTGCGCTGCGCGGGCATCTTTGCGATGCTCACGACATTTCTCGGCGCGGCGGCGATTATCGGCGGTCTGCTGGCGCTGATTGTTCCGCAGCTGATTTCCAGCGTGGCGGGTCTGGCGGCAACGCTGCCGAGCAATATGATGCACCTGTCGCGCACGGTGCAGGATCTCGTCGTACAGTATTATCCGCGCGGCGAGGAAACCGTCATGAACGCCTATGCGCAGGCGGTCAGCTACATCGAAGAATTCGTTCAGAATTCGTTCACACCGTCCGTAGACACGCTGGGCTATGTTTCCGCCGGCGTCATGAATACGGTAACTGTGTTCAAGAATATTTTTATCGGCATCATCGTTGCGATTTATCTGCTGGCGGGCAAAGAGAATTTTATCCGACAGATTATTCGCTGCATTTATGCGGTGTTGGGCAAGAAATGGGGCAATGTCATTGTGGAGTACGGCAGATTTGCCAATCAGGCATTTACCGGATTTATCACAGGCAAGCTGCTCGACTCGTTTATTATCTTTCTGATTTCCGTAGTTATTCTCAACATGATGAATATGCCGTTTGCGATGCTGGTCAGCGTCATTATCGGTGTAACCAATGTCATCCCGTTCTTTGGTCCGTTTATTGGTGCGATTCCGTCGTTTATCATCATCTTTATCGTGTCTCCGCTGCAGTCGCTGTACTTTTTGGTCTTTGTCCTGCTGCTGCAGCAGTTTGACGGCAATATTCTTGGTCCGAAGATTTTAGGCAACTCCACCGGTCTGTCCAGCTTCTGGGTGCTGTTTTCCATCCTGCTGTTCGGCGGCCTGTTCGGCTTTGTCGGCATGCTGCTCGGCGTGCCGCTGTTTGCCGTCATCAAGCACATTTTGAGCGATATCATCACGCGCAGCCTGCGGCAGAAAAATCTGCCGGTACAGGCAACCGATTATGCATGGCTGGCGTCCATTGATGAACAGGGTAATCCGGTTCGTTTGCCTGTGTGCACGGAGAAAAACAAACAGAAATCCTCTGAGAAATCCGAGAAATCAGACGAATCCGCGTCCGATGACACAGGAGACGAGACACAGGACGAGTAGGAGGAATTGGTTTGACAAGGGGAAGAGATGCCGCACTGGACAATTTAAAGGGATTGCTCATCATCAGTGTGGTATATGTACATTTATATGATATGCTGGGACAGAAAACGCCGCTGCTGTTCACGATCCGGACAATCGTGCTCGCCGTGCAGATGCCGCTGTTTTTGTTCCTGTGCGGATATTTTGGCAAACATGCGGAAAAGCGGCGGGATGCCGCGTGGGCAGAATATCTCCTTCCGTTTTTGCTGTTTAATACGCTGTATTATCTCGTGCGTGCGGAACAGGAGCCGGGGATGCAGTATGTGCTGCTTCGGCCGCTCAATATGTATTGGTTTTTGCTGACACTGCTCATCATCCGCGTGCTCATGCCGGAACTGCTGCGTATTCGCTGGCTGCTGCCCATCTCGCTGGCTGTCGCTTTGCTGGCGGGCGGAGATCCGTTCATCGGGCGCGATTTGTCGCTGTCGCGAACCATTTGTTTTTTACCGTTTTATCTGCTCGGCTATTTTTGTACGCCCGCGCACATGCGGCGCATACGCAAGCTTCCGCTGCCGGTTGCGTGGATCGGTGCGGCTGCCGGTGCGTTTCTGGCGCTGTGGATGACGGATGTGCTGCCGGTTCGAAAAGGCTCCAGCCATCCCTTCCAGCTCGTCAATTCGTATGCCAGACAGGGGCTTACGCCGTGGGCGGGCATGGAATTTCGGCTTGCGATGTATATCGCGGCGCCGCTGCTCGGCATTTTTCTGCTGCGCATCGTGCATGCGCGGCGCGGCTTGCTCACGAGTATCGGAAAGGGCAGCATGACCGTGTATATGCTGCACGCGTTTCCGATGCTGTGGATGGTCGGTCATTGGGGCTTTGTCTGTAAGATTATCAACTGGTTTGTTCCGGCATTCGCGCACATCAAATATCCCGGAAAGCTTGTAGGCGGCGTGCCGCAGCTGATAGTGCTCGTGTTGTATTCGTTTGTCATTTCGTGGCTGCTCAGTGCGCCGCCGGTTGTGCGCACGTATGATGCGTTTATCGAACAGATGAAGCTGTGGCTGTTTCACGCGGCAAAAAAACAGGAAAAAACCGAAGAAACCAAGACGGTGCAGGGAAACTGATGGCTTTCCTGCACTTTTCTTATCGTTAAATTTACACAGGATGATTGCAATATGGGGCGCGTTTTGCTATAATGCAGTATGTATTGGTGGCAGTGTGTCATCATGGTTTTTCGATTGACGAGAAACCGGAAAGGAGGCTGTACGTTTTGGATAAGCGATTGGCCAGAATTCTGGAGCCGGGATTCGGTATGTATTTTATCGTGTTCTTGGTGTTCGCCTGTGTGAGCGCTTTTTTTTCTCTGTTTCTGGCCTTGTTTGAGATGGCAGTCTGTGCCGCTTTGTATATCTATTATGTTGTAACCATGCGGCGCCGCAATCAGGAGGTGCTGCAGTATTTGGAGGCTCTGTCCGGCGGAACCGACAATGAGACGAGACAGAACTTTATTGACATCCCGCTGCCGATTACGGTTTGTATGATCGGAAACGGACAAATTATCTGGTGTAATGAGCAATTTCATTCGGTGTATGACATGCACGACAGCATGTTTGAACAGACGCTGGAGGATATTATTCCGGGATTTGATACGTCGTGGCTGGTGGATGATAAATCCGTGTATCCGTCCGAGGTCAAAATCGGCGATAAGTATTACATGGTGATTGGTTCGCGCGTGCGTCCGATGGACGGCAGCACCAGCGTGCTGATGACGCTGTACTGGCTGGACTGCACCGAGCTGGTTTCGCTGCGGCAGGAGTATGACGAATCCCGTCCGGTCGTCGCCATTGTGTCCATTGACAATTACGAGGAACTGGTCAAAAACGCAAACGACTCGGAAAAGGCAACCATGCTCGCCTCTGTGGACAACCGCATCGGCGAGTGGGCAAAGGACATTCAGGGTGTTTTGCGAAAATATGACCGCGATAAATATATTTTCGTGATGGAAGAACGAAATTTGGCGCAAATCACGCAGGATAAGTTTTCTGTTTTGGATACCGTGCGCTCGATTGTGTCGCGCGAAGGCATCAATGCAACGCTGTCGATTGGCATCGGGCGGGACGGCAAGACGCTGCAGGAAAAGTACGAGTTTGCACAGCTCGCACTGGATATGGCGCTGAGCCGCGGCGGTGACCAGACAGTCATCAAAAACCGCTATGCCTTTGAGTTCTTTGGCGGCTGCGCCAAGGAGGTCGAAAAGCGCACGAAGGTAAAATCCCGTGTCATGGCAAATGCGCTGGGTCAGCTCATGCGCGATTCCTCGCAGGTGTTCGTCATGGGACATCATCACACGGATATTGACGCGCTGGGTGCCGCTGTCGGTGTCGTTTGCGCGGCGCGCAGCAGAGGAAAGCAGGTGCACGTGGTTTTGCACCGCGCGCAGACGCTTGCCCAGCCGCTGCTGGAGCGCGTAGAGGCGAGCGGCGACTATGACGGCGTGTTTATCGAGCCGGAACAGGCTGCGGAGCTGATTGACGGCAACAGCCTGATGGTTGTCGTAGACACCAACCGGCCGGACTTTGTCGATGCGCCGGAGCTGCTGTCCCGATTCCGTAAGGTCGCTGTCATCGACCACCACAGACGTGCCGCAGATTATATTGAAAACTGCGCCGTCAATATGCATGAACCGTCGGCGTCCTCTGCCAGTGAGCTGGTCAGTGAGCTGCTGCAATATATGGTACCCAATCAGACAATCAGCCGCATAGAGGCAGAAAGCCTGCTGGCGGGTATTTATCTGGACACCAAGGGCTTTTCCATCAAGGCGGGCGTGCGCACCTTTGAGGCGGCGGCATATCTGCGCCGCGCCGGTGCGGATATGATCGCGGTGAAGCGCCTGTTCCAAAATTCGTTTCAGGATTATATGCAGCGCGAGCGCGTGATTTCCTGTGCGGAAAATGCGCCGGGCGGCATCGTCGTTGCTGTGGCAGACTTTCCGGTCACCCGACCGACGGCGGCACAGGCGGCGGATGAGCTGCTCAACATCATTGGCGTGCGCGCCAGCATTGTGGCATTTCCTTTTGGAGAGGACATTGTCGTGTCTGCGCGCTCGATGGGCGCGGTCAATGTTCAGGTGCTCACAGAGATGCTTGGCGGCGGCGGCAGCCTGACGGCAGCCGGTGCACAGCTGCAGAATACCGACTGGCTCAGGGCAAAAGAACAGATCATGAAGGCGATTGAAGCGTACTTGGATCAAAACGCACAGGAAGGCGAATAACAATACCAACAATTGGAGGTTTTTGATATGAAAGTTATTTTACAGCAGGACGTAAAGGGTCAGGGTAAAAAGGGACAGCTCGTAGAGGTCTCTGAGGGATATGGCAGAAACTTCCTTCTGCCGCGCAAGCTGGCTGTTCCGGCTACCGCAGACAACGTAAACCAGATGAAGCAGGCGGAGGAATCCAAAAAGCATCGTCAGGCCGTTGAGCGCGCAGAGGCAGAGGAGAACGCAAAGAAGTTCGAGTCTATCATGGTGCATCTGACTGCAAAGGGCGGTACCAGCGGCCGTATCTTTGGCTCCGTCACCAGCAAGGAAATTGCAAGCCAGCTCAAGAAGGAGCATGGCATTGAAATCAGCAAGAACAAGATTGTCATGGACGAGGCGATTAAGAGCTTTGGCACATATGAGCTGAAGGTCAAGCTGTATCCGGAAGTTGTCGGCAAGCTGAAGGTTCAGGTAACCGAAGTAGAGTAACGTATCCAACCTCCCCGATTGGGGAGGTGGATTTTTTCATCTTTCACAAAAGGAGCGAAGAAGCATGGCGATGGATGAACTGCTGTCGCGGCAGCTGCCGCAGGCGGTAGAAGCGGAACAAGCGGTCATTGGATCTATGCTGATCGACCCATCGTGTATTCCAGAGGTTATTGAGTTGCTGCGGCCGGAGGACTTTTATGCGGAGGAAAACCGCCGCATTTTTGAGACGATTTTCTCCATGTTCACGGACTCCGTCCGCATTGATGCCGTGACTGTGCTCAATGAGCTCAAGATGAACGGTCTGTATGATGATGCGGGCGGCAGAGCGTATCTGGCACAGCTGATGGATGTCACGCCGACAGCTGCCGGTGTGCGCGAATACGCGCACATCATTCGAGACAAGAGCATGCTGCGTGAAATTGCAGCGGCAGGCGCAGATATTCAGGCTATCGCCTATGAGGGCGCCGGAGAAGCGAGTGACATCGCGGAAGTTGCCGAGCAGAAAATCTATGCCGTGCGGCATGGCCGAGAGGTACAGGGCTTGTCTCCGATTAAAAGCATCATCATGGATGTGTATAATCGGCTGGATGAGCTGTCGCAGAGCGAGAGCGGTCTGCCCGGTCTGCCGACCGGCTTCCATGATCTGGACAGACGGCTGACGGGTCTGAACAAATCCGATCTGATTTTGATTGCGGCTCGTCCAGGTATGGGCAAGACGGCGTTTGCCCTCAATGTCGCGCTGTATGCGGCAAAGCATACAAATAAAGACGTCGTGCTGTTCCAGCTCGAAATGAGCAAAGATCAGCTGGCGTCCCGTCTGCTGTCGCAGGAAGCCGTTATCGACTCGCAAAAGCTCAAAACCGGTGATTTGGAGCCGGAGGATTGGACAAAAATGGCGCGTGCGGCCAATGTGCTGGCAAAAACGCACATTTATGTCGATGACAATCCGGCAATTACCGTCGCGGAAATCAAGGCAAAGTGCCGCCGTCTGGGCGACAATTTGGGTCTGATCTGTATTGACTATTTGCAGCTGATGCAGTCGGGCAAACGCAATGAGAGCCGCGTCAATGAGATTGGTGAAATCTCGCGTGCGATGAAGATTATGGCAAAGGAGCTCAATGTTCCGGTCATCTGTCTGTCGCAGCTGTCGCGTGCGGTGGAAAAGCGTGAGGACAAGCGGCCGATGCTGTCCGACCTGCGAGAATCCGGCGCGATTGAGCAGGATGCAGACATTGTTCTGTTTATCTACCGCGATGATTACTATGATGACGAGAGCGAGGAAAAAAACAACGCTGAAGTCATCATTGCCAAAAACCGACACGGCGCGACCGGCTCTGTATTTTTGCAGTGGATCGGTCAGTACACCACATTCTATAATCAGGATCGAAGGCACGAATGAAACAACTGGTACGTCATACGATCAGACAATATCATATGCTGCCGGACGGCGCGCGCGTGCTGTGCGGACTTTCCGGCGGTGCGGACTCTGTCAGTCTGGTGCTGTGCCTGCAGGAATTGGGGTATCAGGTTTGTGCCTGCCATCTCAACCACGGCATGCGCGGAACGCAGGCAGATGCAGATGAGGCGTTTTGTCGCGATTTTTGCGAAAAACACAACATTCCGTTTGTGTCCGAACGGTGCGATGTGTTCGCAGAAGCGGAAAAACGCAAGCTGTCCGCGGAGACCGCGGCGCGGGAAATGCGGTATGATTTTTTTGCTCGGTGCGCCGAACGGATGCAGGTGCCGTATCTTGCAACCGCACACACGGCAGATGATAATTTGGAAACCATGCTGTTTCATTTGATCCGCGGCACGGGAAGCGCCGGTCTGGCGGGCATCCCGCCTGTGCGCGGCAGCATCGTCCGCCCGCTGATTGCCGTGGAACGGCGGCAAATTGAACGGTTTTTAATCGA
>JABLTT010078718.1_pt1 | contig 17086 bp, 27 predicted proteins | sample 7160061 | NCBI WGS metagenome assembly JABLTT01 (sample SAMN14651232, study PRJNA627086) | human gut metagenome | isolation source: feces | host: Homo sapiens
AAAAATGCCCGGTACAAAACCAGACAAAAATCATTTTCATGTATCTTGCAATTAAAATCTACATATGCTATAATGCCAGTAGGCAAAATGATAGGATGTTTCCAAGTGAAAAAGCAAACGAAAACCCCAAGGACCGCAACTCCTTGGGGTTTTCTATTCCGTTTTTTATGGTGGCTTAATCCATAGGCTGGTTACCGGTTACTTATCGCCGTCCAACCATTTGATGATGTAGTGGCAAACCACACCAGCCGCGACAGCGACGATAAATGACAAGATGTAATCCAAGTAAAACACCCCCTCTCTGTTCCCAGTATAGGGGCGGTAACATCAGCATTATAGCACAGCAGCAGTTATGCCGCAATCAAAATATAGGCCTCAGGAGCATCCCGGGGCCTATCTACGTTGCAACGTCGCACAGCTTTACTCCCCGCTGTCGTCCACACCGTTGTTATTGCGATCAGACGGACCACCAACGCCACTCTGATGCTTGTCCGGATGCGGTACATCACACGGAGCATCGTATAAATACGGTGTCGGCTGTTTGGGCTGCAAATCTGGGCCTGCGTTTACGTATCCTCCCATCCCTGGAATTTTGTCCTGATGTTTGCCTGTTAAATTTGCCATAATCTTTGTCCTCTCTTTCATTTGATATGTAATAGTAGTTTCTCCGGCTCTGACCCTGCCGGACGGGAGACCTACGGATCACCTCCTCTCAGGTCTTGGCTGGCAGCTCCGGAAGTCCTGCGATGGATGTTGCCACTGACAGGATACCTGCCAGCGCGGATGCACTGGCTACCATAGGCCAGTTGACCTCACCCATGACCGCCGCCGAGCCGATGGTGGCGACAAATGTCTGCGCCATGGTCTTGATCGCACGAATACCTGCGGCCTTAACCCACTGGATGGTATCCACATCAGCACGAAATACACAGTTTTTAAGCATACTCTTCACCTCCTCTACTGATCTATAATAGATTCCAACAGTTCGTCCCTAATCTGTTTCATTGCCTCCACTCCATTCCCAGTGATCTGATGGTTAAGCAGGGCAGCCAGACTCTTGGACTGCTGTTTCTGCATGGTTTCCAAAGCAACAAGCCGTTTATAATCCTTATCCGAATGCTCCTCTAATTTCTGCACTCTGGCAGTCAGATGGAACGCCGGTTTAATCACCTTAACAATAACCGCCCCAGCTCCACCCACTATGCTTATTCCTCCGCAAATCGCAAGGATCGTCTGTATGTATTCCATTATCCTTCCTCCTCGATCAGCATCGGCCTATTGATCAGCTCCTGCTCTTCTGGCGGCTCATACACACTGCCATCATTACTCAGGTAGATCATCTGACCATCTGCGCGATACAGTGTGTCATATCCACTAATGCAGCCGGCTTCCATCCCACCAACTGTATATGTGGTAATGTCTCCCCATTTTTCCGGAACCGCGTCTACAAATTCAATCTGCAGCACGTTTGTGGCTACCGGCATAATACTGATGATTTCATATTCATTTTCGTGAATTTTGATTTTTTCCATTTGGCATCCTTCCTTTCTATGATTTTGTATTTTTATGTATTTAAAAAGGCCCCAAAGGGACCTGAATTTTCGTTTTTATTGTGTGTAATACCAAGCAAAATGAGGCCGATAGAAATATTGAACTTTTGGCTACAGGTATCTCCCCTGACGGTTATGATATCCTAAACTGGTTAGTTGCTGACGGACACAGGCGAACGGTATGGAAGTTAAACAGCAAATCAATAACCGGATTGCCAAACACCACCAGCGAATGGTGCTGTTTGAACTTTATGGATAGTGAAAAACTTCGTGGTATTGTTATATGTTTCGAATACGGTGGAACAGCTGTCAAATACAGATCGTACTTCAATGAAAGCGGTGGGGTTCAATGGCGTGGACCAGATTGGGTAACTATTCATAATTGATTCAATCAAATTTTGCGATAGTAACTTCTTTGTCATTATCATTTTTAAAACGTAACTCGCCCAATTTGCTCATATATAAGCAAGCTCCATAAGTATCTGCGCAGTCAAAAAATATACCGGGTAAGGCATACGGATTAAGATCAGTTCTTGCGCGAATTTTAAATGCGGCATTAGTACCCGAATTACCGATTGTTCCCCCTTCGATAGTAAATTTCCCAGTTGTTTTATTATCACTATCGTTTTTTAGGGCCTTGGTATTGCGCCCAACAGTATAAAAATTCATACGCAATTCCCATCTATGCATTTTCTCCACTGTGTTCAATACCAACCTTTTTGGAAAGGCCGCTATTTCCCATGCTAGTGCTGATGGTAGCAACGGAATAGGGAATACTGTATACTATGGACATGTAAAATTGTCAAATGAATATACCATTCCAGTAGGTGGAGCTTTGGAAGGTACGGCTGCATCTCAACATGCTCTATATAATGCATATAATGGGGTCAACAATGCGGTAATTACTATAAATGACCATATAAAAAATCATTTTTATGGAACGACAATAATAGATGCTTCTGTTGACAAAAAAGGCTTTAATTATACCCTTGGACTGGATAATACCTACATTGTAACCTGTACCAAAGGCACAAATGAAAATGAAACGGCGGTATGGATACTGAACACTAGAAACAATACCATTGTTGTTACAACATTGAAATCCGTCAGCGGAATATCCTATATTCGAGGCAATATGGTTTTTGGTGTCTACTGTGACAAGGGGATTATTGGAGAATCTTGTTGCTTCAAAATGTCATAAAAGTATGATTTATTCAGTTGATTGATTTCCAGTTTGTAGTCACCCCATTACTCCTGCTGTATAGATATAAAGTTGTCCCTCCTTTAGGGATGGCTAACGATGTTATAAAATTAGACCAGTCACCTACGGTAATAGCGACACCTTCTGATGCTTGCGTGATGCCAGCTTTATATGGTGTGTTGGCACTGTTAGCATCATAATATAATAACCGCCCTCCACCATGAGCTTCCAAGATATCGGAACTGTATGGTGGGATTCCTTGCTGTTTTGCCGTTTCTGAGAGCTTGGTATTATGCCCTACAGCCTCTAATCCCCTTCTGTATAATTATTCCTACAATTCTCTGCTGTGCGCAACTCAGAAAGAGACGTACAGCAAATAAGCCTCCCTTCTGGCAGGCTAAAAAATCGCTCAGAATCAATCATCTATGATGCTGCATACATATCATATTCATATTTCAGCCGGCCTTGGCTATTTTTTGCGTATATCCTTGTTGTCTCCGTGCTGGCATGACCCATGATATCGCACAGGGTAGGAAGAGGCATCCCCTTATTTAAAGCCCGTGTCGCAAACGTATGCCGGAGCAGGTGAGGAAATACTCGCTTGGTAATCCCCGCTCGCTGCGCTATGGCCCGGATCACATTCTCCAAAGCGTTCTTTTTTAATCCTTGGTGCGGCGCTCTCAAAGAGAGGATCACAGATCCAGACCGTCGCCCATTCAAATACCGCTCCAGATACTCCAGAGCACGATCCGAAAAGAATACAATCCTCTCCTTCTGACCTTTTCCCAGCACCTTCACAGATCCGCTCTCCAGATCAATCTCTTCCACTCTCATCTCTACTACCTCTGACACACGGCAGCCAGTAGCCAAAAACAATTCCAGTACCAGATTATCCCGGATATTTTCCCCGCAGGCTATCCGCATCTTCTCTACTTCTCTGCTGTTCAGCGCCTCCCGCACCTCAGCTACATACTTAATCGGGTCTATAGTAGCCATAGGATTACGGCTTATATAGCCCCGATCATGTAAAAAAGTAAAGAAACTACTACAGATCAGGCGCTTATGGTCCTTGGTACTGCCGCTGATCTGACGGGCCTCCGCATATGCATTAAGACAGGAGACAATATCATCCCCTGTAATCTCCTGCACAGGCTTACCGACATAAACCAGCAGTTCTCTTAAAAACGTTCCATACTGCCGGATAGTACTCTTGGAATAGCCCCCGAAGATCATCCGGGACATAAAAATATCATACTCCGGCCAGCTTACCACCTCTGTACTCAGTCCTGTCTCTCGTTTGCTGACATCATAATCTCGTAACACTGCTGATAATGCTCCATCAATCACCTGCAGCACAGGCCGTTCCAGCTCACGAGCCAGTCTTGCCATCAGATCATCTTTCAATTTGATCTCATCCATACACGCATCCTCCTTATATTGATACCTTAATTCTAAGGCAGGGGGATGCATATATGGTAGACTGCTTTAATGTGCGCAATACCAAGCAAAATAAAAAGGGTCTGATATATAACTTAGAGTTATCACAAATCACACCTACAAATACCAACGAAACGCAAATTTCTGATAGCATTAATATTCCGACAGGAAATTACTTAGTAATATTAAATGCAATCGCCCGAAGCAGTGCTAATGCCTATACTTCGTTAACAGCTAAATTTAACGGCAATGCCTTCTTGCTGGGACGTATCCCAAATACCAACGGAATGCATATGAATATATGCATGAATATTGCCGTTGCTCTCCCTGCCTCAGATATTACTTTTACCATTCAGAGGTTAGATGCTACTGGTGAAGTTGTATTTTTTGGTGGAACTCTTTTCTTAATCAGGCTTTAAACTCAATTAAGTTAACTCGCGCTCAGATTTCGTGCCATTCTGTAAATCCGAACGCGTTTCCATTATAATATATGTTTCGTTGAATCGGTCGAACGTTGTTTGCGATACCTTCTCCCATAAAATAGTAGGCAGTTTGAATTCTGTAATATGCTTGCGCTTCTGTCGTAATTGCCTTATTATGCAGAATCCATCTGTATTTCTTTCCGTCAATGGTAGTATACAGATTGTAATATCCGTCGTTAACTATGGAATCTGGAGATGTGTCTTCTGGAAGATCTACTGCTTTGAGTGTTGTATCCCATAATTGATTAATGATTCTATCGCTCTCATTTTGCTTGGTATTGAGCACAGTATAAAGGTCCATCAAGGCCTTGCCCTGAGCCGCCGAAAGCGGCAGATTAGGGTTATTGGTGACGCAGTTGTTTACAATATGCCCTAAGAGACATACGCCGGTCATCCATGCCTTGAAATCCTCTCCGAATTTTTTTACTTTGCCCCAGCCGGTTTTTGCTTTTTCTTTGGCCGCGGGCACCGGAAAGTTCTCAGAGGATGTTTCAAATTCCGAAACCACCGTTTCTGCTGTATCGCCGCCCGAAACGTCAATCTTTTTCTTTAATTCTGTATCAATAGTGTCTGTGTTTTCATTGATAACATCAACTGAAATATACTCATTCTTTTCCGGCTTTTTCAATCCGTAATTTTCTGTTGTGTTCATAAATTCACCGTCCTTATCTCTTCCCAGGTATATGCTGCGGCCTGCTCCCAGGTCAGCACCTTCACATTTTCCCATGTGTTATAGATATATTCGTACTCTACAGCCAAATGCGCAGGCTTTATTTCCTCAATAGTAAGCTTCAGATCTGCCATATTCCCCGGAATCCCCAACATGCCTACAAAACGGATCACAAAACGGTAATGGGATGTGTCTTCGATCACTTCTACCTCGCCATTAGAATAGCTGCTGGCTACATTCTTGACCATCTCTTTCGTAGTAGTTCCGACACCGGATATTTTTGCACGAATTCGTTCTCTTCTGAAGCTGTCAGGTTTCGATACATCTACTCCTAATCCCAAAAGTTGTTCATACCGAGACAGAATTCCTGACGCTGTAGAAACAAAACATTCTGAGATTGTACTGCTCAGCCCCTGCTCCAGATCATCCGTTACCTCGGAAAGCAGTCCCTGTAATGTCAGCATGGTCACATTCTTTTCATAATAATCCGGAAGCAGTTTAATCAGTTCCAATCCTGCTCACCTCCGTCAGCTCAATTGTCCCGGTCACTGGAATTTGTTTTTCTCCAATCACTACATTCCCAGTCCCCTCATTCAACAGAAAACCTTCAAAATCCTCTACTCCTGGGATATCTAGAAGGAGGCTTCCGAGTTTAGCATAGCTGATTCGATATGTTGTAAATACAGTTTCCTGTAAAAAAGTATCTACAGCATTCTTATATGCTTTTTTAACATCGTCAAGTGTCTTACTTTCTTTTCGCATTACACTTGCTTTGATATTGATAGTAACAGAATCTGGACTTTTAACTGTTACTGTTGCTCCGATCGGACGCATTGTTTCAATATATTCTGCTACTGTTTTAGGCAGGGAAGATGATATCTTTTTATCACTGTCTACCACAAGCACCGTAACCGTACCGGGACCGTCTGCCAGTGGGAAAACTTTTGCTGCACCAGTTCCTGAAACCTCCAAAGCCCACTGTTGGTAATGGTAAACATTTCCCGAAGTGGCCGGAAGCCTGATTTTAGTATACAGACGCTCACGCAAGGCTTCATCTGTCTCTTCATCCGCACCCGGAGTAATAATGTCCCCCAGCTCTGCAGTAATGCCCGTTATATTGGAAATAGGCTGCATTGCGCCGCTGTACTGATTTCCGATTACGCCAGGCATTTCACACTCTATCTGGTATTCTGTTTCGGATTCTTCTTCCTTCACAATATAGACAAGATTATTAATTCCCCAGCGAGTGCTGATCTCCACCGATCCGGAAGTAGTCATCTTGCGTACCGCCTTTGTAGCAGGCTTTCTGGAAACATTGTAGGCCTCTGCCGCTCGGTCCAGATACTCACCAAGGGCTGTATCCGGAAAGACCAGGTCTATGAAATTATCCAACTGAAAATCCTGCTGGGCTAGAAAATAAGCACAGGGAGCCAATGCATCATAAATTACGCTGCCTTCCCGTTTGTCTACATCGCTTGGTACTCTGTCAAGCATTGCCTGCAACAACTCTTCATAGGTCATTTTCATACAGCCACCTCTTTCTCTATCTGTATTTCCCCGTAAATGCTTGATACCTGGAAGGAACAGTGACAGCTGTCTCCGGAAAACTCAAACCGGAACCCGTCTACCTCACGGATTCGGTCATCCTGCAAAAGTGCTTCCTCAATCATGCGACGCATCTCCGCCCTCACATAAGCCCGTTCCTCCCCGATCAGCTCTTTCCAGGCGATCCCGTATTTAAAACTGTAAATGGAATATTCGTACTGCTCCGTAGACAGGATTTTATAAATGGCCTGTTTTAACGCTGCCAGCTCATCCACGAAACCCTCTATCTTAGTTTCCGACAATCCATAGGTACGGGCCTTATAGCTCTGTTCCTGAACAATCAGATCCGTTGTAAGTTCTGCCATTATGTACCTCCTGCTGTCTGATATGGCTTTCCGATGATCTCCAGAATGTAATACTCTTTTCCACGGTCATTCCGCAAAAGCCGAACCTTATCGCCTGAAGCCAGCTGGTTCTTCATATTTCCCGTAATCATACTCATGGGAACCGGAAGGCTCCCGATCATAACTATGCCTCCTGTATAGGTTCCTACAAGCACAGCGGCTGGCTTACGGCTTTTCATGTAGTTATCAACCACCGTTTTTATCAGATTGAATAGCTCCTGAACGCTTCCCCGATCAGTCACCTGTCATCACCTCCACTGTCATCGTATGCACGGGCAGAAAGTCATGCGTTACCTTCTTTACGATCAGCCTTCGGTTTAATGCAATATCGGCAATGCTGCCATATACACTGTTCCCAGCCCGTACTCGAAGATCTCCCAGGCATTCCAGCTTTAAGGTCTCTTTCTCATGGTTGTACAGCTTCAGAAGATTATTGGCCCGCTCCTGTGCCTTGGCTGCATTATCTACACCAGAAGGTGATGATTCCAGATATTGCAAAAGGCCATACCGGTTCACAGCCTCCTGGTCATGGGCGGCGCCCACATCAATCTGGCCTGTATTCTCATCTTTCCATACAACCTTGATCTGATTGTAATATTCATCGTCAATGGATTTCTCCCAGCTATAGCCTGTACAAAGGCTATCATCGCCAAGTACCAGTGGAAGCTGCAGGTTCCGCATATTCCACAGGCAGACCTTCCCATATTCATCCCGCAGGCAATAATGCTTCTGGGTACCGATCAGCGTATCAGACACCGCCTGTGCAATATGATCCAGCCAGGATTTTTCATAATCAGCAATGGTCGGAATGATAAAGCCGGTATCCTCGATGATCCCGGGCGTCATGGTCTGGAAGGTGCACATATTTTCTACCAGATTTTTAAGCGTCCCATTCTCCAGCACAATGATATCCTTATTCTTTGCCCTCCGGAGCTGGTCATACGCTTTGATGGTTATGATCTGGCGGCCGCTTCCGGAGCTGCTGTCTCCTGACACTTTATATACAGTGCCAAAAAAGATGCCATCCGCCTGATCATTGTCTGTCAAGCGGACCACATCCCCATTCTGGAGTATCAGGCCGTCACTGATATAAGAGATATCCATGCTGCTGGCTCCTTCATTCAAGGCTTCTGTCCATGAAATTTCCTTGCACATTTCTGAAATATCATAAATATATCCCTGGCTTTCTACCAGTACTTCCACATTTCCACCTCCTACGCGGGAATCGAAAGAACCTGTCCTGGGTAAATCAAGTTAGGATTCTTAATATCTGGGTTTGCTGATGCAATCTTTGTATATTGGCCTCCATTCCCATAATACTTCTTGGCAATCGCCCAAAGCGTATCCCCCGACTGAACCGTATGGGTCTTATTCTCCGTCACAGCCGGATTCGTTTCTGTTGCCGCTGCTGTATCCTCCTGCTTGACGGTAGCCGCAACCGTCTGTACCGCCACATAACGTTTGCCTGGAGCTTTGTATTCCTGCAGCTTGATTGACAGGTACTTATCCCCCTCTTCACCGGCCTTTTCTACTGCCTCTACGCTTTTGACCAGTACCATTACACTGATATCATCTGTAATGTCATTGGAGGCAATAAAACGGACCGGTTTTATGTTCTTCTGGGCCTTCCGGAACATCTTTTCGTAATAATCTGCGTCCGCTCTGGAACCGGAATTCATGTAGTGATAGTCCTGGCTGGGGAATTCCGCTTCAAAGCTGAACTCCTCCAGATTGTAGTAAAAAGGGACAGAAACCTGTCCTGTCCCAAGTACTTGATAATTCTCTATATTTAACTCTCTGCTCCGCTTGATCTCCTCAGGATTGACCGGAAGCTTGTATTTCTTACTCCCATATTTAAAATATACGGAATATGACATTATTCAGGCACCCCCTCTGGTGCAGTGGCGATTACTTCCTTGAGACGATCTACCACATGGCCTACAAGACCGTCTGTATCTGCTTCCTTGGTGATCGGGCCGGAAAACTCCACACGGATATTGGGCGCAAGGGTATTCTGGGCAATCCGGGCCACATAATCCCGTTCTGCAAGCTTACGCATCCACTCAATATCCTCTTTTTCTGTTTCTACCTTTACCGCTCCGCCTTTCCCCGTACCCTTTACAGTGGCAGGGCTTCCGGCAGTGGCAAATGAAGAGAAATCAATTCCCGATCCACCTGCTCCGTCCAGACTGGGATTAAAACCAGAAAACAGGTTGGAGGCTTTGTCTGCCAGATTACTTCCTACTTCGTATCCTTTATTCGCAAAATCAGCCCCACTAACAAAATCTTTTTTCTTTACAACCTCATTCCAGTCAGAAGCGTTTTTTGCGGAAGCAGCTGCTTTTTCGATTCCTGCTTTGAAGTTATCTAACCCTGCTGAAATCTGGACGTCTACTCCTGGAATACGGTTTATAATGGCTTCCACGGATCTTGCCATTTCAGCCATATATCCAATCACAGTAATGGCCAGGTCATAAAAAAGAATTTTTGTTGCCACAACTGGGTGCTGCCACGCGTTCGCGAAGAAATTAACTACTTCTGCGATAATGTTGTAGATCAATATAAAATTGTTTGTAGTAGATGCTGCAAATCCACCTATGGCAGCACCAATCAAGCCCGTGGCACTGATACTGGCACCAGTAAAGTGATTGACCGCAGCCACCCCGGCATAAAAAGCGGCAGTTAAAACTAATACAAGACCAACAATCCAAACAAGAGGACAGGCATATAATGAAGAGTTAAGTCCCATCATTGCCGTTGTTTCTGCCCAGGTGGCCCCTGTTGTAGCCCACAAAGCTAACGCATAAATTCCAACCCCTATCGCTTGAGCACCAAATCTGGCAGCTGAAATCAATGATAGCCCATTAGACACAATTTGTGCCGCTGCGTAAGCCCCCAGCGCTGCCGCTGCCGCCCAAATAAATGGTGAAACCATAGGCCAAGCGGCAATGCAAAAGTCTATAAACCCTTCGGTTGCCTCTCCTGCCAAGTAAATTAATCCAACAAAATTATTCAGGGCAGTTTGTACACCCACCGAATTTAAAACCGTATTGGCCTTTTCAAACACTCCACCAAACGCCTGCATACCTGCATTTTTGATCTTCTGCCAGGTATCTGCAAAGGTAGGCGGCATATCTGCAAATTTCCCGTTGATCTCATCTGCGGCCCTGAACATGGCGCCTTTGATGATATCCGCTGTAATTGCACCATCAGAGGACAGTTCTTTCAGTTCACCTTTTGCGACTCCCATATACTTGGAAATGGCATCAGCTACCATAGGAGCGTTTTCCATAATGGAACGGAATTCATCTCCCTGCAGCTTTCCTGCTGTCATGGCCTGTGTCAACTGGAGAAACGCAGCGTTCTGTTCCGCTGTGCTGGCTCCGGATATCTTGAGGGACTTTGTAAGCAGTTCTGTAAATCCTACTGCCTCCTGATTGCTCCCGAAAGTATCCCCAGCCAGCATCTTAAGCTTTGCTGTAGCGTTTGCCATCTCTGTGTAATTACCGCGGGCGCGGTCTGCTGCCGCAAATACATCCTTCTGAAGCGTCCTCTGTTCTTCAAGACTGCCCGTGATCATACCCAGGCGAGCATTGGTGTTGGTGTATGTATCTGTCAGATCCATACCCTTTTTTACTGCGGCAAGGCTCATAGCGGTTTTCACCAGCCTCGACAGGCCGGAGCTTGCCACACTTGCAGCAGCCCCTGTACGCCCAAGAGAATCGTTGAAGCCATCTGTTTTTTTACTTGCCCCTAAAATGGATTTTGCTGCTTTATCTGTATTTTCAACGATCTTCTTGATCTGGGTGCTGTATCCGTCCATCAGCCTGAACATTGCATTTAAGGTTGGCATATTTCCCTCCTTCCTAAGACAGCTGGGCCGCCTGCCTCTTTTCTTCTTTTACCCTAAGATCAATGCTCGCATAAATAAAAGCACGTTCTCTGGGGCCAACCGGATCATCAGGCCCGCAGATACCGGCCAGTACCCCAGGCCTGATGTGAAGTCTTTGCAGGGCGAAGTGTGCGTAACATAGCTCAGGATCGCCCTGCTCGATCAGTTTTTTGCCTCATCCATATCCTCGTTGATATCCTGATCGAGTCCAGACAGTTCCTGTACAGCCTCCATGAGTGTTCCGTACTCTCCCACATACAACATGGCGGACAATACCTTGTCTGCTCCTAAGACGCCATACCTCTTCTGCAATTCTGCATTGTTCAGATCCGGTTCTACTACGGCCATAGCCGTCATCTCACGATTGTAGCTGATACGGTTGAACTGCTCAACGCCGCTTTTTTTATCTACACTGCGGTGCTTCTTCATCAAGGTTTCATTTTCCTGCTGGGTAATAGGCCGGATCACAAAGGGAACCGTCTTTCCATTCTCCCGAAAGCGCTCTGATACAATGACCTCTTTGTTTTCTGTCTGTACTGGATTTAAAAATGCACTTAAGCTACTCATAGTCTTTTTTCCTCACTTTCTATCTCATGTTCTCTGGAAGTGTATAGCTCTCCAGATCGTCCAGGTCGTCAAAGGTGAAATCTGAATCGGTGGTGTTCAGATCTTCACTTCCATCTTCCAGATACGCCACTGGTGCTTTTGCCAGAATGCAGTCCCGCATCACGATTACACGCCTGCCAATAGTAGACGCCGGATCCTCGTTGGTAGTCTGAATGCTGATCGTGGGTGTCTTCCCCTCTTTGATGTACTGCTGATAAATCGCCGATGCCGCAGGGCTTACATTGTACATAGTGATGCTTCCCTTTCCCTCTGCCGCAACTACCTTATGCTGCTTCATCCGGTGGCCCAGAAGCTTCTTGGCGATCACTGTAAACTCGATATTTGCTTCGATCTTGGACAGTTCAAAGAAATAACGGTTCTGGCCGTCGATTGTGATAAAAGCGCTGCCTTCACTTCCTGTCACAAGATCTTTGATTTTTGTATAGTTTTTTCCAGCCAAATCTTACACCTCCTACGATAAATTTACGGTAGTATAAATCTTCTCTACACTGTCCACTGGCTGTACCCATACGCCTACTACTACAGCATCAATATCTTTTCCCGCTGCTACCGTGATATCGTCTGTTTCAAAGTTCTGGATAGCCCCCATATTCTGCAAAGCTGTAAAATAATCCACCAGAGCTGCTTTTAACAGAGCGTGACCATCCGCATTGTTATTGACCTTGCCAATATAGTTGCTTTCAAAAATATTGCTGATGTCGTTAACAATATTGTCCACTGTGCGAAGTACCCTGTTTTTTGTAAGCATCTTTCCTTTTCCCGGCGTAACAGTTGTAAGAGAATTAATATCGTACACCACCGTCACATTCTGGGCGCTGTCTACCTTAAAGATCAGCTTGCCTGCCTTGACCGCTGTTTCCATTTCGCTTTTGGTCATTCGGGGAGAGACGTCCACCGCGCCCACATACTTCATACCCGTGTTGGAAGTTGTAATGCTGGCCCCGGCTGTTGCTCCGGCTACCCATGCCGTGGTTTCTGCGGCAGTTAACTTTGTGCCATCTGCCAGGATAATCCCCTGCACTACATTGATGATTCCCTCTGAATCTGCCTCATGGTTTGTAAGCACTGCCTGACACTTAATGCCCTCATCATCCCTCATGGCTTTGATCCATGTAGCGATGGCAGTCTTATTGGAAGATGCTGTTTCCGGTTCTGTATCGTATGGGTAACACAGCACATTGAGCTGTACCGTTTTAAGCTTACCCAGAGCCGTATTAATGGCCTCTGTATTATGCGATTCTGGCAGCTTGTAAAGAAGTACGGTCTTAGCTTTTTTAAGAGCCTCTGTAGCCAGCTTCTTATCTTCTGCTGTTGCTTTCTCCGGATACGCCTGCTCTGTGGCTGTAATCGTATAGATTTGACCATCTTCCCCCACAGACATCTCCTGAAGGATTACAACGGTACCCCTGTCTCCCGGAGTGATGGACAGGGGCTCATTTGTCTGGATATTGATATAGGCCCCGGGCAATACTTTATTTTGAGATTCCCATGTACCTGCCATAGGTTACTCCTCCTTTATCTCTTCGTTCTGGATCATGGACTGCATCTGCGGTGTGGGGTCTTCCAGGTATTCCCGGTAATCCACATCAAACATAAAATGCAGTACCTTGTCCTCAATTTTCAAGTTCCTGTTTTTAATTTTAAAGCCAGGGGCCGCAAATTCTCTTGCCAGCTCCTGGCCCACGCTCCAGCACTCCTCCTGCTGCTCTGCCCGGCTACTTGGAAAATACAGCACATCCATGCTGACAGAATTCTTCAGCCGGCCATTGATACCGCGGGAAGGATTCTGATCATACAATGTCACCATAAAACAAGGAACGGTAAAATGCTGCGGCACATCTTCATGATACACCTTGCAATCCTTCACCGCCCGCAGGCCATCAGCTACTGCCTTATAAAGTTCATTTATCGTGTCGATTCTGCACCGCCTCCACTTCTCTCTTGAATAGATCGATCAGCCTCTTGGAAACATAATTCTGGGTTTTTTCCAATAGATGGTCTCCCTGTTCGCTTTTAATATAACCTGTAGTATTTCCGTCCTGATCGACTGTACGGTGCCCATAATTGACATATGAAGCGTACTCTGCGCTGTTCACAAGATGCTTAGTTACTCCCCCATCTTTAGAACGTACAGCCGGAGCCGATCTCCAGTTTTTTCGATAAAATCCCGTAATCACCGGCGAGTGCTTCTTGGCATACCGCACCCCCTCATTGACAGCCTGATTTAAAACTCGGATATCAATTTCCCGGATGTCATCCGCCATGCTCATCAGTTCCTTATGGTACTGGTCGATAAACGCCTTATTCCGGCGATAATTGCTACTGCTCATGCGTTGTCATCCCTCTTCACTTCGCACTGCCACTGATACGTATACGGATGGCACTCTCCCAGAGTAAGCTCTACCGTCTTTCCTGTACGCAGAGTAACTACAATCCGATCCCCCTCCTGTACATCCTCCTCCAGCCCACAAAACAGCTTGTGACTGTTCTGGATAGATGGATTTGGGGCGCCGGTCGGGGCCTGCCCGGAAGAGCTGTACCGACAGGGACGATCCTGTGCCACAACATCCAGTTCATTCCGGGTATACCCGTCCTTTTCTACCTCCTGCCAGCGCTTCACTGCCATTCTGGCATCATACATCACTGCATATGGGTTAATCATAGCCTCTCAACCTCCTGTGACGGCGCAGGGCTGCCTTATCACTTGAAGACAGCCCATATGCTCTCCTTTGTGTTCCCGTCCGTCTGGGCCCAGGTAATGCTTCCATCACCTTCCTTGATGCTGGCTACCTCTGGGTGATAACCGGTTCCATTGGCCTCTTCATAATCCATAATCCCCTTAACCTTCTTCCGGATCACCGGTTCCAGAATATCCGGAATGCAGTTCTCGTTTAGGTGGCAGTAATCACACACCATCAGGATCACATCCGAAATCAACAGTTTGTGTTCTCCTACTGCGAGCTCCAGATTCTTTTCTACGGTCTCCAGCATCTCAGAAAATGTCATGGCTGCCTCCTTATTTTGCAATAATCCCAGCATCTCTCAGGGATTTAAGCAGTGCATTAAACTCTTCCTTTGTAGGTGTCGCTCCAACTGCATCCTTGACAGCTGCACCTGTCCGTGCTTCAAAAAGTTCCCGGATTTTCGGCGGGATTCCGTTCATATCAAAATCTGCCATAATTCACCTTATCCTTTCAGGTTGGTAATTGCACCGTGCATAAATGCCGGACCATGATCCAGACCGAACTGACCAAAGATCTGTCCCTCTTCCGATGCTCCGGTCTTGGCAAGCTCCTCATAAAAGAAATTACCCTTTTCAGGTACCGGCTGGAACACCGGGGCAAGAACAGACAGTTCCGCTGCCAGAACTGCAGTCTGCGGCATGAAGCGGTCAAGGGCAATACCGATGTTTCCAAAGTCAGTCTCAAGCTGCTTAATGTTAGTGCCACCGACATTTCTGTCAGTCGGTGCGTACGAGTAAATATCTGTAATGATCTGCTTCTGAGTGCTGCCCACATACAGAACCATATTGGAGAAGATTGCTCCTGCGTCATACATAGCCTTAAAGAGCTGCTGCATGAGAGCTTTAGTCAATGCTGCGCTCTTACCATCTACCTTTGTGCCGCCATCGCCTCCGCAAAGCGCAATCAGGCCTCTGGTCTTGTTGGCTGTGGTTGCATTGGTAGCCTTCTGATACACGCCATTGATGATGGTATACTCGATGTCACGGGAAATCTTCTCCAGCTTCCGGGCGATCTGCCAGTCTTTTTCCGTCGTAGCCACGTTGTTCTGCTGACCTGCGGTGTTCAGACCACTCATCCGGCCACGGTTGGACTCTTTTACGTAAGAGATAGAAACCTTTTCATGGAAGATCTGAGTCACATTAGTGTTCTGCGCTCTCACGATCTCCTCGGCTTCTGGTGCGGTCAGAGACGCGGTCTCTGTGATCTCTGGCTGTGCTGCTTCCGGAAGACTGTACTGAGAGTCTGTAGGAAACTCAAAGTTTTCAGTCTGTACACCTCCGGTCAAGCCACCGATGGCGCTTAAAATTGGAGTGTTAGTTGCATCCGCAGTAAATAAATCTCCTGCATAGTTAGGTAAATTCCAAATAGTTCCTGTTCCTTTCTGGTTTGCCATATGTTATTCCTCACTTTCTGCCTGTTCCAGGCTAAACAATTCATTTCTTGCTGCGATTCGATCCACCAGACGGGTATTTGGATCGTTGATCAGCTTCTCCAGTTGCTCTCTTCTCGTCGCGTCACCTGTGACCTGTGGAGTGGTTTTTCCGTTGTTGGGCGGAGTCTTCCCGGAGACCGGTGGGATAAACAGTTCTTTATAAGTCTCCTTTACCGTCTTCAGCTGTTCGGTCAGACCAGACACGGTTCCGTCCTCCGCCAGGATCAGCTTCGACCGGTCAAACTTATCAGCTACCAACTCCGGATACTTACAGTCGCCCAGCTGGTCCTTGATGGCACTGGTCAGCTTCATATCCCGGATGCGGCCCTCATAGTCCTTCTTTGTCTGCTTATTGGCGTCCTCAAGCTCTGATATTTTTGCCTGAAGGGCCTCATTGTCCTTAGCTTCATCCTTCAGTGTTTTCAGCTGCTTATCCCGGTCAGCCACCTGTTTTTCCAAATCAGCTTTAGCCGTATTCACTTCGTCGAAACGTGACTTTGGAATAAATCCCTTCATTTCCTCTGTGTAAATGCCAATAATGGCATTGGCCTGCTCTTCTGTCAAACCTTTCGCAATCAGTTCCTCTTTCTTCATGTTTGGTTGCTCCTTTCGATTCATCTTCGCTTGTTATCCCGGTCGCGTCCGGTGATGTCCCGTTCTTTTTCGCCTGCGGTACCGGAAAGGCGAAAAAATAACGCCCAGGTCTATGCCTGAACGCTTATACTTCTGCTTGGCTTTCGCAAAAACCATTTATGCTTTTCTTTCTAACGGCTCCTCTGCCTCCGTCAGAAAACCGGATAGGAATAAAATCATTTGGCTTTATAATGTTGTCCTGCATGACCTCTGCCAAAATGGCATAATCCATATCAACCCCAAGAAATGCTCCTCCATTACAATAAATATCAACCATAGGGTTTACCTGCGTGTCTATGACTAATTTTTCCGCACTTCGTGCACCGCCTCACATACCCACCATAAGGTCCATGGCGGCGGCACCAGTGTTTTCTATACTGATGTGGACAGCGTCGCTGTCTGAACCATCGGATTATACGCTCAATCAATCTCCTCACCTCCTCTGTTTCTGCAATATAAAAGAACGCCC
>JABLTT010086531.1_pt1 | contig 16930 bp, 15 predicted proteins | sample 7160061 | NCBI WGS metagenome assembly JABLTT01 (sample SAMN14651232, study PRJNA627086) | human gut metagenome | isolation source: feces | host: Homo sapiens
AGCTGCTTTTTAGTGATAAATGGGACCTACAGGGCTCGAACCTGTGACCCTCTGCTTGTAAGGCAGATGCTCTCCCAGCTGAGCTAAGATCCCATTTGGTGTATCGCTTATCAGCAGCACCATTGACTATTATATATGGTGTTCATCTTTTTGTCAATAGTTTTTTTAATTTTTTTCAAAATTTTCATTATAGATAATTGCTTATTAGAGAGAATCTTTTTTCTTCAAAAATAGACATACTAAAATAAAAAGGAGGTGGCATCATGAAAAATGAATCGCATTTTAAATATCATGTAGTGATATACATACTTACCATCATCATCGCTTTTATTTTGCATCCCGCAGATTACGAGAAATCATTTCAACTTGTTGATTTTATTGCCAACATAATATCAATCATAAATAGTATCTCCAAAATCGTATAATCTAATCAACAAAGCAAGTACAGCCCCTCTGCACTTGCTTTATTCTTATGCTTTCAACCAAAATAATCTCATTATAATTAAATTACAGCACTCTTATCCAAACAGTGCCATAAAGGTTCCTCGCGCAAAGAAACTGAGGCAGAACATGATTGTTCCGGCTACCAAAACACCGCCCATGCAGGCGAGGACACTTTTCTTGAATCCCATGTCAAGGATACTGGCTGCAAGGGTTCCTGTCCACGCGCCGGTTCCCGGAAGAGGGATTCCAACGAAAAGAAGGAGCGCTACAAACAATCCCTGTCCTGCTTTCTCCTGCAGTTTTCTACCGCCTTTTTCGCCTTTTTCAAGGCAGAACGAAAAGAACTTGCCGATCACAGGCTTGTCCGCTCCCCAGACAAGAATTTTTCTTGCAAACAAATAAATAAATGGTACCGGAATCATATTTCCAATTACGGCAATCAGGATAGCAAGCCAGAGTGGCTGTGCGTCCCAAAGTACGGCGTAAGGGATTGCTCCACGAAGTTCAATGATAGGAACCATTGAGATCAATCCTACAAGTATCATTTTCTTAAACATAATTATTTTCCTTTCAAATTTGCTTTTTGATTTTGTTTCTTTATGACTATTTAGGGATTTTTACAATTTCTATCGAAATCTCGCCATTTGGCAAAAATTCCATCCAGGCATAGGTGCATTCAAAACCGCTTTGGCGCGGGCGTGAAATGCTGCCCGGGTTGAGAACGGTCATTTGGCTGCTCTGCTCGACAAACGGCACATGTGTGTGTCCGTAAAGGACAACATCTGCCTCATTTTGAAGCGCCCAGTACTTTAATACATCGACGCCACGCTCAACGTGCTGGTTGTGTCCGTGCGTCATTGCGATCTTATGGCCATGCAGACGGAACACATTTTCCGTGCGCAGGCTGGAATATGTGTCGCAATTTCCGCGAACCAGATAAACCGGTCCTTTCACCATAAGGCTGAGTTCCTCGGCGGCATCCCCGACATCACCGAGATGGAATAATCCGTCGATCTGATCCTGATTTTTGCGAATGATATCATACATCCGATCATTTTTTCCATGTGAATCACTAAAAACGATATATTTCGCCATTCTTTTCTCCCATATTATGCCTGTTCATTCAACTTTTCAACCATCTTGCGGAGTGCGATACCGCGGTGACTGATCTTATTTTTCTCCTCCGGCAGCAATTCTCCGGTTGTACAGCCTCGCTCCGGCAGATAAAAGATGGGATCATATCCAAAGCCATGTGTGCCTTTCGGTTCGTGAGCAAGTTTTCCTTCAATCACGCCTTTGGTCGTGATGACATTGCCGTCCGGATACGCACAGGCGATCACACAGACAAAACGTGCGTCGCGCTTTTCTTCCGGCACACCTTCACAGCGTTTGAGAAGATCAGCATTTTTGATGTCATATGACGTATCTTCACCGAGGTAACGTGCCGAATAGATTCCCGGCTCGCCATTCAGATAATCCACTTCAAATCCGGAATCATCTGCCAGAACCATCTCACCTGTCATTTCACAGATTGCCTTCGCTTTGATGATAGCATTTTCCTCAAAAGATGTTCCGTTTTCCTCAATTTCTGTATGAACATCAAGGTCTTTGAGAGAAAACACATCGTAGCCTTCTCCCAAAATCTGTTTAATTTCCACAACCTTTCCTTGATTGTGTGTTGCAAATATCAATTTTTTTCCCATTTGTTTCATTCCCTGTGTAAAAATTTCGGTCAAATTTCGACCTTAATACGACTAGTATATATGTTGTCCGGAAAAAGTGCAAGCCCTTTCGATATATTTTTCCTATTTTTACTGATCCTTTGCCGGTCTTCTCGGTGGCTTGATCCCCATATATTGGTAAAGATAAGTTTTCATCATACCGTTATAGATCTTGCGGTTCTTGTCCGCCTTTTTGCCAATCATTTTCTGGGCTTCCTCATAACCGCTCAGCAGGAAAAATGACCACGTATCATTTTCTTTGATGATCTGACCGATGCTGCGGTACAGCATCTCCATCTGTTTTTTGTCGGAAAGACGCTCACCGTATGGCGGATTGGATACAACAAAACCGTATTTTTTCGGCGAGCTGAAATTGATGATGTCACGGCGTTGGAAATGAATCTTGTCTTCCACGCCGGCAAGCGCCGCATTGGCACGCGCCATTTTAAGCACCTCATCGTCAATATCGTAGCCCTGAATCTGCACTTCAGCATCCTCGCAGACCATATCCTGTGCCTCTTCCACGACACCGTACCATTCTTTTTTCGGAATCAGGTTGTCCCATTCTTCGGACAAAAATTCGCGGTTTAATCCCGGTGCGATCCGGCACGCGATCATAGCCGCCTCGATCGGGATCGTACCACTTCCGCAAAAAGGATCGACAAGAATGCGGTCCTTCTTCCACGGCGAAAGCAAGAGCATCGCCGCCGCCAGCGTTTCCGTCACTGGCGCCGGTGCGGTGTATCGGCGATAACCACGTTTGTGCAGTGATACTCCCGTCGTATCTAGAGATACGGTCACGATATCTTTCATAATATTAATGCGGAGTGGATAAGAAGCCCCGTCTTCGGCAAACCAGCTGACCCGGTATGTCCGCTTGAGGCTTTCCACCATCGCTTTTTTTACAATGCGCTGTATGTCCGATGGACTGAACAATTTACTATTGACGGAGGTTGCTTTCGTTACCCAGAATTTTCCATTTTCAGGAATGTAGCGTTCCCATGGAATCGCCTTACAGGCTTCAAATAATTCATCAAATGTCTCCGCCTTAAATTCTGCCACTTTGAGTAGAATACGCTCTGTCGTGCGAAGGAAAATATTTCCACGACAGATTCCTTCGGCATCTGCCAGAAAGGTGACTTTTCCATTTTCCACTTTTGAAATTTCATATCCAAGATCGTTGATCTCGCGTTTTAATACCGCTTCCATGCCAAAATGGCAGGGCGCGATCAACTCAAATATTTCTTTGCCCATCGTACTCTTTTTTTCCTTTCTTTTTCCAAATCCGGTAGCTTTCGAAGCCGCCGGCAATACTTGCCGCATGGTACCCAAGCCGGTTCATCTCGCGGGCTGCGTACATGCTCTGGTTTCCGCGGTCACAGTAAAAGATCAAATACGTAAACTGGTGCCGCCACCCCTCTTTTTCCTGTTCCCATCGTTCGTACGGAATATTGACCGCTCCCTTGATGTGCTCTTCCTGATACTCTTCGCGTTCCCGTAAATCAATGAGAATCGTCCCTTCTCTTGCCTGCCACGAAGCCAGCTGACGGATCGAGATAATCGAAAAACTCATAGTATCACGTTCTTTTTCTTTTATTATATGCGGGTTTTCGACAAAATGTGACACCCGCATGACCGCAAAAGAAAGGCCGCCTCCGGAATGGTGACGGCCCGTTCGTTTTTCATTTCTTACAGTCAGCACAACGGCTTAGTTGTCATGGTGACAATTGGAACTGTTCGTAGAATTGGAAGCATTAGATGCGTTCGATGAATTCTTAGAACTGTTTTTCGAAGAATTCTGCGCACGGTTTTTCGCCTTATTCTTTGAACTGTTTGAGCTGTTTGTACTATTTGTACTGTTTTGATTTGAATCGTAATCGTCTAAAAAGTTTTTCGCCATTTTTAAACCCTCCTGTCAACAATGTTTTGTTACAGGAGATAGTATCTGCGATTTCTTATTTCTTATGCAATTCAAGCTTTTCCAACAGAACCAAATAATTCCATTTTTTCTTTTACTGTTGCTTTGATTGCCTCTGCTCCTGGAGCAAGAAGTTTACGAGGGTCAAATCCTTTTCCTTCGAGATCTTTTCCTGCTTCAATGTATTTACGTGTAGCAGCTGCGAAAGAAAGCTGGCACTCTGTATTTACATTGATTTTTGACACGCCAAGACTGATTGCTTTCTTGATCATGTCTTCCGGAATACCTGTACCTCCGTGAAGTACGAGTGGCATTTCTCCTGTCAGCTGCTGAACAGCATCCAGCGTCTCAAAGCTGAGTCCTGCCCAGTTTTCCGGATATTTTCCGTGAATATTTCCGATTCCTGCTGCCAGCATCGTTACGCCAAGGTCAGCGATCATCTTACATTCTTTTGGATCTGCACATTCGCCGGCTCCGATAACACCATCTTCTTCTCCACCGATGGAACCAACTTCTGCTTCGATTGACATTCCTTTTTCTTTACAGATCGCTACCAATTCTTTTGTCTTTGCCACATTTTCTTCGATCGGATAATGAGATCCGTCAAACATGATTGAAGAAAATCCTGCTTCGATACAAGCTTTGGCACCTTCGTAGCTGCCGTGGTCAAGGTGAAGGGCAACCGGAACTGTGATATTCAGCTCTTCCAGCATACCATTTACCATGCCTACAACCGTTTTGTATCCACACATATATTTTCCGGCTCCCTCAGATACACCAAGGATAACCGGTGAATTGCACTCCTGTGCTGTGAGAAGAATGGATTTTGTCCACTCCAGGTTGTTGATGTTGAACTGACCTACTGCATATTTACCTGCTTTTGCTTTTTTGAGCATTTCTTCTGCTGATACTAACATCTTTCTTCCTCCATTTCTTTTTTTATTTTTGGTCTGCTTACACAGACTTATCGTCCACAACATTTTTTGTATTTCTTGCCGCTTCCGCATGGACACGGATCATTTCTTCCAATTTTTGGTTCTTCGCGGCGGATCGTACCGGAATTTTTCTGCTTGCGGTACAATTCTTTTCTGCGCTCTGCACTCAGGATCGAATCCCACTGTGGCAGTGTGTACAGCCATTCGGCATTGCAGTCTACCATATTATAATACAATTTTTCGCAGTCAATATCCAATTTGATCTCGGTATCTTTTTCCATCGTATCGATTGGATTTGGCTCTTTCAAACTATCATTGATTCCATCCAGGAAACCAACCATCATAGAAAGCGGTACTTCGTACTTCTCTGCCAGTCCTTCTACGGTTCCGGTCACAACTTCTGTCGGATTGGTCAAAAGTTTTTCATAAATGCCTTTTTCCAACTGGAAGTAATTGTTCCAAAGCTGCTCTCCTTCTTTTGAATTCTGCATTTCTTCACTATATGCGTACTCACGCCATTCTTGTAACAATGACATAATTTAATTCCTCCTGCGATTTTGCAATTTTCATTAGGTATTCCCTTTTTTCATTGTATCACACTTTTTAGTGACAAGCAATGGTTTTCTTTTGGCAGAAAAAGAGAGTTCCGCACGTTGCCGTTTGGAACTCTCCGGGGGATTTATTATTACATTTTATGATACGATGTGTTCGACGCCATCTGCATCTGTGATGATAATAGTATGCTCCACACCTTGTTTCACATAAAGATTCAAGTTCCAGCTAGGAGCTGTATTTCCATTTACATCTTTTATCACAAAACTTGAAATATGCTGGTCAACACCATCTATTGTCACTTTTTGGATTCCACTGTAACTCTTCACCGCCACACTAACGGCAGTATAACTATCTTTCGTCAAGAATCCATCCTCTCTGGCAATCGGTTTACTGCCGATCGAATAAACAGCACCTCCGTAAATTGCCACATCACAATGCTGTTGATTCTGACCATCACCCAAGGCATATTTGGATCCTGTAGCCGAAATATTACCACCATAAATTTCAACGGTAAGCGTAGTTACATCTGTCTTGGCTTCAGATCCTCCTGCACCGATACCGGCTCCATTTCCACCGGACTGCGCGTAAATATCACCACCATAAACGATGATTTTTCCACCACCGCGTCCGCACTGTCCATCACCGATACCAGCTCCATTTCTCCCACCTTTGGCAACAATCGTTCCACTGTAGATAACAATTTTTCCGAGTGTTCCCGCATCTGCATCCTTGTCACTTCCTGATGCACCGATAGCTGCGGCAGACTGTCCACCCATCGCAAAAAGTTTTCCTGTACCACTCAGAGAAAGTTCACACCCTTTCGGCACTTCAATACATGCTTTCTTCGCCGGCGAATTCAATGTCGTCGTTCCACTCAGCTGCAAATTCACCTTTGCTTTATTCGTAAGAGTGATCGGACTTCCTGCCGCCGTCGTAATGATAACATTGTCAAGTACGATTGTATGCGTTCCACCGGAAACCGTAATCGAATTTGTCGTCGATGTGCTGTTTTCGCTAATTGTATACGCCCCAGTGTAACTCTGTTTCTCGCCGTCACCAATCGTATAGCCATCTTCCTCAATCAAAATATTTCCTTCCAAAAGATCCAGAGTCTTTGTTGTCTCTGGTTTTTCCGGTTCCGGCTCTGTTGTCGGTACTGCCGTTGGCTCCGCTGTCGGTTCTGTACTTGGTTCTGCCGTTGGTTCCGTACTTGGTGTCGCCGTTGGCACTGTAGTCGGGGTTGCTGTTGGTACCGTGGCAGGTGTTGCCGTCGGTGTCGCCGTTGGCGTCGTTCCTTTTACCAAATTGATCAATGCCGTAAATGCTGCTTTTGGCATATAATTTTCATCAAACAGAGATGGGTAATACGGTCCATCATCCTTTTGCGTGTTTAACCAGGTATCCAAATCGGTCAGATTCCAGAATGTAACACCGCTTACATTAACATTGTTACTATTTTTCTGCGTAAGCACTATATTCATAAATTTAGAATATGCATTTGCTAACGTTTCCTGTCCGGATTCGGAATTGTCTTTGCTCGCAAAATCAAGTTCCGTAATCTGCACCTCATAGCCATTTTGCTTAAACAAATTCAACGCATTTTTAATATTGTCGCCATCGCTGACATTCAAGTTTGTCTGATGCGCCTGCATTCCCAAACCGTCGATCGTACCTGCTGCCTTGGCATCTGCCAGATATTTTACCACAGCTTTCATCTGTCCCGGAGACGCCATGCCTACATAATCATTGTAGAACAACTTTGCGCCGGATCCGGCCGCTGTCTGAGCTGCTCTTGCATATTCAAACGCTTTCGTAATGTAAGTATTGTCCTCTTCGCCAAAAATCGCTCCATAAAGACTCTGTGTACCTGTTCTCAGCTTACAGCCATTGTCATTGATCACCTCATTGACAACATCATACGCATATACCACACCCGGATATTTCGTCTCTGTGTATTGAATAATCTGCGTGATATAACTCTGCATACGCTGTAACATTGTTTCTTCATCTACTAGATTGGTAATATTTGTCTTTGCCGTGCCATTCCCATCGTATTGGGCCTCGTAGCCTTCACAAAAATACCAATCTGGCGTCTGTGAATACCAAACCAATGTATGGAAACGCACTTGCAGATTATTTGCCTGCGCAAGACTTAAACATTTATCGATAATATCGGTGTTTATCACCGGCATGCCATCTGCGGAAGCCTTGGATTTTTCCTGATTCAAAAGGCTTTCCGGTTTCAATTCATCGCCAAATGTCACTCTGGTATAATGATGTTTAATAAACTGTAATATTTCATCATTTTTCAAATTATAACTGTACACTTCACATCCCATCGGGAATTGTTTGCTGTACGCTTCACTCAGGCTTTCTGTCGCAAGCACTTTGTCCAAATCAAGATGTTTTTCCGTTATGGAAATATTGTCCACGTAAAATTCACTTTGATAGTTTTGCATCTCAAAATACATATGAAGCTGTTTCACATCTCCCGGTGCTACCACCGTCGCTTGTATTTTCTTCCAATTTCCGGTAGGCACTTTCAATGACTGAATCGTCGTATATGTGATGTTTCCGGCAAAGTCCTCTGCCTGCCACATGCAATTGATCATGCGGTCACCACCAGCCTGATGTTTGACATAAGCTTCTATCGTATATGTAGTATAATCCGTTACATTATAAGTCACGTCAATCTGCGGACCGGCCCAGTTTTTCTCGCGATTCGATACTTTCAGGCAATAGTTATCATTGTAACCGCCCTCTGTAACGGTCAATGTTTCTTTTCCTTGCCGCCCGGTCACATACGTATTTTTTCCATCCTCAAAATCAAGTGAGAGTGCTTTTCCTTCTTCTGCCGGAATCGGTGTCCCCGGCACTTTTGTCGGCTCACTGCTTGGCTGTGTACTTGGCTGCGTGCTCGGTGCCACACTTGGCTCTGCTGTCGGAACGCTGCTTGGTGCCACGGTCGGACCGATTGGTGGTTTCTCACTCGGCTGTGCAGATGGCTTCGCACTTGGTACCACACTCGGCTGTGCAGATGGTTGTTCGCTCGGCTTCACGCTCGGCTGTGCAGATGGTTGTTTGCTCGGCTTCACACTCGGCTTCACACTCGGCTGCGTGCTTGGTGCTATGCTAGGCACTGTATTTGGTGTTTTCGTTTCCGTCGCATTCGGTTCTTTCGTCGAAATACTTGCTGCTTTTTTTACCGTCACACGGCATTTTAAAACATATTTCTTTCCACGATAACGAAAACGGCTCGTAACATAGGTTTTTCCTTTTTTCTTCGCCGTTATCTTTCCGGTTTTGCTAACCGTTGCAATTTTTTTATTCTTGCTTTTCCATGTAATCTTTGTCTTTTTATTGACATATTTTACTTTGACTTTTTTGGATTTTCCAACAGTCAGAACGACTGTTTTCTTAGATAATCTCGGTTTCTTTGCTGCTTCACTTTGTTCGGCCGGCGTGCACAATGCGACTATCATCGCAGTGATCAAAAGAACTACCAGCCACTTTGTTTGTTGACTTTTTCTTGCTTTTTCCATGCGTATTCCTCCAATTTGGTTTTCCAAAATTGTACTCCGACCATTATCATACTATTACCTACAATAAAACGTACTATTTTTCTCCAAATCACCCAGAATACAGATTAGAAAAGCGACTGCTGCTACAATCGCCTTTCATGGTTCAATATTAACAAGTTTTTTTCGAAAAGTCAATCTTTTTTGTGCATTTTACACAATTTTTACACTTTATTCTCCCAGGCTTTTTATTTCAAAAAGGCATCGACACCATCGGCAATTCCTTTTACCATCTTTTTCTGATAAGAAGCAGATGCCATTTTCAGGTCTTCGGCGCGGTTGCTCATAAATCCCATCTCAATAATCGTAACAGGGACTTTGCACCAATTGATGCCCGTCATCGTGTCGGTGTACATTACTCCGCGGTTTTTGGCACCTGTCGCCGCACAATATTTCCGAATCATTTTCTTAGAAAATTTCTGGCTGGCTTTGCGCACCTTTTTCGACATATATTTGTTGTTTCCTGTCGGAGCGATTGACAATGCACCGCTTACCGAAGTGCTTTCCGAAGAGTTCGCATGAATGCGGATAAATGCATCTGCCTTTGCCGCATTTGCCACTTTTGCACGCTCTACGTTGGAAATGTTGACATTGTGCTTTGTGCGCACCATGACTACTTTATAGCCTCTCGCCACCAGCTCTTTCTTTACTTTTTTCGCCACCTGCAGATTCAGCTGATATTCACCAAGTCCGCTTGCTTTTCCCGATGTCCCGGATGTTACCTTTGCTTTTTTCGTCGAAGAGCCCGGGCCGTTTGGCTCCAACGAACTGTTTCCGCGCAGCTGATGTCCGGCATCGATTGCCACCACTTTCTGTCCGTCTTTTGTCGCCGCCTGTGTCACTCCTCCGGTCATCATTACTCCCAGGATCAAACCTGCTGCCAATACTCGTAATTTCATTTCTTTCCCTTCCTTTCATTTTCATTGTACCTACAAAAAAAGAGCAAACACATAATGCATTTGCTCCTTCGTGCGGAGTATGGGACTTGAACCCACACGTCTTTGAGACACATGATCCTTAGTCATGCCTGTCTGCCAATTCCAGCAACTCCGCATACCACAGTCAAGCCGCGTCCACGACTTGACTGCTTGACTATTGTATCAAATAATTCTCCTTCTGTCAAGGATTTTTTTGATTTTTGTTAATTATTTTTCAAAAATAATTTTTGTTATTGTAACACTTCCGGCATATCCGGCTTTTCCGGCATTGATAACAACATAAGGATTGGTTCCCGCTGCCTCTTTGACTTTATCAAGATTTACAACAAATACGCCTTCTTCGTTCACGCCATATTTCGGATCTGCCACTTCTTTGCCCTCTACTTTGTGTCCCACAATTCCATGGAACTCAAATGTTGGATCCGATGCCGTAAATTCAATTCGGCAAGTGCTGTATTTTGAAAAATCGATATCTTCCGGCAATAACACTTTTGCTGTAGGCGCATACTGAGACATGCCGCTTTCTACATAGCTTACAGCCTTTGGAAGTGTGTTCACTAAGCTGTCATCTCCTACCATAATGGACTTATAGGTAAATGTGCCTTTGAATCCTGCTGTTGCTGTAGAAACATGCATATACACTTTATCCTCTGCTCCAATTTTGGCAAAAGCTGCATCATTTACTTCTATCTCAACACTTCCTCCGGTTTTTCCATAGGCATCCAGAACAGCCGGCGAATTCCATTGATCTCCCGTTTTTAATCCAATATTGAATCCCTGTGTGGCTGCAACATCCGTATCGCCCTCCACAGCTGTATAATTCAATACAATTTTACATCCGGCAGATAATTTTGTCTTATCAATTTCAAAGACTCCCATCGAACTATACTGAGCGAATCCATTTGGCACGTAAGCAAAAGAAGCTCCTTCTCCAAGGGCACTGCCTTCCAGAACCAATTTTGTCTCTTCCCGCTTCGTAACATCGTCTGTTTCGACGTTTGACGTATCTGCTCCCGGTGTCTCTATGCCCGGCTCCGGTTCGGATGGTTTCGGTGTTTCAGCAGGCGCAATCGGCTCAATTGTAATATCCGGCACCGTCTGTCCTTCCGGTAAAAGTGCCACACGCAAGATTTTAACTTTCCCCGCATAACCGGCTTTTCCGGCATTGATAACGACAAACGGATCTGTCCCGTTCTCTTTCAATACATTATTCAATGTAATCTGGAACATTCCCTTGGATACTGCGCCATACTGTGGATCCGTCACTTCCGCTCCGTTCACTTTATGACCCACGATTCCGTGGAATTCAAAAGAAAGATCCGACGCCGTAAAGTCAATGCGGCAAGTTTTGTATTTACTAAAATCAACGTCTGCCGGCAGATTTACTTTTGCCGTTGCTGCGTATTGATTCAATCCGTTTTCCACATAGGTATAAGCAGAAGGAAGTTCTTTTACAAGACTTTCCGTACCGGCTTTTACACTTGTATATGTAAAGGTTCCTTTGAAACCGGCTGTCGCGGTGGAAACATGCATGTACAATTTCTCTCCGGCATTGATTTTCTCCATTTTTGTGCTATCCATAGAGATCTCAATCTTTCCACCTGACTGGTCATATACATCACAAACCGCCGGTGAATTCCATTTATCTCCTGTTTTCAGCCCCACATTAAACTTCTGGCTGTCAGCAACGTCTGTATCCCCTTCTTTTGCTTCATATGTCAATGTAATGGTGCTGTCTTTTGTTAGACTTGTTTTGTCAATCTCAAAAACACCAACAGACTGATACTGCGCCGCCCCATTTGCCTTATACGTAAAGTCTGCGCTTTCTCCAAGGGCATCCCCTTCAATCACAAGTGCTTTCGGTGCTTCTGTCGGTGTCTGACTCGTTTCCGGTGCCTTACTTGTCTCCGGTGCCTTGCTTTCTTCCGGTGCCTTACTTGTCTCCGGTGCCTTGCTTGTCTCCGGTGCCTTGCTCGTTTCCGGTGCCTTGCTTGTCTCCGGTGCCTTGCTTGTTTCCGGTGCCTTGCTTGCTTCCGGTGCCTTGCTTGCTCCCGGCGCTTTACTTGCTTCCGGTGCTTTGCTTGCTTCCGGCGCTTTTACAGATTTTACCGTAACAACGAGAGTCTTTTTCACTCTCTTTTTCCCATTGATCATGGTCACAGTAATTTTCGCTTTTCCTGCTTTAAGCCCTTTTACCGTAAGACCTTTCGCAGATTTTTTCGTGATCTTTACGACTTTCTTTGCCTTTGCTTTCATTTTACATTTGATTTTTTTGGCATTTTTAATCGTAACTTTTTTGCTGCCTCCAACCCGAACTGAAATTTTTGTCTTGCTGAGTTTCGGCTTTTTGGCAGCTTCCGTTTCATTTGCCGGAATTCCCGACGCCACGACAGCCGCTGCCAAGAGCATAGCTGTTGTCTTTGTAAACATTTTTTTTGTTCATTTCGTAAACCTCCTTACATACATCACAATATTTTATAGTTACAAATAGTTTACCAATATCCGGTAACAAAATCCATGATGTATAAGGCGGTCTTTTTGACCTTTTTGGCATTTATTGTTTTACAAACCAACTCAAAAGTTTGCTATTTTCCTTCTGTATTTTTTTCATCTGGGAATGTGGCAGCGGCGCCATGACAGAGCCGGTTTCCACGGTCACATTCGGTATTTTCTTATTGTAAATGAGCCAGTCCCCAAATCCACCGTTCGGATCGGTACTGATGGATTTGGGCATCAGGCGGTAGTGTGTAAATCCATTCACCTTGGTCGCAAGGTTTTTTTGGCGTTCATAGAGCGATGCCTCGGATTCTACATTGTAGTTCCAATAAAGAATACTTCCGGTGGAATGATAGTTCAAGGATGCCTTCCAGCCCGAATTACGATTGACAAAGTTCATCATCACACGGGTTTCCTTTTCGGATGCCGCCTTTTTCCCCGGATAAGAAAGTCCGTCCGCCTTTTTTGATTTTCCTTTTTTATTCCAGCCGCCCGGACAGTTAAAGTTTAAGTTTACCCCACGGGCGTTGCCTTTCCATGTCCGTGCGGAATTTTTCGTCTTTTTACAGATTTTCCGCAGTTTGGGATTGCGGATGGCATCAAAACCAAATTGGGAAATGGTTACGCCGTCCGGATTGATCATCGGAATGATATAAATGCATTTCCCTTTAAGCGCACTCTTGTAATCCGCGTATTCCCGCAAAATTTCTTCACTTTTGTGTGTGAGCATCTGGCAGTTGAGCCATTCTCTCGCATGAATTCCACCATTGATCAAATATTTTTTGGAAGCATACGGACTTCCGATGCGGAGGCACCAGATCGCACGCCCGTCTTCGCTGGTTCCGATATTCTGCAAAGAGGCTTTCCCTCGGTATTTCCACGCAAGTTTTCTGAGATCTGACGTCATGTCCTCATACGTATACTTGCTGTCTTTGACATTGACGATCCACGGCTCCTCTTTTACCGTGATACGTATTTTAATCTCATTTTTTTCAGAGCCTTTGACTTTTACACTTATGGTCGTCTTTCCTTTTTTGCGCGCCGTAATCTTTCCCTTTTTATCAACGGTCGCTGCTTTTTTGTTGGAGGAGGTCAATGTCAAACGGCTCATTTTATAATTTGTGCGTATCCGGGCCTGTTTTCCCTGATACACAAGCTCCGCATTTTTCCCTTTATTTTCCAGTTTCTTGTCAAATCGGATTTTTACGGTAAAGATTCGCTCTCCCTCTGCTTCTGTCACCTTTATCTGGCAGTTCTGTGCTTTGGACTGCCCTTTTTTCAAGCATTTTACCTGTCCGTTTTTTTCTATTTTCAATATTCCGCGGCGGCACAGCGAAACGGTCTCGCCAATCGGTTCAAATGTGGCTTTCAATGATGTTTTCAACGCCACAGTGTCCGTCACATACGAATGGATCTGATATTGCACTTTCTTTTTGCTGACATGCTTCGAGACATTTTTATTTAACAGGGTAAATGACGTCGCTGCCGGCGTGACAGTCGGTGTCGTCGAAGGAAGCACATCGGCAGATGGCGTCGGAGATATGCCGGCTGGTGTATATAATGGCATATTTGGTTCTACAGTTGTAGTCGGAATTTGCGACGGCGCGGATGAGACTGCAGGATATGGTGTCCCGGATGGAAGTGTCGTCTGCGCTTTTGCCTCATTTGCAGGCATTTGCGTGAAAAATAAAGCTGTCAAAAGAAGCCATACCAGTTGTTTTTTATTTTTTTGCGATGCCATGTCATTTCCCCCTTAAGTCAAATAGAAAGGGCACCTCAATATCTGAAGTACCCTTATGATTCATTGTTATTGTTCTGTCTTATGCAAGTTTGCTTTTCGCAACTTCTACCAATGTAGCAAATCCTTCCGGATCGCTGATAGCCATCTCAGAAAGCATCTTGCGGTTCACATCAACGCTTGCAAGTTTCAAGCCATGCATGAATTTGCTGTAAGAAAGTCCATTGATGCGGGCTGCTGCGTTGATACGAGCGATCCAAAGCTGTCTGAACTGTCTTTTTCTCTGTTTTCTACCTGTATAAGATGTCTCCAAAGCACGCATAACAGACTGTTTTGCAACACGATACTGTTTAGATCTAGCGCCTCTGTAACCCTTTGCTAATTTCAAAACTCTTTTATGTTTTTTCTTTGCGTTTAATCCGCCTTTAATTCTAGCCATTTCTATTTACCTCCTAATTGCGTTCAAGTAACCCATCATTATGCGTAAGGCATAATCTTCTTCATTGTCTTAACGTTTGTCTCATCAACCAAAGTAGATTTTCTGAGATTTCTTTTTCTCTTTGTTGTTTTCTTTGTCAAAATGTGGCTTTTGTATGCCTTATTACGAACCAGTTTACCTGTTCCAGTTACTTTGAATCGCTTTGCAGCGGCTCTTTTTGTTTTCATTTTCTGATTTGCCATAATGTATTTCCTCCATTTATATTTGATAGTGCCAAATGCTCTATCATTATTTTGCGGCTGTTAAAAACATGATCATGCTTCTTCCTTCCATCTTCGGATCTTTGTCGATAACTGCCACATCTTCCAATTTCTCAAAAAATGCGTTCAGCACTTCACGACCAACATCCTTATGCGCCATCTCACGGCCGCGGAAACGAAGCGTAACTTTCACTTTGTCTCCCTTGGACAAGAATTTACGAGCCTGATTGGATTTGGTATTCAAATCGTTAGTATCAATGTTTGGTGAAAGACGAATTTCTTTCACATCGATGGTTTTTTGTTTTTTCTTTGCTTCCTTTTCACGTCTAGCCTGCTCATAACGGTATTTTCCGTAATTGATAATCTTGCATACCGGTGGTTTGGCACCCGGGGCAATTTTAACCAGATCAAGTTCTGCATTTTTTGCCATCAAATAAGCCTCTTTGGCTGACATAATTCCAAGCTGTTCTCCGTCCTGGCCGATCACGCGGACTTCTTTGTCACGGATCTGCTCATTAATCATTAATTCGCTGATGATTCGCACCTCCAAATGAAATAAAAAAAGATAACTGTTTTTAAAGCCAGCTATCCACAGAAATTCTTCATTCAAATGTATGAAAAAATTGGTTTGACCATTGCGCGCGCAATTGCGGCAAGGTGAGAGTGGATAACTCTGCTTTTTGTACCTTTGTTATCATATCATGGATTTTGGTGGGTGTCAAGGGGTTTTTCCATTACTTTTAGAAAAATAAGTCGCAATTGCATAACTGTCTGCGTGGAGGGGAAGTCGCTCAAAAAGAATTACGGTAAAAAGTTTTTTACAGAACGCGGTTTTACCGTAAAATTTGTAAATAATAGGAAACAGTTGTAAAAAAGCGGAAATTATTACGGTATTATTCTGCGTGAAACAAGGCAAAATACCGTAAAAAAACAAAAATTGTAAAAAAGTGGCAAAAAAGAGGAAGAAATTACGGTACAACTAGAAGAAAAACCTAGGATTTGACCGTAATGCCAGAAAGGCAGTGCCCCCTCGACAAAGCAGCGTCCCTCGGCTTCACCTCGGCGGCAGGACGCAGTTTGCATTAGAAGGGGCTGCCACACTAATCACTTAGTGCGACAACCCCTCACTGCGAAGCAGTGTGATTTATAAATATCGAGTTTTATGCAATAAGACTGTTCTATCATTGGCAGACCATAAGTTTCCATCACTTGACAACGATTTTCTCAATTATTACACTTCCTGCGAACTATAAACTCGTTTTATGGCTTTCACTTTACTGCTGAGTCCTTTTTTCCGCAGCAGTTTGCGGTATGCCTTAATCTTCGATTTCGGCACTTTCACGGTCGTTTTCTTTGTGATGCCCTTAAATGCGTTCTTCGCAACATTCTTTGTCTTCAGCTTACGCGACTTAATGACAAGCAATTTCAGCTTCTTACATTTGGAAAACGCCTTTTTCCCAATTTTTGTAACATTCTTTCCGATTATGATCTTAGTAACTTTACTATTTCCCTTAAATGCTTTACCGGAAACAGATGTCACTTGGTAGGTCACTCCATTCACTTTTACAAATGCCGGAACTTTTACTTTTCCTTTGGCATTTTTTGCAGGTGCCTCATACTGCACTTCCGGATTTTCCGAATCCGCATTCGTTATTTTGAACGTCGATCCCTGACTGTCTTTAATAAATGTTCCTTCTTCGTTCCCTTCCTCTACCGGTGCTTCCGTCGGTTTCTGTGTCGGTTGTGCGGTCGGCTGCTGTGTTGGCGCAGGCGTTGCACTCTGTGTCGGAGTTGTCGGCGTCGGACTTGGCGCTGCCGGAGTTGTCGGTGTCGGGCTTGGCGTGGCCGGGGTTGTCGGCGTTGGGCTTGGCGTGACCGGGGTCGTCGGCGTTGGGCTTGGCGTGGCCG
>JABLTT010057082.1_pt1 | contig 16879 bp, 14 predicted proteins | sample 7160061 | NCBI WGS metagenome assembly JABLTT01 (sample SAMN14651232, study PRJNA627086) | human gut metagenome | isolation source: feces | host: Homo sapiens
ATGGATACCATATGCATGTCCAGCCTTTTCTGTTTTTTTGTTCCTAAATCGTTTTCGCAAGCGCATCGTACTGTATTTTCGGACAATTTGCAAGGATAAATTGTTATATTTGCATAATTTATCCCTCTTGCACAAAAAATAATTGACGATAATTAACCGATTTCACAAAAAAGGTACTTCGTTTTTACGAAAAATTTCGTAAAAAACTTAACGTTTACGAAAACATGTCTGCACACGATTTCGTAAGCGAAAATATGGTTGATTTTTTTGAATAAGTGAATTATACTGAGCTTAATCCAATCTAATCATATTATAGTTATAAAATTTCTAAACTTATTCGTTTTCGCAATTCTGTTTTCAGTCTTTAATTCGTGATCGCATACCCTTTACTTTATTTATATTGTTTTTTGAAGGAGGTTCTTTATGAAATTCGGACATTTTGACGATAAAGCCAAAGAATATGTAATCACTACACCACATACTCCGCAGCCATGGATCAATTATCTCGGAAGCAACGATTTTTTTTCACTGATCTCAAACACCTGCGGCGGATATAGTTTCTATAAAGATGCGAAACTTTTACGTATTACGAGATATCGCTACAATAACATTCCGGTAGATTCCAATGGAAAATATTACTATATCAATGATGACGGTGTGATCTGGAATCCGGGCACGATGCCGTCCGGTACAGAGACAGATACATATGAATGCCGTCACGGTCTGGGCTACAGCCGTTTCCATTCTTCAAAAAATAATCTGGAAGCGGATCTGCTGGCATTTGTACCGGTAGATGCAGCGTGCGAGATCAACTGCCTGACTTTAAAAAATAATTTCGATGTCGCAAAAAATGTCTCTTTGTTTTCTTATGTAGAGTTCTGTCTCTGGAATGCAGTGGATGATTCAACGAACTTCCAGCGAAACTTAAGTATTGGCGAAGTGGAAGTACATGGAAGTACGATCTATCATAAGACCGAATACAGAGAACGCCGCCGTCATTACAGTTTCTTTACTGTAAATGCACCGGTTCAGAATTTTGATACCAGCAGGGATGAATTCCTTGGAGCCGGTAACGGCAACGCATTTCCGGAAGCTGTCCGCAGGAAAAAATGCAGCAATTCCATAGCAAGCGGATGGTATCCGATCGCAGCACATCAGATCGATCTGACACTTGCTCCTGGCGAAGAAAAGACATTTGTATTTATGCTGGGTTACTGTGAAAACCCTGCAGACAATAAATGGGAAGCGCCGAACGTCATCCGTAAGGCACCGGCAAAAGCGCTTATTGAAAGATTTGATACAGCAGAAAAAGCAATGGCAGCATTTGCGGAGCTGAAAACATACTGGGAGACACTGCTTGCACGTTTTGCAGTCACAAGTTCGAACGAACACGTTGACCGTATGGCAAATATATGGAACCAGTATCAGTGTATGGTAACATTCAATATGTCAAGATCTGCATCGTATTATGAATCCGGCACCGGACGAGGCATGGGATTCCGTGATTCATGTCAGGATCTTCTCGGATTTGTACATCTGATTCCGGAACGCGCAAGGGAAAGAATTATTGATATTGCATCCACACAGTTCCCGGACGGAAGCGCATATCATCAGTATCAGCCATTGACAAAGCAGGGTAATCTCGATGTCGGAAGCGGATTTAATGATGACCCGCTGTGGCTGATTGCGGCGGTTTCTGCATATCTGAAAGAGACCGGTGATTATGGTATTCTTGATGAGCCGGTACCATTTGACTGTAAAAAAGGTTCTGAAGTACCGCTGTTTGAACATCTGAACAAATCGTTCCATTATACAGCAACACATCTCGGACCGCACAAACTTCCGCTGATCGGAAGAGCTGACTGGAATGACTGCCTGAATCTGAACTGTTTCTCCAGTGAACCTGGTGAATCTTTCCAGACGACCGGACCATCTGAAGGACCGGTGGCAGAATCTGTATTTATTGCAGCAATGTTTGTCAAATATGGTAAAGAATTCAAAGAAATCTGTCTGCGTACAGGACATGAAGATCTTGCAAAAGAAGCAGAGAGTGCAGTAGCGGATATGTATCAGGCGGTTCTGGATGCAGGATGGGACGGAGAATGGTTCCTTCGTGCATATGATTCACAGTCTGCAAAAGTCGGATCAAAAGAATGTGAAGAAGGTAAGATTTATATTGAACCACAGGGATTCTGCGTTATGGCTGAAATCGGAAAAGAGGAATGACTTGCTGAGAAAGCGCTGGATTCCGTACATAAACATCTGGAAACGAAATATGGTATCATGATACTCCAGCCGGCATATACCAGATATCATCTGGAACTTGGTGAAATTTCTTCTTATCCGCCGGGATACAAAGAAAATGCCGGAATTTTCTGCCATAACAATCCGTGGATTTCTATCGCAGAAGCAGTACTCGGAAGAGGAGATCTTGCATTTGATGTTTACCGTAAAATCTGCCCGTCTTATATTGAAGAAATCAGTGATGTACATCGTACAGAACCATACATTTATTCGCAGATGGTAGCCGGTGCCGATGCTGCAAGATTTGGTGAGGCGAAGAACAGCTGGCTGACCGGAACTGCAGCGTGGACTTTTGTTAATCTGTCACAGGCGCTTCTCGGAATCCAGCCGGAATATGACGGCCTGGCAGTGAATCCGTGTCTGCCGAAAAACTTTGGAGATCTGAAGATCAAACGTCGCTACAGAGATGCAGAATATTATATTGATATCCGCAAACCGGACGGTGTGGAAAAAGGTGTTGCCTGGATGGAAGTAGACGGCAAAAAAATTGCCGGAAACCAGATTCCTCTGATCCCCGGCAGGAAAGAATACCATGTAACGGTACAGATGGGTTAAATATTTGTTCCCTGTGATGTGGTCATGGTGGAGGCGAGACTTTCCGGAAGGATGGTTCCTCCGCCGAGTACCATATCGTCATCATAAAGGACAGCAGCCTGTCCCGGAGTAACGGCTCTCTGTGGCTCATCGAAGGTGATCTTTATCAGGTCTTCTCCGATCTGCTCCACAGTTGCCGGCTGTTCCGGCTGACGGTAACGCGTTTTTACTTTACATTTGATCGGTGCATCGAGATAATCCCATGGAATCAGGTTGATGTCGTTGATATAACAATAATTGCTCATCAGATCCTGTTTGCTACCGAGAATGACCTCGTTGGAATCCAGTGATTTGCCACAGACGTAAAGCGATTCCGGTGCGGAGATACCGAGACCGCGGCGCTGGCCGATCGTATAATGAATCTGGCCTTTATGTTTACCAAGAACTTTTCCCTCTTTATCTACGAAATCTCCCGGCTCAGATGACTGACCGGTATACTGTTCAATAAATGAAGCGTAATCTCCGTCCGGCACGAAGCAGATATCCTGGCTGTCCGGCTTATCAGCATTGATAAAGCCCTGCTCCTGTGCAATGTGGCGGATTTCTTTTTTGGTATAGCCGCCGAGTGGAAACAGAGTATGTGCAAGCTGATCCTGTGTCATGGCATAAAGAACGTAGCTCTGGTCTTTCGTCGGATCGAGTCCCTTTTTCAAAATGAAACGTCCTGTTTCCGGATCCTGCTCTCTGCGGGCATAATGGCCACTTGCAATGTACTCACATCCGAGTTCTCTTGCTTTATCAAGAAGTGCGGAAAATTTCAAAAAACGGTTACAGTCGATACATGGGTTCGGTGTGCCTCCGTGAAGGTAGGTGTCTGCGAATTTGTCGATAACACTGTGACGGAATTCGTCGTGCATCGGGAAAACGTAGTAGAGCATGCCAAGTCTTGCGGCAACACTTCTTGCATCCTCGGTATCAGACGGTGTGCAGCAGGCACGGTGACCCGGGAAACTGCACTGTGGATTATCATAAAGCTTCAGAGTGGCACCGGCACAGTCATACCCGTTCTGAATCATCAGGTAGGCAGCTACGCTGGAATCAACTCCGCCGCTCATGGCGATCATTGCTTTTTTCTGCATATATTTTCTCCTGTTGTATAAATTTGTTTTATATTATATATGGTTTATATAGTTAGCTGCAAAATCTGCTTACAGGGGGAAATCCCCAGATAACCAGTATCATGGTATCATCATAGAAAAACAGTGTCAAGCAAGGAAAACAGAGTGTAAATAAAAAAATGAAAAAATGTGTTGACAGACAGAAAGAAGAGTAGTATATTAAACCTATCGGAAAGATAGGAAATAAAAACCGGGAGAAATCATTAAGGAGGAAGAATCATGTTTACAGAGAAATCAGTACAGAGAAATGTCATGTGTATGATGGATAAGGAAATGCGAATGGGTATGTACATGTGCATGTCTATGTCAAACTGTGCTTCAATGTATCGGAAACTTCCTGTGACATCAGAGGATCATGGCAGAGTGGTCTGAGGTGAGATGTCAAGAATGTGAATATAGATGTATCAACCAGATACAATTTAGATTACATGAACAGGAAATTCCGAGGGAGTTCCTGTTTTTCTTTGTCCAAAATCAGGTGAAGGACGTCAGGACAACAGGAAATCCTGAACTTACAACTGAATATGGAAAAATAAAAAGTAATAAAAATAAATCAGATAAAAAATAATGAATGAGAATAAGAGAGGTAAATAATTATGAAAAACAGAAAATTTGTCACAGTATCACTTGCAGCAGCACTTGCAATCGGAACAATCGCAGCAAACGGCGTACTTGTAAGCGCTGACGCAAAAAAAGTAACCATCAAAGTAGCAGCATCCGCAACACCACATGCAGAGATCCTTGAAGAAGCAAAACCAATCCTCGAAAAAGAAGGCTGGGATCTGGAAGTTACCGTATTTGATGACTATGTACAGCCAAACCTCGTAGTAGAGAGCGGCGATTTCGATGCAAACTATTTCCAGCATATTCCATACCTGGACAACTTTAACGAAGAACAGGGAACACATCTTGTAAATGCAGGCGGCATTCATTATGAGCCATTCGGAATTTATCCGGGAACAAAGAAAACACTGGATGAGCTGGAAGATGGTGATACCATTGCGGTTCCGAATGATACCACAAACGAAGCTAGAGCACTTCTTCTCCTTCAGGACAACGGAGTGGTCACTCTGAAAGACGGAGCCGGACTGGAAGCAACTGTAAAAGATATCAAAGAAAATCCGAAGAACATCCAGATCGAAGAACTGGAAGCTGCACAGGTTTCCCGTGTAAAAGATGAAGTTGCATTTGTTGTATTAAATGGAAACTATGCACTGCAGGCAGGATATTCCGTATCCAAAGATTCCATTGCACATGAGGCATCTGATTCTGAAGCAGCAAAAACATATGTAAACATCATCGCAGTAAAAGAAGGCAACGAAGACAGCGAAGCAGTCAAAGCTCTGGTAGATGCACTGAAATCCGACGAGATCAAGGATTACATCAACGAGACATATGACGGAGCAGTTGTACCTTTTGAAGAATCCACAGATGATGCAGATGCTGCCAAAGAAGAGACAGCAGACGGCACAGCAGATACGGATGCAGAATAAATAAAATTGTAACACAGGGATGGGAGGAAACAGGCGAATGGAACCGATGATACAGGTCGAAAACCTCTGTAAAAGTTTTTCTACAAAAAGCGGAACCGTAGAGGCAGCCAGAAACATCAGTTTTTCCATTGAAAAAGGAGAGATCTTCGGCATAATCGGTCTCTCCGGTGCAGGTAAAAGTACACTTGTGCGATGTCTGAATTTACTGGAAAGACCGACCTCCGGAACAATCCGGATCAAAGGAAAAAATCTCATGGAGCTTCCGGAAAGGAAGCTTCGCAAAGAACGTCAGAATATCGGAATGATTTTTCAGCATTTCAATCTTCTGATGCAGAGAACAGCGCTTGACAATGTATGTTTTCCGATGGAAATTGTCGGAATCAGTAAGAAGGAAGCACGTAAAAAAGCTCTGGAGTACCTGAAGATTGTAGGACTTGAGGAAAAAGCCCTTTCCTATCCGTCTCAGCTTTCCGGTGGACAGAAACAGCGCGTGGCGATTGCCCGTGTGCTTGCAAGTGATCCGGAAATCCTGCTCTGCGATGAGGCAACAAGTGCATTAGATCCCCAGACGACGAAATCCATCCTTGAGCTGATCAGGAAAATAAATAAAGAGTATGGAATCACAGTCGTTGTGATCACACACGAAATGAGTGTTGTACAGGAAATCTGTAACCGTGTAGCTGTGCTGGAACGAGGAGTTCTGGTGGAATCCGGAACGGTGGAAGAACTTTTCAGAAGCCCGAAGACAGAAGCGGCACGGAGACTGGTATTCAGCGGACGCACACAGATTCAGGAAATGAACGGCAAGCGTCTGGTACGTGTGACCTTTAAAGACAGGTCATCTTTTGAACCTGTAATTGCAAATCTGGTTCTGGCTTATCGCACACCGGTCAATATATTGTATGCAGATACAAAAAATATTGGCGGAGCCGCAGAGGGCGAAATGATTCTGCAGCTTCCCGAGATCGAGGAAACAGCAGAAAAAATGATCGAATATCTGCGGGAAACAAATATGGGAGTAGAGGAGTTGAGTTTTGATGTGGGATAATGCAACAATTACAATGCTTCTGGAAGGAACCAGAGATACTTTATATATGACACTTGTGTCCACTTTTTTCGGATACGTACTTGGCCTGCCGCTGGGAATCCTCCTCGCAGTGACAGACAAAGAAGGTATCCACCCGAATGCTGCTGTTTATAAAGTTCTGGATGTGATCGTGAATATTCTCAGAAGTATTCCGTTCCTGATTCTTCTCATTCTCGTCATTCCGCTCACGAGACTGCTGGTGGGCAAGACATATGGATCTACCGCAACGATCGTACCACTTGTAATCGCTGCCGCACCGTTTATCGCACGTATGGTAGAATCCTCACTTAAGGAAGTTGATCCGGGTGTGGTTGAGGCAGCCGTCAGCATGGGTGCCGGAACACGGACGATCATCTGGAAAGTACTTCTTGCAGAATCCAGAACTTCCCTTCTGGTTGGTGTGACGATCGCAGTGGGAACGATCCTGGGCTATTCTGCAATGGCAGGAACTGTCGGTGGAGGCGGACTTGGTGATATCTCGATCCGCTATGGATATTACCGCTTCCAGACAGACATCATGATCGTGACGATTGTTATTCTGGTAGTTCTCGTACAGATTCTTCAGGGACTGGGTATGATGCTTTCAAGAAAGCTTGATAAAAGAAAAGCGTAATGATTATTTTAGAAATTTTATAAATATATTAGAAAAAGGACAAAAACTTCTCACATTTATATTGTATGATGTACTTGTCTTAAAGGAAAAGCCCTTTAAGATCTCCGGTAACACTTCAAATGCCGGAAGAGTTGCCGGAACTCTTTCCTTTCCCTAAAAATAAACAGAACACGAAAACTCAACAGCCGCCACCTGACAAGAAACGTCGGGAGGGCGGCTGCTTTCGTTATGTCTGTATAGTATCTGTATTATGTATATTTGCAGTGGGTTTGCAGCGCGACATGATATCACTTTATCCGCGGTAGCGGTTAAAACAGGAATAGATTTCCTGGATTCTCGGAACTGCATACCCACATGGAAGGGAAGAACCTTCTGCAAATGCAGAAAGTCCCTTCCTGTGTAATTCTTCGGACAGTATCTGGATGATTTCCGGAATAGTACGTTGGCCGTCAATAAGATTTTCCATAGCATATTTCAGTATCAGACCGAGAGCAGCGGTCTGCTCGGAATCTACGATCTGTTCGATATAGCGCAGATCAACGTCCTGATGTCCGAGAAGAAATCCGTCTTTTCCATGTACTTTTATTTTCAGGCGTTCCGGTTTGCCAGCGCCACGTCCATGACTGCGAATACCGGGCGATTTTTTGGACAGTATCCGATGATTCTGTGGCATGGAAAATGCAGACATTTTTTGCTCATTCAGAGGATATTTTCCACAAAGTGCACGGACTTTTGTGGAAATGTCCACAGGATGATAAGAATCCATCTGGATAACCGTATCGGCAATGTGGAAAAATGCACCGGAGCTTCCGGCTACCAGAATTGTGGAAATCCCGGCTTTTTCATAGAGATCTCCAGCACGTTCCAGAAACGGAGTGATCGGTTCTTTTTCACGGGAGATGACTTCCTGCATGAAGGTGTCCCGCACCATAAAATTGGTCGCGGAGGTATCTTCATCCAGCAGAAATACTTTGCTTCCGGCTTCGATTCCCTCCACAATACCTGCGGCCTGTGAGGTACTTCCACTGGCATCTTCCGTAGAAAAACAACGGGTGTCTTTTTTATTTGGAAGGTCATTGATAAAAAGAGAAATGTCTACATTGCGGATGAAACGTCCGTCTTCGGAGCGGAGTTTTAATGCGCTGTCATCTGTGATGACATACTCTCGTCCGTCACCGGCAATGTGATTGTATACACCGAGTTCCAGCGCATTCAGAAGCGTGGATTTACCGTGATAACCGCCGCCAACGATCAGGGTGATTCCGGCGGGAATGCCCATACCGTAGATTGTTCCTTCATGCGGAAGTTTCATGGATACACGAAGAGATTGCGGTGACATAAATGGGACAGAATCCCTAAGCGGACGGGAAGAAATACCGCTTTCTCTCGGCAGGACAGAGTGATCGGCCACGAAAGCAACAAGATTTTTTTCTTTTAGCTGTGTGCGAATCGAATCCTGATCTTCGGCAAGAAAGATTGCCTGTTCCAGTTTGGCGCAGTCGGTGTTTTTATAGAAAAAAGCTTTCTCGATACAGGCCGGGAGAAAATCAAAGAGGATTTTTTCCAGTTCCGTGGCATTAATGGTACGTCCGTTTGCCGGGAATCCAATAAAAAAACGTGCGGTGATTTCTTTGTCCGTAATTTCGCAGGCAGAACGTGAAAGCACTTCCTGCCCGCAGTGGCTGACAGAGATGAGGCCGCTTTTACCCGAGCCTTTTGCACGGAAAGTGTAGTGATTGACCTGAGTTTCGAACTGGCGGGTCAGATAATCTGCAAGTGTCACACGCGTAAGCGTATCTTTATAATAAGCGGCTGGAAAGCCTGCGGTTTTGTGACTGAGACGGATACGGATATGTGAAGGTGATGCAAAAGGATCCCCCTGTACATGGTCAATATGAAGAATGAAATCCCTGAACTGATAGCTGCCTTTCAGGGATTTGTACGCAGGATAACTTCTGTGGTGGATCGCCTGAAGCTGTGTTTTTAAATCAGATGCGTTCTGCATGAAAAGACTCCTTTTATGAAAAATTTGTGATATATTTACAGATTTAAAGTACATTTAAAGTTTGACTGTAACTATAAAAATAACGTAATTGTTCAGTACTTTCTACCTGCTGAACAGTTACAAAATAACTTAAATTATTATAATTCTCAAATACGAAAAAAGGCAAGCAGTTCGGGGCATAATAAGAGACATAAATTATAATAAAGGCTGTTAAATTTCTTATGTCTTTATTAAGAATCTGAAACCATGTAGAAATACGTAAAATATTGGGGTATAATGTTGGAAGAATTTTGAGAATCAAACGAAAGGTGGTTTTGTATATTATGGAAAGAAGAAATGCATGGCTTTCTTACAATGAAGCAGATGAAAAAGCCCTGGAGAAGCTGGCAAAGGATTATCGCACATTTCTCGACAATGGCAAAACAGAACGTGAATGTGTGAGCGAACTGTCCAGAGAAGCGGAGGCTGCCGGTTATGTATCGCTGGATAAAAAACTTGCTTCCGGTGAGAAGATCCAGACAGGAGATAAAATTTATGCAGTCGGCATGAAAAAGATCATGGCACTGTTCCATATCGGAGAAGATCCGATGGAAAAAGGTATGAATATTCTGGGCGCACACATCGATTCTCCGCGCCTTGATGTGAAGCAGAATCCTTTATATGAAGATACAGATCTGGCATATCTCGATACACATTATTATGGTGGTGTAAAGAAATATCACTGGGTAGCACTGCCGCTTGCAATTCATGGTGTGATCGTCAAAAAAGACGGTACTGTGGTCAATGTGACAGTTGGTGAAGCTGAGGATGATCCGGTTGTATATATTACCGATCTTCTGATCCATCTTGCAGGAAAACAGCTTCAGAAAAAAGCAGCAGAAGTAATTGAGGGCGAGAACCTTGACATTCTGATTGGCAGCAGACCACTTAATGAGGAAAGAGATGAGAAGAAAAAAGAAGCAGTCAAAAACAATGTTCTTCGCATCCTGAAAGAAAAATATGATGTAGAAGAAGAGGATTTCCTTTCTGCGGAGCTTGAAATCGTTCCGGCAGGAAAAGCACGTGATTGTGGACTTGACAGGAGCATGATTGCAGCATACGGACAGGATGACCGTGTATGTGCATACACCTCCTTTGCAGCAATGCTGGAAATGGAAACACCGAAACGTACAAGCTGTTGTCTGCTGACAGACAAAGAAGAGATTGGCAGCGTCGGAGCAACCGGCATGCAGTCCAGATTCTTTGAGAATACAGTCGCAGAGCTCCTTGGCGGAATGGGATGTTATTCAGATCTTGCACTTCGCAGAACACTCGGCAATTCCTTTATGCTTTCTTCTGACGTAAGCGCAGGCTATGACCCGGCTTATGGTGAGTGCTTCGAAAAGAAAAATGCAGCATATCTTGGCCGTGGTATCGTTCTTAATAAATTTACAGGGGCAAGAGGAAAATCTGGTTCCAATGATGCAAATGCAGAATACGTGGCAAAGGTACGCAAGGTTTTTGACGACAGCAATGTTGCATTCCAGACAGCAGAACTTGGTAAAGTTGATGTCGGTGGCGGTGGAACGATCGCCTATATCGCTGCACTTTACGGTATGAATGTCATTGACAGCGGGGTGGCTGTTCTGAGCATGCATGCACCGTGGGAGGTGACAAGCAAGGCTGATATTTATGAGGCAGAAAAAGCATATAAGGCATTTCTTGAAAATGCATAAAAGCTGACAGCAGAGGAGAACAGAAATGGATGATACGTTAATCAAAGTAGAGGATTTGTGCAAGATTTACAATCCCGGCGAAAACGAAGTGTGGGCACTGGATCATGTCAGCCTCGAAATTAAGAAGGGAGAACTGGTGGCAATTATCGGACAGTCCGGATCAGGCAAGTCGACATTTATGAATATGCTCGGCTGTCTGGATGTGCCGACATCCGGTAAATATTATCTGAATGGAACGGATGTGTCCGAAATGTCGGACAATGAATTGTCTGAGGTTCGAAACCGTGAGATCGGATTTATCTTTCAGGGATTCAATCTGATCGCGAATCTGAATGCGATTGAAAATGTAGAACTGCCGCTGATCTACCGTGGCATTGACCGTAAGACAAGACATCAGCTGGCAATCGATTCTCTGAAAATGGTCGGACTTGAGAAACGTATGGACCATAAACCGAGTGAGATGTCAGGAGGGCAGCAGCAGCGTGTGGCAATCGCAAGGGCAATTGCCGCTCAGCCACCGGTCATTCTCGCGGATGAACCGACCGGAAATCTGGATTCTGCCTCAAGCAGGGAAATACTCGGAATCCTCAAAAAGATGCATAAGACCGGAAGAACGGTCATATTGATCACGCATGATAACGGGATTGCTGCACAGGCAAGACGTGTGGTGCGGATCATGGATGGCAAAATAGAATCTGATACGACCAACCCGGATTTTGATCAGGAGGCAGCTGAATGAAAGTAAGTGGGAAAAAGAAAAAATCAAAAAAGAAGTTTGTGATCGGAGTCGGTATACTGGCGGTAGCTGCTGTGGCAGGTGCCAATATTTGCGGAAGCAGAAATACAGCAGAAAATGCAGTACCACAGATTGAAGTGGTAAAAGCTGTACGTGATAATGTACAGCAAACAGTGGAAACCAGTGGGACGGTTGTAAGTGAAGAACAGAAGACTTATTTTTCACCTGTCAATGCGAAGGTCGATGTAGCTGATGTCAAAGAAGGCGAAACGGTAAAAGCAGGGACAAAGCTGATTGAATTTGACCAGAAGGATCTTGAGCGCGAAGAAAAGAAAGCAGAGCTGAATGTAAAAAGTGGAAAGCTGGATATGCAGAATACGCTGAATAAATCAGCTGAAGCTGTACAGAAGCAGCAGAATGCGCAGGGCAATGCTGCATCTTTGGAACAGCAGGTAGCAGCGCAGGAGGATTACATAGCAAATATAAAAGCAAGGATTTCTCAGGCAAATACGAATGCACAGGTGGCAGCAGCGCAGGAAGAGGCAAGAAAACAGGCGGATGCGACCGCGGCTCAGGCGGCCCGGGCAGAGGCTGTTCAGAAGGCATATGCGGCAGCACAGAAGAAATATCAGAATGAGACACTGCCGGCATATCAGACGCAGCTGAATACGCTTGCTGATGAAATGAATCAGGCACAGACTACATACAATCAGACAGAAACAGATTATCAGATGGCATTCCAGACATGGAGCAGTGAGCAGAGTGATGAGAATGCCGCGGCTTTAGACGTGGCAGAGAGTGCCAGAAACGATGCGCAGATTGCATATCAGAATGCAAAAAGTGCCTACGAAGATTACAAGGCACAGAAACCGGCAGCACCTGCGATGAATGATGTAAACAGTGGAAGCGTTTCAGACGGAAACGAGGCAGACAGTATTTTTTCAGATTCTGCGGAGACTGTTACGAATAACGGTTCAGACACGACTGTGGCGGCAGATACTTCTGCTCTGGAAGCTGAACTTGAAAAGGCAGGCAACACACTTGCTGAACTGCAGTCCAGACTGTCTTCACAGCAGGCAGTTGCGGAGTCCGATCCATCAGCAGTCACTGCAGAAGAAAAAGAAAAGATGGAGATTACAAATAACCTTTCCGAACTGGATCAGATGTCTGCACAGGAACTTGTCGAGGCGGCGAAAAAGGGTATTAAAGCGGACTTTAACGGAGTCATCACAAAAGTTTCTATAGTAGAAGGTGCGACGACTGCTCTCGGGACAGAACTTTTTACCCTTCAGAATACAGATAAAATAAATGTTAATATCAATGTTTCTAAATATGATTATGACAAGCTGAAAGAAGGGCAGAGTGCAGATATTACTCTGGCCGGCAAGACGTATGAAGGCGAAGTAACAAGTATCAGCCATGTGGCAACACAGAATGAAAAAGGTGCATCGCTGATTTCAGCAGATGTGCGTATCAAAAATCCGGATGACGATATTTTTCTCGGTGTTGATGCAAAAGTAACAATTCATGCAGAAGAGGCCGATGATGTTGTGGTGCTTCCGTCAGAGGTAGTAAATATCGGAAAAGACGGTTCTTTTTGTTATGTTATTGAAAACGGTGTTATCACAAGAAGGGATATTACAACAGGAATCAGCTCAGACGATTATGTAGAAGTGACAGCAGGGATCAAAGAGGGAGATGAGGTTATTCGAGACCTCGGCTCACTTGAAGAAGGAATGCAGGCGGAAGCGGCTTTGTATGAATCTGCTGATAATGGAAGCCAAAGTAATCTGACAGATGCAGAGGAAGGTGCCTGATGGGCGGTTTATTTGAATATATAAAAATGGCTGTTCAGAATATCCGTGCCAATAAGGGACGTTCCTTTCTGACGATGCTGGGTATTATTATCGGTATTGCGTCGGTTATTGCAATCGTTTCTATCGGCGAAGGAACCAAAAATCAGATGAACAGTGAAATTGACGGTATCGGCGGCGGGCAGATTGCAGTCAGTGTCAGTAATGATGCAATAACAGAATCGGAGTTTATCACGGCAGAGGATGTGCAGGCCGTCCGGGAGATCGATACCGTAGAGGGAGTCAATGTGTCAGAGAGCTATGATGGAGAAACTGTGACAGGAAAAGGAAATTTTTCCATTATGCTGACGGCGGAAGGCCCGGATGCAAAACTGCTCAATAATTCCGAGATGAAATATGGAAACTATTTTGGCGAAAATGAGATAGAGGAAGGTAAAAATGTATGTGTGATTTCGGATGCTGATGCAAAGCGTCTGTTTGGGACAGATGACGTTGTGGGAATGAATCTCGATATCACCTGTTATGATTCATCAAAATCTTTTCGCATCATGGGTGTGACAACACAAAAGGAAAATGGAACGTTTGTCAGCTATACATATGATGGGATGCCTGTTGCTGTCAATATTCCATATTCGTCAATGGAAGATCTGGTCGGCGCGGCGGATGAGTTTTATTCACTGACGATACAGGGAGATAAAACGCTGGATTCTCAGATTATTGCAGATCAGGTAGTGCACGTACTTGAAAAACGTCATCAATGTGCAGGTGAAGAATATTTTCAGGTGCAGAGTTTTCAGGATGTGATGCAGTCAATGAATGAAATGCTTGGTATGGTGACAGCTTTTATTTCATTTGTTGCAGGAATTTCGCTTCTGGTTGGCGGTATTGGTGTTATGAATATTATGCTTGTTTCAGTTACCGAAAGGACAAGAGAAATCGGCATCCGTAAATCCCTTGGAGCAAAGACTTCCTCAATTATGCTTCAGTTTCTTGCAGAAGCTGCGATACTGACGGTAATCGGCGGTCTGATCGGAATTATATTGGGAATACTGGCAGCATATGGAATCTGTTCTGTCATGAGCGGAAGTATCGGAATGACGATCACCCCGGGAATCAGTCCGACTGTGATTTTTGTAGCAACATTGTTCTCCTGTGCAGTCGGTGTGTTTTTTGGTATTTATCCGGCGAAAAAAGCGGCGCGTCTGAGCCCGATCGAAGCGTTAAGGAGAAATTAAGTGAATTGATTTTATAAAATATAGGAAAATGTAAGTGAAGAACAATAACGAATCTGGATTAAGAGACAGATTCGTTATTTGTTCTTTACGGTTTTTTCCCTGTATTTGTTTAACTACACATATGACATGATTTACATGCGGACGGTGCGGTCGCACAGCCGCCGAGTGCAGTTTCTCGCAGTTCAGCCGGAAGTTTTTTGCCGACGGTGTACATGACGTTGATCATTTCATCGAGCGGAATCAGCTGTGTGATTCCGGCAAGCGCCATTTCTGCGGCAACGAGGGCATTTGCAACACCGGCGGCATTGCGGTTCTGGCATGGATATTCGACAAGACCACCTACCGGGTCACAGACCAGTCCGAGCATATTCATGAGAACAGTAGAAGCCGCGTAGGTACACTGTTTTGAGGTGCCGCCCAGCAATTCCGTAGCAGCAGAAGCAGCCATGGCAGCAGCAATTCCGGTCTCTGCCTGACAGCCGCCGACAGCGCCTGCGACTGTGGCATTTCTCATTGCAAGATAACCGATCGCACCGGCATTAAAAAGCGCCTGCTGAATCTGTTCATCAGAAAAATGATAATGTTTCTGGACAGCCAGAAGAAGTCCAGGTACGATTCCGGCGGAACCGGCAGTCGGAGAGGCAACGATCAGCCCCATGGAAGCATTTGTCTCAAGTGTTGCCATGGCATAAGTGATCGCGTCATCCAGAAGATTACCGCAGATACTTTTGCCGGAAGTTTGATGTAAGGAAAGTTTTTTTGCCTCACCGCCAATCAGGCCGCCCATAGATTTGACTGGTTTTTTGACTGGAGAAAAAGCAGCGTCTTTCATAATTTCCAATACACGTGCCATACGTGCATCTACATCTTCGGCAGTCGTTTCTCCGAGGATGATCTCACGCTGACGCATAATTTCAGAAATCGGAAGATTTTTTTCTGTACATAATGTCAGAAGTTCTACAGCATTTTTAAATTCTTTCATGATTTTCCCTCCTTACATCTGCACGATCATAACTTCGTGGATATTCTGGTTCAAACGAATCGTATCGTCGATATCCTCCGGAAGATGTCCGTCTGATTCTACGATCGTATAAGCTATTTCACCTTTGGACTCGCGGAAAAGACGCATAAAGGCGATATTGACGTTGCGGTCGCTGAGGCATTTGGTGATGTATGCCACAACTCCGGGTTTGTCCTGATGAGTTACGATTACAGCACTGTATTCGCCCGTGAAATCAACCTGTACGGAATTAATCTTTACGATACGTACTTTGCCACCGCCGAGTGATTCACCGCGGACAGTCATTTCCTGATTTTTTTCGTTGATCATATGGATATCAACTGTATTTGGGTGTACATCCGTCTCGATTTCATTTGGCGTGAATGAAAAGGCAAGTCCCTTCTGATCTGCAATCTCGAAAGAATTTCGGATACGCATATCATCCGTGGAAAATCCCATGATACCTCCGAGCAGGGCTCGGTCTGTTCCGTGACCTTTGTAGGTGCGGGCAAATGAGCCGTAAAGAGTAAATTCTACTTTTTTCAGAGGCCCGTTGATCATTTTCTGCGCAAGAAAACCAATGCGGGCGGCACCGGCTGTGTGGGAGCTGGACGGACCGATCATATTTGGCCCCATGACATCGAATACACTGATAAAAGACATGTTCATTCTCCTTAAAATTTGTATAAAAATAGTGTTTACACTTATGCAAAAAAATACAATGGATGTCCTTGTGATTGTATTGTATCATTCCCTGAAGAAGGAAGCAAATTTATTAAAAGGAAAGCGGCAGAATAGAATATATAAAACTGTTTAAAATAAAAAAATAAAAAAAATAGAAAAAAGTGTTGACAAATTGTTTTATTTACAGTAGAATACATTTTGTTGTGAGCGACAAGTACTTGCAAATCAATAAAATGTGCGTTTAGCTCAGCTGGATAGAGCGTTTGGCTACGGACCAAAAGGTCGGGGGTTCGAATCCTCTAACGCACGCTAATAAAAAATAAGACACAGCGTTAAGCTGTGTCTTATTTTTTGTTCGAGTCCGGGTCTGACTCGAACGGGTTCGATCTCCGCTCCGCTTCGTCTCCGTTCCACTCCGGTCGGTTTAAAGCCAACATCCACCGGATGTTGTAAACCGTTGCTGCGTGCCACTGGCACGCAG
>JABLTT010030461.1_pt1 | contig 16854 bp, 14 predicted proteins | sample 7160061 | NCBI WGS metagenome assembly JABLTT01 (sample SAMN14651232, study PRJNA627086) | human gut metagenome | isolation source: feces | host: Homo sapiens
GGAAGTACGACCGGACGGTAGCGGAAATGCACCGTGACATCTTAAGCGGAATCCCAGAGGAGGAACCGATCGGCCTGATTCCGGAAGAACCGGACTTGGAGGTGACACCATGAGCGAAGCCTTAAAAATCCCAGATCCCCGTATCCCAGACGGCCTGGACTGGGAGGAAAATTATATGCTGTTTGCGGATGGATGTGACCTGATTGCCGGACCGGATACCATATCAATCATTAATATGTACGCGCTCTGCCGGAACAAAACGGTTCCGGCAAAGAAATCCGGAACGGACTGGTTATTGTACCGCCCGTTCCTGGAAGAATGCCTTGCATGGCGGGACCAGACGACTTCTTTTGCGGAGCTGGCCGATAGTCTCGTGCAGGAATATGGTATCGAAAAAATTACGCCCTTTAAACGTGCCCTTCGGGAAAACATGAGACCTTTCATTCTTCTGGAACATCCTGCCGTCTTCACCTCCCCCCGTATCGCAAAAGATGATACGGACGCAATGGAAAAGGCAAGAGTATATGCAAAACGTTACGCACCAAAGGACAGCAGTCTCATCACCATGGATGAAGCAGCCAAAAAAGCCGGAATCTCCAAATTCATTCTTCAGCAGATCGTGAAGGAAGAAGGGATCGAGCGGGCAGAACACAGTGCCGGCGTGCCGACGATCAGGAAGTTGGTTTCCTGGACAGACCTGAATGCTTTCCTTGTGAAACGAAACAGCTATATTGGTATTTACGATTTCCTGGACTCCATCCTGCCTGGCGTTAAAACAACTTTTGATATTGAAAACCCGTCACAGCGCTGGCAGTTCTATACAAAAATGCGCGCGCACGATACCAGGGAGGAGTTCCTGTCGTGGGAGGAAAGCCACTTCCATACGGACCGCCGGAACGCGTTTTACTTTCCGCAGCGTCTCCGCCCAGAAATGTATGAATGGGCGAAAAACTTTCTGGAGCATTACGGAACATCCGATGACCGCCTGGAACATCTCATGAAAGAGCGGTACTGGCATGATAACCCGAACACGCAAAAGATCTTTTTGGAATTTAAACGCGATAAAGCCGTTGATCGAATCGCCTCTCTCGCGGAGCTCCTGGTCAACAACCTGAACAAGGAGATCCAGGAGTGCTCGGATGAAGAAATTGCCGAAGTCCTTGCCGTAGCAAGGTCAAAGCCACTTGCCACCTATGAAGAGGTCTGGTGCAGATTTGTAAACCACGTCAAAGATCGGTACCAGACCATGTATACCGTGGATCTGATCCGCAAGGCCGTGACGACCGGTGTCAGCAACAACTCCACCCAGCCGTATACCCTGAGCCAGTATTTTTCCCTGGCCTTCATGACCTTAAACGAATACGGAATCCGTACCTATGACCTGGTAAGAAAGTCCTTAAAGGACCCGCAGTGCGCCTACATCTGGTTCCGGATCCTCTGGACCTACTGCTGTGCATGGCGTCTCCCGGATTTCTGCACGATCCCATACATCCCACTCCCGTACGATGTAAAAGAAACGGAACGCCGGATCCTTGCCGGGGAGTTCGATGAGGACGCGAAAAAGATGGCGATCCGGCTCATCAGCGCCTGCAATGACCGCTACACACTGCCGCACAAAACCATGGATGTCCAGAGCTCCAGCTTCCGGCTGGTTTCCATCCCGGCCTCCTCCTATGTAGTATACGGGACAGCCTACACGATCCTCCGGATGCACTTTTCCGGAACTCTGCCGAAACTGCAGCTGCGTCCGTACGATTACATCCGGATTTTCGGGCAGGACTATCGCCGGATTTTCGGAGAGAGCGCGCATTCCATCCGCCGTGCCAATAAGAGCTTTCTGACCACACTGGATGAGCGAGTGCAGAAAACGGACGGTGCTGCCGGACGGATCAGCGGATACATGGTCGCTGCGCTCGCAAGAGGGCACGATGCGGCCGCCGGTCAGATCCCGGAGACGACCAGCATCTACCTACGCACCCGCATGGACGGCCTGCAACCGGATGAAGTCTTAAAGCTCCTGTTTGAGGCCGGAACCTGTTCCTTCGTACCGCTCATGATGATGCAGGCAGTCTACGGGAACGATTTTTCCGTGCTGGACATCAAGGACCAGACAAAGATCATCGTGAAAGCCGGAAAAGACGCGCTGGCCGTGGACTCGGAAGCAGCCTGCATCCGAAGGGAATACCTGCGTGCCGACCGGGTCACAAAAGACCTTTACGCCGCACGTACGGATGCGAAACACCTCCTGATGGATATTGCCACACACCGCTGCGTGTCGAAAGAGCCGGATATCCAGTGCCTGATGACCGGGACCGGTCATTCCTGCCCGTTTGCATCGCGCCAGAGCTGTTTCGGCTGCCCGTACGCGGTCATGGAAAATGCGTTCCTGTTCCGCGCATTCCGCAAAATCCAGGAGATGATGGAACGGATCCGCAAAGCGGAACTGCCGGCTGACCAGGAGCGCCTGGTCCATGTCTTAAAAGAGTGTTACCTGCCACCGTTCATTGCCGCACTTAAGATCTTAAAGAACACCTACGGAATGGATATCACGGAATACCAGAAACAGCTGGTAAACGTACTGGAAGGAGGGAATGACGATGGCCGTATCGGTTAAGGTGAGAATGACAGAACGGACGGTATATGCCCGCCCATTAAAAAAGATCGGAAAAGAGGAGCAGGACGAGGCTGCAAGACGCTTCGTGGATGCCGTAAACAAAGGGATCCTGAAAGGAGCCCCGGAAGGGGATGTCTGGGAGATCACGGACCAGATCCACGCCATCCGGTGCGATTTTACCCTGCGCCGCATGGAACTGGAACACGCCTGCAGAGCACGCGGTCTTACCGCCAAACAGGCGCTGATGCAGCTGCGTGTCTTTGCCCTGCTCTGGCTCGGAAAATGCGACCTGCGCAGCTTTGCCCATTTCGTTTCCCTGTCCATCACTGAGATGGCAGACAGCCGCATGGGAACTGCAAAGAGGGCGGTCAGCCAGTCCAGCATCGCCGGCCGGTATTACTGCGAGTTTGTCCGCGTGGCATGCGCCCCGGATGGAGAGTACCTGTTCCCGAAAGAATACCGGGAAATGTGTCTCCGGCATCTGAACGCGAGCCGCGTCAAACAGGCAGAATATAAGCGTGACCACAGAAATGCCGAAGACCTCCCGGATTTTGAATCCTTCTTAAAATTTGACCGGGTCCTGTCGGATTTCTGGGCGAATGCGGAACCGCTGGAGAAAAAACAGTATTACCCGATCTGGCTCCTCTGGAACCTGATGACGATCCTGCCATTACGGGTCCGGGAGTTCTGCGTTACCCCGTATGACTGCGTCCGCGCGGAAAACGGACACTATTACCTGACCATCCGCCGGACAAGATTAAAGGGCAACGCAGATGCCACGATCCACGAATACTACATTGCCGGTGATTACGACACCTACGAGTATGAGGTTCCGGAATATCTTTACCAGGCTTTTGATGAATACCGCACCATGACCGCCGCATCATCAGAAGCATCCGGCCTGCTGTTTAGCCGGGAATTCTGTCAGAAAGCGTTTGGTAGCTACGCAAAGAACGACAAGACCGCCTTCCAGGACCGTGACATGAACCGCATCCTGGACCATTTCTACGATGAGATCGTGACAAAGCGGAACAAATTTACCATAGTGAGCAAGGCGGCTCTGAAAGACCGGATGACGGCAGACGCGTTCGATTCCTCCATGGGCTTTACGGAGATCATGAAGATCCGGATCAAACACTTACGGCATATCGCGGTCATCAACATGATCCTTTCCGGATGCCCGGTGACCCTGGTACGGGACTTCTGCGGGCATGCAGATGACCTGATGACGGCAAATTACTACGAGAACGCGAGCAAAATCGTCAAACTGGCTTCCCGCTATTACTATGATATTTCCCGGCGAAAGGGCGGCCTCCCGGACGCGTCCCCGCTCCGGAAGAGCCACATGTCCCCGGCCATGACCCCGGGTGCCCCGTGCGTGCCGGTCGGCGGCGGACGGTGCTGCGCAAAGGACCGGCTTGCGGAATGTGCCAACTACGATGCGGACTGCAAGAGCTGCCCGAATTATATCCCGGACGAACCGGTCCCGACCAAAGACCTGGAAAAGCAGTTTGACGAGGAAGTACAGTTTCTTAGAAAGATGCTCTGGAGCCGCGAGACAAAGGCTCAGATCGATGAAGCCGCCCGGCATATGCTGACGGTGCAGAAAGACGCCAGAAACCTTGCCTTGCGCTGTTGGATGAACCTCACCGGAAACGAAAGCCCAATCCCGGCTGTGTCTAAAAATCAGAAAAAAGAAACCGGAAAACAGAACGGAAGTAAGGAGAGCTGATGGCCATGGCAGGAAGAAAAACAACATTTCAGGCAGAAGAACTCCTTGCCATCACCATGGAATATGCCGCAGCGAACGCAGGCAGAAAGATTAGTTATTCCGATCTTGCCGCATATGCGTCCTCATGCGGGACTTTTAAAAAAGCACCGGATTACCGTCTGTTCAGCCGCTGCGATGCCGTCCGCACCTTCGTGGACAGGCACAACGCCGAACTGACTGCGCTTCCATGCATCCCTCCGGAATACGTGACCGATCAGACAATCAATATCAACCGGATTGTAGAAAGCTGCACAAGCCAGACAAAAGTCCGGGAAGCCGTGACCATGCTGGCTGGTCTTGCGGATACATACCGTTCCTCAAACAGCAAACTGGACACCCAGAACAAACAGTGCCGACGGGATATGGAAAAACTCCGCAGGGAAAACGGAGCACTGAAAGAAGAGAATGAGTCCGTAACGGCACTCCGCAATACCTGTGACGGGCTCCGGAAGGAAAATAAGAAACTGTGTGACCATCTGCGTACCATGCGCCGGTTTTTCAATAAAATCGTTTTAAATGAGATTTCCATCCGGCACCTGTGTGATCTGAATATCATCCCGCTGACGGACGAAGAACGGGCATCCGTCATGCAGACGCCTGCCAGTTGGCTGGATCTGCTGACGGATGAAACGGATATCCGGACCATGCTTTCCGGGGTCCCGGAATACCAGACAGAACAGCCGGTCCGTGGAGCCACAAAAGCCTCGAAACAGGCTGAAACCAAGGATTCCGCCGCACACAAGCCGGCGGATGTTCTGAACTTCGATGATTTGATCAGCACGATCCATAAACTTTGACGCGCTGTAAATAAATAATGGAAAGACCGACAGGCGCAGATCCTGCCGGCAGAAAGGATCCGATATGGCTATTATCAGAGTCTGCGAGAGCAGTGATTTCATGAAACTCTTTGACCCGGAACTGAACCCCGGTTTTGACCCGGAAAAGGTCTACTCCAACAGCACGAAAAAGGTGACCTACCACAAAAACGGCGATGGTGAGCTTGTCACCAAACCGGTCCTCGTACTCTTCAGAAGAAAGGATATGCTCCACGAGCGTGCCGCCAGCAACCTGATGGCGGCGAATGTTCCGGGCTTTATGGAGATCTTCGTCCCGGAACTGAACCCGGGGCTTGACCCGACAAAAATCAAAGCCACTGATCGGAAAACCAGAATAAACTACTACGGCCCGGACGGACGTGTCCGGAATGCCGCTGTCTATTCCGTTGTCGTCACGCTGCGCAACCATGCCACGGGAAAGTATACCCCAAAACGGGCACAGCCGGATATCATCGGCGATGACGAGCACTTCTGGAAATACTGTGCGACCGTTGACCCGAAGGAAAAGGAGCGCATCCGCTACCTCAGCAAAACACATAACCATAAACTCCCCATGATCTGCCCGAAAGGCCACCCGTTCTTACAGAGCCCGGAAATTTTCTTTGGTAAGAAGATCCCGTGTCCGTACTGTTCCGGGAAAAAGATGTTATCGGGTGTTTCCGATGCTGCGGCCATGGACCCGGGACTGGAACCGCTGTGGGATGAACCGGAGACGGATATCCATGCTGTCCCGGCAACCTCCTTAAAAACATACCATTTCAAGTGCCCGCTCTGTAACTACAAGTTTGCGAGATGCTTAAACCAGCTCATTTTCCGCAGCCCGAAGTGCCCAGCCTGCCATGATACCGGAAAGCAGGTAAGAGATTTGCCGGGAGACGTAAACCTGTTCCAGACTCCCTATGATGGCCGCCGGTTCTTGAGTCAGGATTCGGAGCCGGAACCGTTCGCCGGACAGGATTCTTCCAAGTAAGGGGGGTGTCCGCATGGAACACGTAAAGGACGTGTTATGGCTCCTGGAAACGGGAGCCACCGTAAGGACCATCATGCGGGAACTGAACGTATCCCCAAAGACCGTAAAAAAGATCCGAGAAGCTGCCGGATGCGCAGACGTCCATTGGAAAGACATCTACAACATGACGGAAGTGGAAGTACAGGAACGCCTCTTCCCACCAAAAGAGAAGCTGCCGGATCCGGTGCTGGAACGTGTCGTGTTAAAAAAGACCCGGAAGGAAACCTGGGAAGAATACTGTAAAACGGTGGATGAACCGGTCGGTTATTCCATGTTCTGCCGCCAGATCCGTGCCCAGAAGCGGGTACTGGAAGCTGACATGGTGCAGGACGAGCCGGCTGGGGAGGAGGACCACGTCCTGCCTGGTGCATGTGCTTATTGCCTAATCCTGCCGGAACCGGTCCCGGTCGGAGGTAGGAAGGCAACTCTGTTCCTATCGTATCTTCCATACAGCCGAATGGCTTCCCTGACCGCATTCATGACCGGTGATGTCATTGCATGGTGTGACGCCTGTACCGGCTTTTTCCGGACGTTAAACGGTACCACACCCATAGTTCTTGCCATCCCCGGAAAACTCCTGTTCTGGGGCAGTAAGATGCGTCCTATGGCGGAGAATTTCTGCATGCAACATAAAACCAACATCCAGGCCGAAGAAAAACTGCGGGATGTGGCAAAGCAGGCGTCTGCAAAGCTTCTGGATATGCCCAGCATCACATCGCATGATACGCTGGACAGCCTTCAGAAAGCACTGGATGGCGTGACGGATGCCTGGAACCGCACCGCTTTCCAAGTCTTCCGCCTGCAGGAAGCGAGCCATCTGCGCCCGCTTTCCACAATGACAGAACGCAGCCTCGGACTCTTAAAAGTCGGTCTTGACGGGCACGTACAGGTGGATGATGTCCTGTATTCCGTGCCTTACCAGTATACCGGCCAGAAAGTCTTGGTACGTCAAACCGGACGGCTCTTAGAATTTTATGACCACGATATCCTGATCACCGTACACGATTACAAAGATAACCCGGATGGAAAAATGACCTTTGTAACCGACCCTGACCACCTGCCGCCGGAAGGCACAAAGACGGAGTGGAACCGGAAACAGATCCTGGACTTTGCCGGGAAACGTTGCGGGAAATACGGACGGGAGTATATCGAGCAGATCCTGGACAGCTTTGTCTACGAACAACAGGCGTACCGCCGCTGCATGACCATCATCGGTATAGGTGACACTTCGCCGGAGGGAGTGGTCGATGGAATCTGCCAGAAACTCCTGAAAACAGGAGAAAAAGCCTCCCTCGGTGCTTTTATCAGAGCATGGAAAAAGAGAAAATAAGACGGCTGTCCATCGGGATGGCCGTTTGGTGTATCCGGGAAAAGCGAAACGCGATTACGAAAAACCTATTTTGGCATTTTATTTTCCATAATTTATAAAAGAAAATAAAAACGGCACAAATACTGCGTACATCAGACATACTGATGATAAGCATGACACTTGCCATAACTCAGAAAAGATCGATGGACTTGAATTGCGTCAACATAAGTGAAGGGCTTGCTCTTAGGCTCCGGAAAGCCATCCTCATACACCTCGCGGACGGTGCCTTCGTCGATCTCGCGCCGGGTCTGACGGACGTATTTATCCCACAGCACACCATCGACTTCGACCTGCTCGCAGAAGGAGGCGTAGCGGATGAGGTAGTAATGTTCGTTGTCCTCGCGGGAAAAGCTGGCATCCTTGCAGACCACGATGGCCTCGCCGGTGTCGATGTCCTTGAGCACCCGGATGACGAAAATCGGCTTGCCGTCGTAGCGCTTGTAGTAACCGGCAAATACGCGTCTCTCTGCCATACGCAGCCCTCCCTTTGGTGATTTTCCTACAGTATACCACAGATCACGCCGAAGGAAAAGCGCAGCGCGGGGATGGGGAAACTGAGATTTGGGAGAATAGCAAGCACAGCCGCTGTCCAGACACGTGGCGATTTTGGGATAATCCCAAGCCCTTTGCATTTGGCTCGCAGCCTTATATTCAGGAGGCAGCCGATCATGAATCATTCAGTGGTTGGTGCTTGCTTTCTTCATGAACTCCAGATAAAGACTGTACAACACAGCACAGACGGGTACGCTGAACAGCATCCCTAAGACGCCGAATGCTTCGCCGCCGATTGTAACAGCCATCAGCACAAGCAGTCCGGGAAGCCCAACGGACTTGCCGACCACCTTGGGATAAATCAGATTGCTCTCCACCTGCTGCAAGATGAGCAGAAAGAGAATGAACCACAGAGCCTTGCCGGGTTCTGCCAGCAGGATCAAAAACGCGCCAAGACCGCCGCCAATCCATGCGCCAAAAATCGGTACCAGCGCAGTAACGGCCACAAACGCGGAGACCGCACCAGCATGCGGAATCCCAAGGATCAGCATTCCAAAGAAGCACAGAATGCCGATGATGACCGCTTCGGTAAGCTGTCCGCTGACAAAATTTGTAAAGGTTTGGTTGGTCAGAAAGGCAATACTCAGAAGCCGCTGTGCCTTCTTTTGCGGAAGGACTGTCACAATGAGTTTTTTCAAATGTGCCGCGACGACTTCCTTCTTTGCAAGCAGATACAGCGCAAAGACAAGTCCCAAGAGAACATCCACCAAAGCCGACAGGACAGAGGTTGCCGCGCCCCACGTCACGGTGAGGATGCCGCTTCCCTCATCGCTGATCAAGGCGGTGACCTTCTCGATCAACAGGTCGGAGTCTATGGCGTATTCGGGCAGGACAATGTTATATTTTGCAGCAAACCGGACAACGCCTGTCCACCACCGCCCGATTTCCTCCACATAGGCCGGAATGTTTTGAATAAACTCGTCGCCGGACTCCCGCAGGCTGGGGATTATCATAAACACCACGGCAAACAGAATCCCAAGAACGAGCACGGTGCTTGCGCTCAGGCACACAGGGCGGGTCAGCTTTTCAGGAGCCCTTCGGCACACCTTGTTCCAGCAGCATTCCAACGGTCGAAGGACTATGTTAATCAAAAACGCAATTGCGCCACCGATCAGAAATGGCGTGAACAGCGCAAGCACCTTGCCGAGAAAACGCAAAACAGCGTCAAGGTTTACCAGTGCCCACGCAAATACAATCAGCAGCACCAATGCGCGGATAATGTAACGAATAATCGCCTTGTCCGGCCATTTGCGTTCCTGCAGCGCGGAATCCTCATTTCTGTTACCGGCTGTGTTTTGCGGTTTCTTCGCCATGTTTCTTCCTTTCCACTATTGTGCACAGGCCCATTCAAATCCGAAAGCACTTTTGCAGCGCTTTATACTCACCCATTGTCAGAATCGTTATGTCATCGGACAATACAGTGTCCGGCGTAACGGAAACATCCGTTTTTCCTGCACGCTTGATGCCGAGGATATTGATGCCGAACTTTCGGCGAACATCCAGTTCTCCAACGCTTTCCCCGACCCACGCCTCTGGCACCTGAACTTCAAAGATGGCGTGCTGCTCGTCGATCTCTATATAGTCAAAAATATGGTCGGCAGTGAATCGAATCGCTGCCCATTTTGCCATCTGCTTTTCGGGGTAGACCACGTTATCTGCGCCGTTGCGGAGCAGAAACTTCGCCTGCACGTCGCGTTCGGCGCGGGATACCACGCATTTTGCGCCCAGCTCTTTCAGCAGCGAGGTGGTTTCCAGCGAGTTCTGGAAGTTGCCGCTGATGGTCACAAAGCAAACATCAAAATTCCCGATGCCGAGCGAACGCAGGAACTCCGCATTGGTGCTGTCGCCGATCTGTGCGTTGGTGACAAACGGAAGCACATCGTTGATTCGCTCCTCGTTGGTATCAACTGCCATGACCTGATGCCCCAGTTGAGAAAGCTGCATGGCGATATGCCGCCCAAAGCGACCTGCTCCAATCAATAAAACATTTTTCATGGGATAGACAACTCCTTTACTTATCCAATCGTAATTCTTTCCTGCGGCAGCTTTGCATTGCCGCTTTTTTTGCTGGACACAGCCGCATAAATGAGCGTCAGCCCGCCGACCCTGCCCAGATACATCAGCGCGATCAATACCGCCTGCGAGGGAATGTGCAGCTGCGGCGTAATACCCAGAGTCAGTCCCACGGTGCCCACCGCCGACGCGGTTTCATATAGGCAGGAGGACAGCGGAAGATTCTCATATACGCTGATAAAGACGGCTCCCCCAAAGAACAGCGCAAGGTACATCGTCAGAATGGTCGCGGCGGTTTTGACGGCACTGCAATCGACTCTGCGCCCAAAGAATTGGGCGCTGTCCCGCTGACGGAAGGTTGCGGCAGCATTGGCAAGCAGAACTGCCAGCGTGGTGGTTTTCATGCCGCCTGCCGTGGAGCCGGGAGAACCGCCAATGAGCATCAGAAGAATCATCATGCCCTGCGACGCACCGGACATCGCGGATAGATTTACCGTGTTGAAGCCCGCCGTTCTCGGCGTGACCGATTGGAACAAGGCTGCCTGAACCCGCTCTCCGAGGGGAAGGGCATCAAAGTCCACAAAGAAGAAAAACAGTGCCGGAAGGACGATCAGCACGAGTGTCGTAACGAGAATGACCTTGCTCTGCATTCGATAACGGTGGATGTGCAGCTTGTTTTCGCAAATGTCATCCCACGTTAAGAATCCGATGCCGCCGGTTATGATCAGCAGCATGATCGTGATATTGATCACCGGATTTTGGACGTAACCGGTAAGGGACGGATACAAGTTGTTGTTTGTTCCCAGAATGTCAAACCCTGCGTTGCAAAAGGCGGAGATGGAGTGAAATACCGCCAACCAGATCCCGTGCCATCCATAGTCGCGGCAAAACACCGGCAGCATGGCAAGCGCACCGATCAGTTCGATCAAAAATGTTCCCCGCAGGATGAACCGTGTCAGCCGGACGATCCCTCCTATCTTCGGCGCTGAGATGGCGTCCTGCATGGTGCTGCGCTGCATCAGAGAGATCCTTCGCCCGGACAGCAGTGCAAACGATGCCGCCACGGTGACAACACCAAGCCCGCCTATCTGAATCAGCGTCAGGATCACCGCTTGACCAAAGGCCGACCAATAGCTGCCGGTATCCTGCACCACAAGACCCGTTACACAAACAGCGGAGGTCGCGGTAAACAGCGCTTCATTGAACGGCGTTACACACCGAGCTGTCGCAGAAATTGGCAGCATCAGCAGCAGCGCGCCCAGCAGGATCACCCCTGCAAAGCCCAATATGATGATCTGAAAAGACGAAAAACGACGCTTTCTGCAAACCATTTCTTCTGACATCTTCCTCACTCCTTGTGAATCGCGCGATGGATTTATTGTGCGCAGGCCAAACATACGCCGCATCGCCTGACTGTGACAGAGGATACCCGATATGCGCTCAGCCCGGAGACTGTGATCTCCAAATTTTGTGCGGTGATGGAGTCTCCCTTGATGGGGGCTCTATTGAGCTGCTCCATGACCCATCCGCCAACGGAAACGCTGTCCGATTCCAGCTTGACATCAAAGAATTCCATAAAATCCTCCAAGCTGACGGAGCAGTCCACGCGGTAGGTATTCTCGTCCAGCTTTTCAAAATCTTCTTCCACCTCGTCATGTTCGTCCCAAATTTCACCGACCAGTTCTTCAATCAAATCATGCATTGTAACAATGCCGGTCAGACCGCCATATTCGTCCAAAACAAAAGCAAATGTAGTATGCGTCTGCTTCATGTTCCGAAATAGAACATCGGCTTTCACCGTTTCCGGTACAAAGTAAGCCAGTTCCAGCGCTGAACGCATAACCTTCTCCCGACTTCTGTCCTTTTCTCTCAGATAAACCTTTGCATTCAGCACGCCCACAACTTTGTCAGGGGAGCCGTCACAAACGGGATACCGTGAAAAGTTGCTGCTGCATATGATTTTCTCCCATGTGTCGTCTGTATCCTCCAACCAAAGCATGATCAGGTCTGTGCGATGCGTAAGGATTTCTCTGGCCGACAGGTCGTCAAACTTGAACACGTTTTGTATAAAATTCTGCTCATCTTTATCTATCGCCCCGGTTTCACCACCTGTTTCAACCATCATACGTATATCTTCTTCGCAAATATGTGTCTCTGATTCATCAGGATCGACACCAAGCATTTTCAGCACGGCATTTGTTGAAACGGATAGCAGCCACACAATCGGCTTAAACAGGATCGAGATTCCGCTGACAATACCCGACACCTTAAGCGACAATGCTTCCGCTTTTTTCATGGCAATTCGCTTGGGAACCAATTCTCCAAAAATCAGCGTGAAGTAAGAAAGAACAAGCGTAATAAAAATTACGGACAAAGTATCCAGCGTGTTTCGGGGCAGCGTCACGCCGAGACCGATAAGCCAATCAACAAGCGGGTCTGAAAAGCCATCGGCTGCAAATGCACTACCAAGAAAACCGGACAATGTAATAGCAATTTGAATTGTAGACAGAAATTTCGCCGGTTCTTTTGTGAGCTTTCTCAATCGCCTTGCTTTTTTGCTTCCCTGTTCGGCAAGGCGATTGATTCTCGATTCGTTTACAGACAATACAGCCAGCTCTGCACTGGCGAACACGGCATTTAATGCAATCAAAATAATCTGTATCAGCAGCAAAGATGCAATAGAATAACTCATATAAAACTCCTTTATGTTCTGTTCGTATTATCGTACCAAGCAAAAAAGACACGCCTATACCCGATACCGCAGCAAAGGACGTAGATATGCCACATACGAACAGACCATATCAGAGCGGTTACCGTTGTCGTCGCTACTGTCGTTTTCCACGGTTTTCTTCCTCTTTTTTGCTATGTGCTTACATCATAGCATTTCTCCGGTGTAGATTCGGTAAAGAAACAAGTGCGGCGCAATATCCCCCTGTGAGAAATCTTGAAGCGTTTCCGTTTCTGCGGTATAATAATGTCGCAGTATCGTACAGGAGAAACATGATGAAGAACCGTCAACGACAAAAGGATATTTTATTTTCAATACTTATTTTTGGCAGCGCCTTTGCCGTCAATTTGCTGATTCAGAAGCTCTTTACCACGCAGACGCTGGTGCCCATGATCTTTGTGTTCGGCGTGTTTCTGATCTCGCTGAAAACGCATGGGTATTGCTATGGCATCACTTCGGCTATCGTCAGTGTGTTTGCGGTGAATTTCGCCTTCACCTATCCCTATTATGCCTTCGACTTTTTTGTGGAGGAAAGTATCCTGTCCGCCGTCATCATGCTCATCGTCGCCGTTTCCACCAGTACTCTGAACATTCGCATCCGCGATCAGGAGAAGCTGCGCTCAGAAAATGAAAAGGAGAGAATGCGGGGCAATCTGCTGCGGGCAATCTCTCATGATCTGCGCACGCCCCTCACCTCCATATACGGGTCATCCTCCACGCTGATCTCCAAGTATGACGCGCTGCCAAAGGAGCAGCAGCTCAAGCTGTTGGGAGAAATTCAGGAGGACAGCGAGTGGCTCATCCGCATGGTCGAAAATCTCCTGTCCGTCACAAGGATCGACGGTGCAAAGGTCGAGGTCGTGAAAACGCCGACTGTTCTGGATGAACTGATCGACTCGGTTCTCATGAAGTTTTCCAAAAAGCATCCGAACCAGAAGGTCATCACGCAGATACCGGACGAGTTTGTGGATATTCCCATGGACTCGCTTCTCATCGAGCAAGTGTTGCTGAATCTTCTGGAAAACGCTGTATTCCATGCAAAAGGCATGACGGAGCTGATGCTTTCCGTTTCTCTCGTGGGAGACAAGGCGGTATTTGAGGTCGCCGACAACGGCTGCGGCATTCCGGAGGATGCGCTCCAAAAGATTTTCAGCGGGAGCTATGAAAAGTCCGCCGCGCCGGTGGACGGGACACGCAGCAATATGGGGATCGGGCTATCTGTGTGCGTTGCCATCGTCAAAGCGCACGGCAGTGACATTACCGCAGAAAACAGAAAGGGCGGCGGTGCGGTATTCCGCTTTGCGCTGGAAAGAGGGGGTGAGGACGATGGGCAATAACAAGTACAAGATCCTGATCGTAGAGGACGAGGCCAACATCCGAAGCTTTATCAAAGCCAATCTGGAAACCAGCGACTATCAGGTGCTCTGCGCGGAGACCTGTGCGCTCGGCATAATGATGTACGCCTCCCATCGTCCGGATCTCATCGTTCTGGATCTCGGCCTGCCGGATCGGGATGGTTTGGACTTGATTCAGAAAGTCCGGGAATCGGACACCGTGCCCATCATTGTGCTCTCCGCCCGTTCCAACGAGCGGGATAAGGTGGAAGCCCTGGATCTGGGGGCGAATGATTATATCACCAAGCCCTTTGGCACGGAGGAATTGCTGGCCCGTATCCGCGCCGTTCTCCGCAGTCATCGGCACAGCGAAGAGGAAGAAAGCTCCCCCGGCGGAAAATTCCACCTTCAGGATCTGCTGATCGACTATGATACGCGGCAGGTCTTTGTTGGCAAAGAGGAGATCGACCTGACTCAGACGGAGTACAACATCATGGCGTTTCTCTCCGTCCATGCTGGAAAGGTGCTGACGTATGCCGCCATCATCCGCGCGGTCTGGGGGTATTCAGACTATGGCAGCGTCAAGAAGCTGCAAGTCAACATGAAGAACATCCGCAAGAAAATGGGCGTGACGCCCGGTGAAAAGCGCTACATCATCAATGAGCTTGGCGTCGGATACCGGATGCTGGCGGAGGATGAGGCATAGCGCTGCCAAAGTTCTGCGCCGCTTGACAGGCGTGGTACAATATAAATGAGCTTTTTCCGTTTCTATACCAAACGGAGAAGGCTCATTTTTTGTTTGGAGGATCAAAAATGAAGAGAACATTCAGCACGGAGCTTGCCTATGTATTCGGCATCGTATTTGTCGCGCGGGGCGTTGTCCTGATGGAAAAGGCCGACTTCGGCGTTTCCATGGTGGTCGCGCCTGCATACCTTCTTTACCGTTGGCTGTCTCCCGTGTGGAGCTTCGTCACCTTCGGCATGGCGGAATACTGCTTGCAGGCTGTGCTGCTGCTCGCCATGTGCCTGCTGCTGCGCTTCCGCGTGTCATATCTCTTCTCCTTTGTCACGGCGGTCGTCTACGGCTTTGTGCTGGACGCTTTCATACTGCTTGGCGCCGCGCTTCCGGCGGGCAGCGTCTGGCTGCGCGTGATCTACTATGCGCTGGGGATGCTTTTTTGCGCGGCCGGTGTTTCCGCCATGTTCCACACCTATATTTCACCCGAGGTCTACAAGCTATTTGTGAAGGAGGTCTCCGCCCATTTTGGTGCAGACATCAACCGGTTCAAAACCGGGTATGACTGCGTGAGCTGTCTTGTCGGCGTGGCGATGAGCTTTCTTGCCTTCGGACTTTGGCACTTCGAGGGCGTGAAGTGGGGGACGATCCTGTGCGCGCTGATCAACGGCTATGATTTCTGTTCGTCAGGCCAGTGATTTGCCTCCAGCTTCCTTCAGATTCCAGTTACCCAGGACACCCTTGCTCTTGGCTATATCCTTCCCGCTGTCGGGCGGATTGGGGACTTTCACCCTTTGAAACATGCGCCCGCTGGGCGCACCAAAAAAGCCGCCCTGCATGTGCGCAGGGCAGCTTGAATATTCTTAGTAATGTTGCAGCAGGCGATTTTCGCAACTGCGTATCGCCGGTTCCTCTACGCCATTTTTACGCCATTTCTGCGTGGGGATGCGTAGGGAAATAGGAACTTTTATGTTTTGACTTCATCCGAAAATGCCTGCTTTATCAAGCTTTATCGGCATTTGTGCGTTTGCGGAGACTTACAGAAACAGGCTCGCTTTCGACGTTATTTAGTGTAGTTCCTTTGAATGCTTGTACGTATAGACATATGAGTGATGATAGCACATTCCATTTGAATATAAATACTCTTGAAAAAGGCTTAGTTAGCAAGGAATATCCCGTTTTTCAGGAAAATGAAAGTAACTTAAAATTTATAGTTCAGTATATAAATTCAAGCAATTCTTTTACTAAATTTTGTACAGAACAAAAGAAGGGTGGAACCAGAACAAGACTTTATTATAAAACACTTTGCGAATATAAGTTGATGATGCCATCTATTAAAGAACAGAATAAGACTGCCAATTTTTTTGATACTCTCGACCACCTTATCACCCTTCATCAACGTAAGTATGGAAAGTTATGGGAATGTAAAAAAGCCTTCCTTACAAAAATGTTTCCTGGCTGACACCAGATGATAATATCTAAAACATAGCACAAAAATACTGCAAGCCGCCCCATCCAAAAGAAAAAGGCGGCCTACGGTTCTATTCTGTGAATTTTATTACATCATTGGGTGTACAGTCCAGATACTTACAAATACGTTCCAGCGTGATAAGCGTAATGTTCATATTCTTTTTTAACCTGTCAAGCGTATGGTTATCGAGGACTTTATCCTGAAGCATCGCATATTGAGTTATTTCCCGTTCGCGCATCGTTTTCCAAAGCGGTGTATAGTCAACCATGATTCGTCCTCCTACGGACAATCATAGCGGATGTTTTCACAAATCCATATTGTGTATATATCCACAATATAATATACTATCCAGACAAGGAGGTATAAATACATGCAAGAATTCGATTTTACAAACACAGACATCGTTGATGAGTTGTCTGAA
>JABLTT010070081.1_pt1 | contig 16768 bp, 14 predicted proteins | sample 7160061 | NCBI WGS metagenome assembly JABLTT01 (sample SAMN14651232, study PRJNA627086) | human gut metagenome | isolation source: feces | host: Homo sapiens
AGTCCATCCGGACTTGGCTGCACGGCATAGCTTAAATGTAAACCAAACTGATGTCCATCGCCCAACAATTCCTTAAAACGCGGTGTGTCATCCGGCGTCGAAATAATCAGAATATCCCGAATCCCTGCATCCATCAGAACTGAAATCGGATAATAGATCATTGGCTTATCATAAATTGGCAATAACTGTTTTGATGTTACTCTGGTTAATGGGTAAAGACGTGTGCCTGAACCGCCTGCTAAAACAATCCCCTTCATCTATAACATTCTCCCTTAAATTCGTATATTGTTTTTGTATTTGCAGGATTCTTATTTAATTTTCCATGGCATTCCCCTATCAAACGTATATCTCCATGGATATACCTGCTCTCCCTTATCATTTTTAATCTTTGTTACATTTCCCACATTTCTGCTCGGATTTCCTACCATAATAGCCTGTTCTGGTGCATCTTTCGTCAATACCGTTCCGGCTCCAATTAATGCATCTTTTCCAATCGTAACTCCCGGTAAAACAACAGTTCCTGTACATACTACCGCATATTCATTTACTGTTACTCCTTTCATCACTTCAGATGGTGGAGTCGGATCATTGGTCAATACTACATACGGGAAAATCCACACATAGTCTTTAATTTTGGATTTCATGCCAATATGAGCATTTGAATGCATATGAACATAATTACCGATTTCACAGTCCCCTTGAATATCCGACAAAGTACCTACATTTACATGATCGCCAATCTTGGTATTTTCCCGGATTGTTACCCTATGTCCCGTTCCAAAATCATCTCCTATAACTGTGTCTCCATAAATAATACTGCCACTCCGTATAGTTGCATTATCACCAATTCTCAAAAAATGCGTCTTAGGTTTAAAATCCTTACAGAAATCTGCCAGAAATTCTCCTATAATACAATTAGCGCCTACAAATGCGTGTTTTCCGATTTCAACTCCATTTCGAATGATTGCATTATAATCAATATAGCTATCATCACCAATCACAACGTCATCTTCTATAATTACTCCGTCCTTAATGGTAACATTATTTCCAATTCTTGCTTTTTTTGAAATTCCCATATGTATAAATCTCCTTTTTCACAAAATCACAAATCCACACATTCCGGAAATTCCTCCTGTAATTCCAGGAACCTGCCCACTCTTCCGATTACCCACAATATTGCTCCAACTCCAAACATCATAAACGTAAATGAATATACCACTTTCAAATTGATAGTTTTAATCATCACACTATAATAAGGCTCTGTGATTGGAACAAAAAAATAGAATAATCCGCCAAAAAGTATCAATGTACGTCCACATCCTTGAAATTTCCACCAATTTTGCTGTATCATCTTTTTGATCGAATATCCAAAATGTTTCATTAAAAACTCTAACTTTTTAACAGTAGAATCTTTCAGCATTTCTTCATACCAAAGCATTTCATTTCTTAAGTGTTCTTTTACTTCAGTGTCCATTTTATATTTTTTTAAGCATTCCGTTTTTTCGTTTTTTATAACATTCAATGAATCCTGATAATACATTTTTTTCGTTTTTGACAAAGCTCCGGTAGCACCATGGGAAATTCCACCTTCTCTATGCTTTATCGCCACAAAATCACAATATAGAATCGGTATTCTCTGTTCCATTAAGCGAATATGAAAGGGTAGATCTTCTATTAACCTATATTGCTCATCAAATTTACCCACCTTATCAAACAACGCTTTCGTAAAGCAGGTACTGGTTGACGGAAAATAAGGATAAAAACATAATTTTTCTAACAACTTATCAAAATCTTGTTTTTTTAATAGCTCTATAATATCTGGACGGCAATAATAATAATCTAATTTTGTCAGCGTTTCATCAAACATAGCTGTCTGTGCCATCTGAATCAAGTATCCTGGGTTCTTCTTAAAATTTTCCACATAAGTTGAAAGTGTTTTTTTACCGTAAAAAACATCATCGCCAGCCAACGCTGCAAAATAATATCCGTTTGCCAATTCGATTACTTTATTCAAATGCTTTACAGTACCCTGATTGATTTTTTCATGATTGACAATCACATTTTTTATATTTTCTCTTATATTTTCATTAATATATGATCTAATTTCTTGTTCCGGGAAATTATCACTTCCATCATCACTAACAATTAATTCAATATTACTATAATCTTGTGAAAAAACCGAATCCAATGCATCATACAGATATCTATAATTTCGATATGTTAAAATACTAATTGATATTAACTTATCTTCCGTTTTGCTCATTTTCATTCTCCAATAGTTAAATCATTTCTTTTTTCTTTTTAATCTAGCATTACACAATGTCTGCATCACTTGAAACATCGCATATACCATTATTTTTCCAAACAAATATATCCCTGAGATAAGGAAAAGAATAGCAAATAAATACATTCCTTTTCTTTCATGGTAAAAAAGCTGATTCCAATATGCGACTCCGGCTAACAAAATTAATGACACTATTGTTTTTCTATTATCAAAACAAATTCCCATATTTCTCACATGAAACAATTTAATCAGCACTAAAAAATTTATATTTTTAATTCTCCATATAATTTTTCTGCTTAATCTCCAATAATTCCATTCATATTCTTTTGTCATCCTTGCTTCTATACATTTAATTGAACACCAGCAGCGAAGCTGCGCCAATTTGGAATATTCCTTTTTTAATTTTGGCATTCCCTGTTCTCTCAACATACGGATGCACTCCTGATAATGAGCTTTTCCTAATGCCTGGTTCAACTCTCCTGCACCATTTGAAATTCCCCCATATCGATATATCGTCGTTATCTGATCGATATAAGTGATCGGATCACCTTTTTCGCATATTTTCAACCATAGCGGCCAGTCTTCTGTATATTTATACGATAAGTCAAAGCCGCCAAATTCTCTTAAATACACAAGTCTCCAAAAGACTGCCGGCGCACATACAAAAGCTCCCCAAGGACGTGTACTCATTAACTCAAATAATTCATATGAAGAAGCTGTCTGCGCTTTTAGAAAATTATCATATGGAGGATAATAAGCTTCTACTAATTTTCCTTCATGTGTACAAGCCTGTGCTCTTCCAATAATGACGTTATAAGGATTTTTATCAAAAAGCTTTACAATTTTTTCTAAGCTTTCCGGCTCAAATAACATATCATCTCCAGCCTGAAGTTTGAAATATTCACCGTTTGCTAATTCCATTGCTTTCTGGCAATTTGCAGATGTACCAACATTTTGAGGCTGTTTATATATAATTACATTGGAAATATTGTCCTTTTTCTTCTTATCAATATATTCTCTTACATTCTCAGCATCAAAATCGTAACTACAATCATCACAAATAATCAATTCGATATTTTCATACGTCTGTTCTATAATTGAATCGATACAATCCTCTATCAAATCTCTCTGATTATAAGAGACTACCGCTATCGAAAATAATTTTTTCTCCATTACGCCTATTCTCAACCCTCATATTTATTGATTACGTCAATGATATAATCTACTTCTTCTTTCGTCATTCCGATAAACATTGGAAGACTGACTTCCTGCGCTGCTATTTTTTCTGCGATCGGAAGTGTCTTTAAATGGTCTTCTTTATACGCGCCCTGATCAGAAATAGCAATCGGGTAATGAATTGCTGTATCAATTCCATTTTCTTTCATATATTTCTGGAATTTTTCACGGTTATCACACATAACTGCAAAGATATGCCAGATATGAGTTCTATGTTCACCAACGACCGGAAGCTTGATATGTGGATTCGTGATCTCGGCGCAATATCTCTGTGCTACCTTATTTCTTTCTGTATTCCACGCTTCCAAATGCGGCAATTTAATTCTTAAAAAACCTGCCTGCATCTCATCGAGGCGGCTGTTAGTTCCTTTATAAATATGATGGTACTTCTGAACGCTTCCATAATTTCCTAAAGCTCTTATTTTCTCTTCCAGCTCCTTGCTGTCTGTAATAATGGCTCCGCCATCCCCTAAAGCTCCCAAATTTTTTCCCGGATAAAAAGAAAAACAGCCTACATCTCCAAAGGTTCCCGCTTTTTTCCCTTTATAAGTAGCTCCATGTGCCTGCGCGCAATCTTCAATTACCTTCAAGTTATGCTTCGTTGCTATCTTCATGATCTCATCCATCTCTGCCGTCTGCCCATAAAGATGTACTGCTATAATTGCCTTGGTCTTTTCTGTGATCGCTTCTTCCAGACCATTCGCCGATAAATTGTATGTTACCGGATCCGGATCAACTAAAACAACCTTTGCTCCTACATAGCTCACAGCCAGTGCGGTCGCTATAAATGTATTCGAAGGAACGACCACCTCGTCTCCCTCGCCTACTTCCAATGCTTTCAACGCTAAATAAATAGCATCTAGTCCGGTTGCGACTCCTACCGCATACTTGCTGTCATTCCATCTAGCAAATTCTTCGTCAAATTTTTTACATTCTTCCCCACCGATAAACCAATTTTTATCATATACTTCTGTAAATTTTTGAATCATTTCTGTTCTCAATGTACCATGCATTCTTTCAAATGTAGAAAAAGGGATCTTCATTTTATTACCTCCTATTTTGTAAAATACTCTTTCGCCTCTGCCTCATACTCCGCATAATCTCTGATATAATCAGAAACTGTATAATGTTCACTTGCCAGCACCAGCAGTACCGCATCCGGAGAAAAATCATACATTTCTCTCCAAACCATCGGTCCTATATAAAGACCTTTCGTTTGGTCATCCAGCAAAATATTCTCTTCCTCATAAGGAGTTTTAACTAATATTTTTACTGAACCATGAACACAGATCAGAGCCTGATGCAAATCTCGGTGAGAGTGAAATCCCCTTCTTACTCCCTGCTGTACATTAGATATGTAATAAATTCTTTTAATCGGAAATGGCACATCTATCTCTTCTTCAATCGGGACTAATTCTCCCCATTTATCCAAAAATTTCTTAAACATAAACATGTCTGTATTTGTTATCATCGCTTCATCCAACCTTTTATCTTATTTTTATAAGGGTAGTAATACTTTTCTTTTAATTGGCGCTTTAACCACTGATAAAAATTGTTGATATCCTTTCTTTTATGATTCGAATATGGTAAAATTTCTTTCCGCAAAATTCTGAGTGAATCTTTCAAATAGTTCCAATTAAATCTTGCAGGAGAACTAATGCCTCCCCACCTATATTTGATAACTATTCTTTCCCAGAACTGTACCTGATATCCTCTCCGAACCATTTTCAAATTCCATGGATAATCTTCCACATAGTGATACGACTCATCATATCCTCCGCTCTCATCCATGCATTGTTTGGTACGTGCGGTCGAACAGCCAAAAATAAAATTTCTGCAACATAAATGATCCCAAATTTTTTTTTGATTGCCCGTTTTTAATATTTCAAGATCTTCTTTTTCCGGTAGAACGCATATTTCTTTTTCAAGTTTATCATCGTATACAGCCCTATATGCCGTCACAATTTCTGCTTTCGTTTCTTTAAAATATGCGGTCCACTCTTCCAGCACTTTTGAATCATAAAAAGCATCATCGCCTGCCAAATGAAAAATATATTTCCCCTTTACATATTTCAGCGCCCGATTCAAATTTTTGATGATTCCCATATTTTTTTCATTTTGCTTTACAACAACTTTTTTTATATTTCCTTTGTTATGCGTTTCGATATATCTTTTGATTTCTTCTACATCAAAATGAACTTTTTGAGAACAGTCATCAAAAATAACATACTGAATATCGGAATAAGTCTGAGCAAGCACCGAATCTATGGATTCATACAAAAATGGATTATTAAAATTCAAAGTTAAAACAGTTATTAACTCCACCTTACATCCCTCATGTACTTCATTTTTCACATTTCCCTACAACGAACTCATATACGCATCACAAACCTCTTCCACTTCTCCGCTTGCCTGCATAACACCTTTATTAATCCACAACGCATGATCACAAATCTCCTTCACCGAATCAATCGAATGTGAAACATACAAAAGTGTCGTTCCATTTCCCAACAGTTCATGCATCCGCTTCTCACATTTCTGCTGAAATGCATAATCTCCGACAGACAATACCTCGTCCACAATCAAAATTTCCGGTTTTATGACGGTTGCTATCGAAAATCCAAGACGGGCTGCCATACCAGAAGAATAATTTTTGATCGGCATATCCAGAAAATCCTGTAGCTCTGCAAATTCCACTATCTCATCGAAATGCTCCTGCATATATTTTTTAGAAAATCCCAATACTGCACCATTTAAGAAAATATTTTCGCGTGCTGTCAGATCGCCATCAAAACCGGCTCCAAGTTCAATCAGAGGAGCTATATTTCCATTAATCAAAACTTCCCCTTTATAAGGTTTTAGAATTCCACAAATCAATTTCAAAAGCGTGGATTTACCAGAACCATTCGTGCCAACAATACCCCAGGCTTCTCCTTTTTTTACACTAAAACTGATGTCCTTCAGTGCAAGGAATTCCTGAAACATCAGCTCTTTTTTTACCAACTTAACAAAATATTCTTTTAGGTTATCAATTCGTTCAGATGCCATATTGAAACGTACTGTGACATTCTTTACCTGAATTGCTGTATTCTCATCCATAGTGTTTTAAACTCCTAGATATATAAAATGAATTTGTCCTGTGTCCTGGAAAATGTCCATGTTCCAATCAAAAGCATAAATGCTGAAATTACACATCCAGATAAAATCAGCTGAACATCCGGCATCGCACCGTTTAGTACCACATGACGGAACTGTTCGATGTAAAAGTACATTGGATTAAATGTCTTTATCAACATCTGCACATTGTCCGGAAGGGCACTTAACGGATAAAAAATCGGAGTCAGATACATCCATACCGTCGTTAAAACGCCATATATATACTGAACATCCCGAAAGAAAACGGCTGCCTGTGCTAAAAACATTCCAAGTCCCAGGCAGAAAATGTATATTTCAATCAAGACAACCGGTATCCATAAAAAGTAGACGCTGAATTTCACTTTGCATATGAGAAATACAATGATCATTGCCCCTAATGAAAAAATCAGATTTACCAATGAACTTGTTACTTTCGCTACTGTAAATTCATATTTGGGTACATACGTTTTTTTCAATAATGCGGCATTTCCTGTAATGGAAAAAATTGCCTGCGTTGTTGACTCAGTCACAAAGCTGAATAGAATTTGTCCAATAATCAAATAAACCGGATAATTTTCTATATCAAAACGGAACATATTTGAAAATACAATTACCATAACGATCATGGTCAACAGAGGGTTTAATATACTCCACAGATATCCAAGAAAACTTCTTCTGTATTTCAATTTGATATCTTTGCTTACCAGTTCCTGAAGCAGATGTCTGTACTTCATAAACACGTTGATTCTATCTTTCAGTCGATTCATTCTTTCTACTCAGATAACGCTTCCACGCTTCCATCTTCGTTATCTTCTCTACTCCTTCCCTGTATGCCTTTTCTGCTTTTACCAGTTTTCCATTCATGAGTCCGATGCTTATATACATACATGCCGCACTTACTAACTTCGAATATTCTCGTTTTGCCAGCCTGCATTTTCCTGAAAATGCCTCAAACAAAACAATTCTGTTTCTCCGGAATGCATCAAATGGAGGATCGATCGGCGAAAGCGCTACGACTTTTTTATCTGCCGGAAGCAGCCAGCCGTTAAAGGTTGCTTTTTTGATAAACTTCGTCATTTTTCGAAGCGGACTGAAATACCCTTTTATTTTCCGGACTCCATATGTGTCTTTATACTGCTGAATCTGTCCGCTGATTTCGTCATACTCTTCTTTTGTCAGCTCTTTTTGCAGATCTTCCAGCGTTCCCATACCGACCTGCTCGCGCAGCCAGTTATTTACTTTTTCTGCATCCACCCGGTACATCCATTCCGGACCTTTGCAGAAATCCCGAAATGCTTGATAAACTAATTTCATTTCCCCATACCGAAATTCGATTACAGAAACGGTGATCCTCTTCCACCCCCACTTCACAATCTCCCACCGGCTTTTCTCCGGCTGGGTCAAAGCAGTCGTAATAAGAGTGTTCCGCACATCGTAGTAGGTATTTACACCTGGGAATGTCAGTTCAAATCCCTTATGCCACACACCAAATCCATTTAAAAATACGATCCCCACATCCTGATTCCGGATGCCAAACTCGATATCGTCGTGGTGAAGAAACAATGGAATCGGAAGGTTATCGCCACGCACGATGTTCAGGCTCATGCAGCAGCACCACCAGCCGGAATATGGCGTGTGTTCATGGACTGCCTCACACATATACGGATCTGTACAGGTCTTAGTTTCCCGCAGATCTGCCAATGGGAAATCGTTCTGAACTGCAAAATCCCTGAACCATTCTCCGGCTGCCTGCTGGATATATGGGAAATCTTCCCGCCAGAGGCTACCGCCCAGCGTGATATCCTCCCACTCATCCTTCCGCATCCCCAAAAATCCATATGCCCGCACAAAAAGCTCCGGATCCATGACGGCATCGTCGTCCATCATCTGCACATGCGTCAGTCCCAGGTGTTCTTTCTCCTCGATCGCCTCGATCATGCCCCTCGTAAATCCACCGGCTCCGCCGACGTTCCGGTTTGGAATGATTCGGATGATGTCTGGATATTCTTTGACAAGGCGGCTGATCTCTTCATGCTCTGAAAGAGTCCTTCCGTTATCAATCAGCCAGTAACAGAGCTTCAACGACTTATTTTCCGGCTGCTCCAGAAAACGGAGGACACTCTTTAAATTCCGCAGGACGTATGGTTCCCGTTTAAATGTACAGACAACCGCAGCGATCCGGACCGGCTTTTCTTTCTGACACTCAGCTTCATACCATCCTGTCAGATTTGATATGTCATTAATGGTATATTCCGCAGGCTTTACAGAAAACCAGAACACACCCGTTTCGGTATCCTGATATGGAAAATTCAGTTCCAGCGTCTGTGGTTCTCCGCTCAGCTCCATTTCCCCAATCACAGTCTCATTCCACATCAGCCGGATCATCTGGCAGTCTTTTATTTCCAAGTGCAGCGTCAGCGTTTCCTGATTTGTATATTTCTTTCTTTTTTCGATATAAAAGAGGTTGAAATAACCGTCAAAATCGATCCATCCGCCTCTTCGGTGAAAATACAGCTCTTCCTCGCTGCAGATGTCCGGTTCCGGGAACCGTATATTCTGTAAACGCATCCGTTTTTCTCCTTTTTTGCGGGCATTTTGCCCGATGCTTTGGTTCTAAAATTTCTATCTTTAAAACGCTCGACTGCTTTTTTGCAGCGCCCATACTCCCAGCCAATATAGACGGTAGCGGCTCACTCGAAGCAGTTTTACCGCCTTATTCCGGTTTGCATGATAGATGCCCGGATATTTTTTCAGCATCTTCCGTTCAAATTGCACCAGCTCACTTCTCATCCTTTTGTCCGCCGGAAGGCTTAAAAGAATCTTGATTTTTCCTGCTACCACGCGTGCAATTCCACTCTCAATATAGTGAAGTTTCGCCTCACTGCAGGAAATCTCCCCATCCCGGCATTTCTGATAAAATACACACAATGATTCAAGTACCCGGTCATAGTTCTTCTTGTTCTTCACCATTTTTTCAGGACTGACACTCTGTCCTTCCCGCCCGATCCGGTACTGATACACAAAATCTGATATAAAGGATACCGTCCGAATCCACGGTACCGGATACAGGATGTATTCCGCATCGACGTAATAGCAGTGCTCATCGATTGCAAGCGGCATTTGTTTTAGAATCTCAGTCCGCCAGGTAAGTCCATGCATCTTCATGTAGACTTGATCCGCTATGTTATCAAAGGAATATGATTTTCCATATCTGACGCCCTTAAATGCTTCTTTCATTTCTGCTTTTTCCGGAAACGAAGCTTCTTCCCCGCTTCCATTGTCAAAACGCCAGTAAAATCCACTGACAACTGCATCATCCTGTGAATTTTCTAATGCAGCCAGAAGGTTTAAAAAAGCCTCCGGATCCACCCAGTCATCGGCATCTACCACTTTAAGATAGCGTCCTCTGGCTTCCCGGATTCCGCAGTTAATTCCTGAGCCATGTCCGCCATTTTCCTTATGAATGACCCGGACAATCTCCTGATATTGTCCAGCGTAACCGTCGGCAATTTCTCCTGTTTTGTCTTTAGAGCCATCATCTATCACTAAAATTTCCAGCTTTCCTAAAAGATTCTGCCTCCCTGCATCTCCAGCTTTCCCTGCTGTACGGCTTGATTGAAATGCCCCGCAGAGCGAATCTAATGTATATGCAAGATAAGCTTCTGCGTTATACGCCGGGATGACGACTGTCAGAAGTTTTTCCATTATCTGCTACTCCTTCCGTACTCTCCTTGAGCATCATGATCTTTGGTGTCATCAAAATCAGTTTCAAATCCAATAACAGAGAGTAATTTCGTATGTAGGTCAAATCCAGTTTCAGCTTGTCATAGGACGTTGTGTTGTATTTTCCATACACCTGTGCGTATCCGGTCAGACCCGCTTTCATTTTCAGCCGGTAACAAAATTCCGGGATTTCCTCCTCAATCTCCGCCGCCAGCTCCGGGCGTTCCGGGCGAGGTCCGACGATCGACATCTCGCCTTTCCAGATATTAAAAAGCTGTGGAAGCTCGTCCAATCTGGTCCTCCGGAGGAAATGTCCCACCGGAAGAATCCGGTCATCATTTTCCGCTGCCAGTCTTGCCCCCGTCTGCGCCTCTGCATTCTGAATCATCGTGCGGAATTTGCAGATCTGAAACTCTTTTCCGCCCTCGGTTAAACGTGTCTGCTTATAAAACACCGGTCCCCGGTCGGTCAGATAGATCGAAAGTGCAACCAGAAGGAAAAATGGCGATAACACCACAATCCCAACACTGGAGCAGATCACATCCATCGCCCTCTTGATAAAGCGCTGAATACCTGAAATCCCATCATTTCTCGACAGCAGCAGAGGACTGTCAAAAATGTCCAGTTCCTGCGAAGTCCGGATAAGAATATCTGAAAGCTTCGGTACCGTATAGGTACGGATATCTTCTTCAAAACATTTTTTGAGAAGCGCGTTGCGATCCTTCGCCGGAATATCACCGACGATCAGCGCATCATATTTCTTCGCCTCTTCTAAAATTGTTTTGATTCCTGCCCGGATATGAATCGCCGTCTCCAGATAATATTTGTCTTCCCTGGAATTGATTTTTTCCATCAGATGGAACGCCGGACGGTCTCCGCACACCAAAAGCATCCGCCTCGGCGGAAACAGAATCCGGTAGAGACTTTGAAATAAAAACGTCCAGCCGATCGCGATCAAGATCTGTCCGATCGTCATAAATCCCAGAACTCTCAGATCGTGAAATTTCTTATCCAGCAGTGAGATCTGAATATAAGTAATCACATTCAAAAGACCGATGGAAAGAATCTGAGAACAGAGCAGATTACCTTTTTTCAGGTACCCGATCCGGAATCCCCCATATGTCATCAGGAAGAAAAATAAAAGTCCCGCATACAGGGCAATCATCAGCCAGTTTCCTCTCCGCCAGAATGGAAATTCAATTAATTTATTAAAATAACCGTTCCAGACATATCCGTATACGCCTGTCTCCACTCCCATCAGAAGCAGAGCACCCATCAGGCGGAACAGCCGTTTGAATGGTTCGTATTGTCTCAAAATAGTTCCTCTTTCATCTTGTTTCTCTTTGGGAAAATTCAATGTTCCCTGCTCTGTACCAGCTTATCCTCTATACACTTCCAGTCATTTCTGCTCTTCGCAGCGTAACTTTTTCCGATAAAGGATCCGCCTGAAAGTACCTGGCATCAGACTAGCCACAGCGCGCACCGCGCAATTTTCCAGATATTGGCGAAAACTCAGAAAACCACTCTGGTAAAAGTATTTCTGTAGTTTTAGTGCCGACCGCGCGTAGGCGATTCCGCCCCGGCGCCCTATCATTCCGTTATCGGTCCGCGCATACACCAGAATGTCCGGAAGGTTTTCCGCACGATATCCCGCCTGCAGCAGCCGCACCCAGAGCTCATAATCTTCTGCCCCGCGCACCGGATGATAATTTCCGACCACCAGCACTGCTGACCGGCGCATCATGACCGCCATATGGTTCATCGGGTTTCTTTTCTTGGCAAAACGAAGGATTTCTTCATATTTACATGGCAGTGAACGGGTTCCCGTTATCCTGCCTGCTTCAAACTCTGCGATCGCCCCGCTTACAAGTGCCAACTCCGCCTGAGCATTCTTATTCTGCTCAATCCGTCTTAACTGCTTTTCGCACCGATCCGGACAGGCAATATCATCGCTGTCCATACGGGCGATCCACTCATTCCGACATGTTTCCACACCAATCGCGAGTGCTATGGCAATCCCGCCGCATTCCGGCAGGCGGACAATTTTTACGATGTCTGACCAGCGCTCTGTCATGGCTTTTATCACCGCTTCCAGCGCGTTGTTCAATGGGCCGTCACACACCAGCACAAATTCATCCGGTGCCGCCGTCTGCTTCATCATGCTTTCTACTGCCTGCCGAAAATACACTGGATTTTCTTTAACATACACCGGCATCAGAACGGAATATTTCGTATGTTCAATCGACCGCACGCTTTTTTCCACCGTATTCTGCATGGTCGCCCTCCATCCGGATTGCCAGTTCAATCTGACGTTTTTCTCCCAGTAATTCAACCAACAAGGTCACAACCCGTTTGCGAAGCCGCTTGCGGATAATCTGCGGCAGCATTTGTCCCAGCACTCCTTCCGCCCATTCGATCTCCCCCGCGTCATTTGCCCGCACCAGAAACCGCCGGACTGTGTTCTGTGGATCACCGCGCAAAAGCTGTTTCAAAAATTGCGCTTCTGTTTCTTCCAGTGCAAGCGCTGTCCCGGCTGGATGCGCCTGTGACGCCGGTCCCGTCAGCTTACAAATCCCCGACAGCAGCCGGGCTCTCTGCTCCAGAAGAACTGCATCTTCGACATCGGCAAATATATAGCCCGGAAACATCGGTTCCACATCGACATGATAAATACCGCCCATCCGCCAGGTCCGCTCTTTGGACAGCACAAAACAAGGCTTTTTTGCCTTATCCGAATAAATCCGATTCCATTTTTCTGCTGCCTCTGTTTCGCGCCCCACAGGTGTCTGCACCACGTACCACATACCGGTGTTCTTCCTTTCATGTTTGCGATTTTCGCAGAATACCTTGTTCTGCGAAACCAGAAGCACTTTTTAAGTGTGATTTTGAAGTGTATTGACAAAACTTTCTTAGAATAAAAGATATATTGTATTAGAATTTCGTGAATTGTTTACTGAATATGACGGCTTAATAAATTCATAAGAGTTTCTTGGGAGAAACTTCTATTGAATTCGCCCTGAAAGCATAGTATAATGAACAAAGATTTCGCAGAACAAGGTATTCTGCGAATTTTTTTCTTTTCGAATTTTGCAGAGTAATCTATAATATTGCATTTGTGATATATTATAACTCACTTGAATTTGTAAACATTTTCAACATTTTGTTCTGTCCCTCTTTTCCAGATGATCGGATTCCCGCATTCAAACGCTTCCTAATGCGTTTTTTGTTTCATAGGACGCAATTTTCTATGAAATAAGAAGCAAAAAACAGCACCCTGTGTATTTTCTTCTCGAAATACACAGGATGCTGTTTTTTTTAGTCCATCGGATCAAGCTCAATCATCCCGCCTGATTCCGCCCGGATCTTTCACAATTTATTTCATAACAATATTCACAATCCGTCCCGGAACGTAAATTTCTTTTACGATATTTCCAGTCAGCTTGTCCTTGATAGCCTCTTTACCAGCGGCGATGGCATCTTCTTTGGAGATGTCTGCCGGTACGGTGATGGTCGCACGGACTCTGCCGTTGATCTGAACGGCTACCTCTTTCTCGTCATCCTTCATCTTCTCTGCATCGCACTCCGGCCAGGAAGCATGGAAGACACTGTCGGTGCCGCCGAGCTCCTGCCACAGCTCTTCACCCAGATGCGGTGCGAACGGTGCCAGCAGGATAGTGAAGGTCTTGAGGGTTTCTTTGTCGATGCCACCCTCTTTCTTCGCCAGATCGATGAGCTTGTTGTTGTACTCCATGAAACCGGAGATAACGGTATTCAGGCTGAACTGCTCGAAACGCTGCTCAATGTCGAATACCAGTTTGTGGCGCAGTTTAACCATTTCCTTGGTCTCTTTGATGTCTTTGTCCTTGCTGGTCATAACCAGGTTGTAGAAACGGTTCAGGAAACGGGATACGCCCTCGATACCGCGATCATCCCACTCTGCATCCAGTTCCGGCGGTCCTACGAAAAGCTCATAGAGACGCAGGGAATCGCAGCCATAGTCGCGTACCAGATCATCCGGGGATACGACATTTCCTTTCGACTTACTCATTTTGATACCATTCTTACCAGTGATCATACCCTGGTTGAACAGCTTCTTGAACGGCTCGTCGAAGTCAATAACACCGATATCGCACAGGAACTTGGTGTAGAAACGGGAATACAGCAGATGCAGTACTGCATGTTCAACACCACCGATGTACATATCAACCGGCAGATATTTGTCTGCTTTCTCACGGGATACCAGTTCTTTATCGTTCTTGTTATCTACATAGCGCAGGAAGTACCAGGAAGATCCAGCCCACTGCGGCATGGTGTTTGTCTCACGTTTTGCCGGAGCGCCGCAGCACGGGCAGGTGGTGTTGACCCACTCGTCGATGGCTGCCAGCGGGGATTCGCCGGTACCAGTCGGCTGATAGCTTTCTACCTCCGGAAGTTTTAACGGAAGCTGATCCTCCGGAACCGGTACGTTGCCGCACTTCGGGCAGTGTACGATCGGGATCGGCTCGCCCCAGTAACGCTGACGGGAGAATACCCAGTCACGCAGCTTGTAATTGACTCTCTTGTGACCGATACCTCTCTTCTCAATCATTTCCGGCGCTTCTTTTTTCAGTACGGAAGATTCCATACCATTCCACTCGCCGGAGTTGATCATCGTGCCAGACGCCTCGGTATACGCCTCAGTCATGTTCTCGATCTCTTTTCCATCTTTTGCGATAACCTGGATGATCGGGATATTAAATTTCTTTGCAAACTCGAAGTCACGGTCATCGTGTGCCGGTACGCACATGATAGCGCCGGTACCGTAGTCAGCTAATACATAATCAGACAGCCAGATCGGAACCTTCGCACCGTTGATCGGGTTGATTGCATAAGTTCCGGTAAATACGCCGGTCTTTTCCTTATCCTGCAGACGGTCTACGTTGGAACGCATGGAGGAATCGAAAATGTATTTCTCAACTGCCTCGCGGGTCTCATCGGTTGCCAGGCTCTTTGCCATCGCGTGCTCCGGAGCCAGTACCATGAAAGTTGCACCGTACAGGGTGTCCGGGCGGGTGGTGTAAACGGTGATTTTCTCATCGCGTCCCTCTACGCCGAAATCAACCTCTGCACCGTAAGATTTGCCGATCCAGTCAGTCTGCATCTTTTTAACCTTCTCCGGCCAGTCCAGTTTGTCCAGATCATTTAAGAGGCGGTCTGCGTACGCGGTAATCTTGAGCATCCACTGACGCAGGTTTTTCTTGGTAACCGGGGTACCGCAGCGCTCACAGCAGCCGTTGACAACTTCCTCGTTTGCCAGACCTGTCTTACAGGACGGGCACCAGTTGATCGGGAATTCTTTCTCGTATGCCAGGCCTTTTTTGAACATCTGGACGAAGATCCACTGGGTCCATTTGTAGAATGCCGGATCTGTGGTATTTACTTCCATATCCCAGTCATAGATGGCTGCGATCTCGTTGATCTGACGTTTAATATTTTTAATGTTGGACTCGGTCGAGATAGCCGGGTGTACGCCCATCTTGATCGCGTAGTTCTCTGCCGGCAGACCAAATGCGTCCCAGCCCATCGGATGGATCACGTATTTGCCGCGCAGCAGCTGATAACGGCTCCATACATCTGAAATAACGTAGCCTCTCCAGTGACCAACGTGCAGACCACTTCCGGACGGATATGGGAACATATCCAGGCAGTAATATTTTTCTTTCTTTCCATCGTTTACATTGATGGGATGTTTTTCCCAATTCTCGCGCCATTTTTTCTCAATGGCGGTATGATTGTACTGTGACATCTTTGTTCCTCCTGTTTTCTGCTTAACCCACGCTGATTTTTTGCTATTTCCTGTCAAAATCCGGCTCCAGTCTCTAAAATGATGATTCATTATTGCAATCGACTGGTCCGTTGGCAGTTGCATAACATCCAACCCTTGCGGACATTCTTTCAATCCGGTAACGTCAAAAACGCCCTGCGTCTCTACATTACCTGTATAGAGACGCAGGGCGAAAATTCCAACTGCGCGGTACCACTCTATTTCACACGGAATCCGTGTGCTCCTCATCGTCCTGTAACGGCGGATGACCGGCTCTGTCTACTCGGGTATTCAAAAACACTTCTTTCAACAGGCTGCTCCCGGACCAGTTCGGCGGCTTCCTTCCGCTGCCTCACACCATCCGGCAGCTCTCTGTAGAAATTTCGCGGCTTACTACTTCCGTTCATTGCATTTGTGCTATCTGATAGAATAGCATAAATGGGAAGAAATGTCAAGTAACGTGACCTTCTCAAGCAACTTACACGTGACAGATTGTTACTGTTCACGCATACGTGCCCAGTAACGGAATTTGCCGTGGCTTCGCATTTAAATACGGCAAATTCCTGTTGCCACCACGTTTTCTTACG
>JABLTT010057668.1_pt1 | contig 16627 bp, 17 predicted proteins | sample 7160061 | NCBI WGS metagenome assembly JABLTT01 (sample SAMN14651232, study PRJNA627086) | human gut metagenome | isolation source: feces | host: Homo sapiens
CCGGCGGTGCCATTATCATCGCCGCTGCCGTCTACTTCGGGATGCTCGACACATCCTGGCTTCCCGCCTAGGGGTGATGCGGTTGCTAAGCGTATCAATCCATAAAGACATTGGCGAATACAGCGAGAAGATCGTTGGAAAGTTGTCGTTTCGCACGCTTATCTGCGTAACGGGCGGGCTTGCAGCGGCAGTTGCCGCAGCGGCCTTCACCTACTTCGTTTTAGGCATCGACGTATCGAATGCCACGCTTCCTGTCATGGCGGTCTCCATGCCGTTTTGGCTCGCAGGATTCTGGCGGCCTTACACCATGAAGCTCGAACAATTCATGCCCCTGTGGTTCCAGCATACCTTCAACGACGACAGGATCCTGTACGCATCTTCCATCGACAAGGCAGAGCCAGCCCTGCGCGAAACCCTCGCGCAGAAACAAGATCGCAAGCATGCACGCAAAGCCAAAAGGAAGGGGGCCGAGCTGTATGAGCCGAGCCGAGAAGATATCCAGGCGTGAAGCAAAGCGCGCCGCAAAAGAAGAGAAGAAGGAACTACACGCGGCACGCGCAAACGCCAAGGCGCGCGGCAAATCAGACGTTAACCGCCGCCTGCGCACACAGGAAAAGGAACTCACCGAACAGACGACATCGAAGCGTCGTGCGCGTTTTGCGGCGAAGGACGTGCTGGCCTATATCGGCTATGACGCCATGTATGCCGACGGCATCGCCCAGGTAGAGGACGGCGTTTTCTCACAAACGTTGAAGTTCACCGACATCAGCTATCAGTCTGCACGAGAGGAAAACCAGCAGGCGATCTTTTCCACGTACTGTCAGTTATTCGATTACTTCGGTGCGGAAACCTCCGTGCAACTCAACATCGTGAATACGCCGATACCGGCAGACGAGATTGGCAACAAGATCTTCTTCGAGTGCCACGAGGAGCGCACGCGCGCTTATGTGGATGAATACAACCGCATCTTGAACGACAAGATGCGCGAAGGTGTGTCTAACCTCATCCGCGAGCGTTACCTGACCTTTGCGGTTGGTGCGCCCAATGTGGATGCCGCTGTACCGAAGCTCGCCCGCATGAGAAACGACTGCGTGCAGACGCTTGCGCGCATCAGAAGCGACGCGACTGTGGTGCGTGGAGAAGAGCGCCTGGCTGCTATCCATTCGCAGCTGCGTCCGGGCAAGAAGCTGACTTCTTCCGTGTTCGATGAACTGTCATGCAGAAGCGGTCTGTGCACCAAGGATTTTATCGCTCCGGGTGTGCTTGACTTTAAGCCGCAGGGACGCGCCGACTGCTTCTATTCGGACGGCATGTATGGCCAGGTGCTGGGATTCCGTCGTTTCGGTAGTGAGCTGTCCGACCGCGCCTTGGCTGACATCATCGACTTGGCCCTGCCGCTCAACGTCACGCTGCACATCCAAGCCATGGATAAGGCGAAGGCCGTTGCCTACGTGAAGCAGCGCCTTGCCTGGATGGACAAGGAGATCATCGACGAGCAGATGACGGCAGTGAAGAAGGGCTACGACTTTCAGATCCTGCCCTCCGAGCTCAAGTACTCCAAAGAAGAAGCCGAAGACCTGCTCGATCATCTGCAGAACAAGAACCAGCGCCTATTCATCTTCACGGGCCTGGTATACACGTATGCCGAGTCCTTGGAAGAACTTGACGAGCAAGTGCTGCAAATCATGAGCACGGCGCGCCGTAACTCCATTGACCTCGATACGCTCACTTACCGCCAGCGCCAGGGCCTGAACTCGGTGCTGCCGCTGGGTCACAACCATGTTGAGATGAGTCGCATGATGACCACCGCGCAGGTGGCTATCCAGATGCCGTTTGCCTCACAAGAGCTCAATCAGCCGGGCGGTGGCTACGTGGGACAGTCCAAGCAGTCGGGCAATCTGGTCATTTGCAACCGCAAGGATCTGGCAAGCCCCATGGGGTTCGTCTGCGGCAAGCCGGGTTCCGGCAAATCCTTCAGCGTCAAGCGCGAGATTATGAACACCATCTTGGCTTATCCCGATGACGAGATTATCATCTTCGACCCTGCAGGCGAATACGCGCCCGTGGTCGAGCCAGCCGGTGGCACGTCCATCCGCTTCGCGCCCGATTCGTCAACCTACATGAATCCGTTTGACTTAGGCGACGTTGCAGACATGGGTAATGCGTCGCAAATGGCCTTCAAGATAGAGGCGATATTGGCCCTATCGTCTGCCACCATGGCAGAAGGCGCTCAAGGCCTGCCGGAGTCGGACAAGTCCATCATCAGCCGTTGCGTCGAGGCGGCCTACGTTGCCGCATCCATGCATGACAGGATGCCGACGCTTGGTGACTTCTATGACATCCTTACGCGCCAGCCCGAGGCTGAGGCACGCGACATTGCGCTTCGTTACGAGCGCTACGTGAAGGGTGCCTTGTCGTTCTTCAACAACCAATCCAACGTCGCATTCAAGAACCGCATCACCAATATCGACTTCAAGGACCTGAACTCCAACATGCGCGTCTTCGGCATGCTCACGGCACTTGAAGCGGTGCGCAACCGCATGTACTACAACTTCGAGCGCGGCGTTACCACCTGGCTCTACATCGATGAGGTGCAGAGCCTATTCAGCCATCCGGCCATTATCAGTTACTTCTCCAAGTTCTGGGCCGAGGGCCGCAAGTTCAACCTCATCTGCACGGGCATCACGCAGAACTCCATCTATATGCTCGAACACGAGGAAGCACGCAACATGGTGCTGAACTCCGACTACATCATGCTGCTGAAGCAGTCTCCGCTCGATCGCCGCGAGTGGGTGCGCCTACTGGATCTTTCCGCCCAAGAAGAAGCGTGCATCGATGAATCCGTGAAGCCAGGCGAGGGTTTGCTGGTGGCAGGTGCTGCCCGCATCGCCATTACCGACGACTGGCCGAAGGGCTTGCTCTACAACACCTTCAACACCAAGCCCGAAGAAATTGCAGCGCTCAAGCGTGCTGCTCGCTTCGAGTTTGGCTTCAAAGAAAAGACCGAGGGATAGGCTCATGTCGAGCAACCTTGCCAAGCATACCGATACGGCGAAGGCTACCGAGTTCACTCGGGGCGAGTCCGACAATGCCTTCGAGGCCAAGGCGGGGCGCACCGATGCGGTAAACGCCGGCATCGTCAAGAAGGCCGATGCGGTTGCCGAGGCTGAGCTGAAAGGTGCGCGCAAGGGAGGCGTTTCCGTCAGAAACGTGCTCGGTCGCGCAGTACGCCAGGCAGGCGGACAAGAAGGTGCAGATGCCGGCGATCAGGCTGCACGCAATGTCACGCGGCAGACGGGCGTCGCCCTGCAGAAGAGCCGCAACATGCGCTCGGCGATATTTGCTTCCGCTGCAGCAGAGATGGACGAGGATGACGAGACAAGCGGGATGTCGGATGCTTATCAGAAGGGCTCCGACGCAGCAGCGCTGGCCCGCAAAGCGAAAGCCATGCGCACCTCTAAAGATGCGGTCAACACTACAGCAAAGGCTACTGGGACAAATTGTCCCAGTACTGCCAAATCCGTTGAAGATCGGGCTCGCAAGGCTGTTTCCAAGAAAACAAAGGAGAAAGCAGCGGAGTCGAAGGTGCGCATGCAGTCACGACGTACCTGGCTCAAGGCACACGGCGCGCAGGCAAAGGCAGCCCAGGCTGCCGGGGAGACTGCCGCAAAGGCAGGCGGTACAAAGACGCTTGCCGCAATGGCCTCTGGTGCACTGGCACCCGTTGCTGGAGTGATCGCGGGCATCATCGCATTCGTGCTTGCCATGATGGTGGTATCTCAGCTCATCAGCGCCCTTTTCGGCTTCTGGGAAAACGAGGCTGCAAAGCAATCAATGGCAGGGCTGCCTCCCTATATCACGCAGGAAATGGTGGTAACCGCGCTTGAATGCCAAGAGAAATACGGACATCCCGCAGGATGTACTATCGCGCAGATCATCTGCGAGTCGGGCCAGGGAGACCATCTGTCCGGATTGGCAACGCGCGACAATAACCTGTTCGGAATCAAGTGGGCCTCATCCTACGGGTTAGCCGAGGAAGTGTCGGGGCATTCCAGTTGGCAGACCGGTGAGGAGTATGGCGGGCAGCACGTCACAATCACCGCCGAGTTCACCAGCTTCAAGTCGCACAAGGACTGCATCGTCTTCCGCAGCCGCGTCTTCTTGCAGAACTCCCGTTATTCGGAAAACGCGCTTATCAAGGAAGCAATGGCTACGCATTCGTCCGACAAGATGGCGGAAGGCTTGAAGGACGCCGGCTATGCCACAAGCTCAAGCTACGTTGAATCGCTCAAGAGCATCATGACCACCTACAACCTCTACCGCTTTGATGGGATGACCGTCGAGCAATTCGAGTCTATGACGGCAAACGGGGACGTGATTGTGCAGGCGGCATACAGCCAGCTTGGGGTTCCCTATGTGTGGGGCGGGTCTACTCCAGGTGTCGGTTTGGACTGCTCGGGTTTGACCCAGTACTGCTATGCGCAGGCAGGCATATCCATTCCTCACTACACCGAAGATCAGAAGAGCGCGCTTACCACAGTTCTTCTGTCCGAAGCCCAGCCTGGTGACATCCTCTACAGGTACGGTCATGTGGCTATCTACATCGGCGGAGACCAGTACATCCATGAGCCGCAGACCGGTGACGTGTGCAAGATCTCTTCCGGCATCAACTATTTCACCTGCGCGTTGCGCGCGAACAGATAGGAGCGTTGAAGCAATGAACAAGAAGGGCAAGATCCTCATGGCACTTGCTATAGGAGCCGTTGTCATCCTAGTCGGGTCGAGCGTCGTGCGTTGCACGCTCGTCCACCAGGATGAAACGGTGGGACAAATTGTCCCAGTAGAATCAGAAGACAACCAGGCACAGCCGAATACCTTGGATACTTCCAGCCAGAAGCTGCCTGCAGACGAGAAGAACGCGCTGGCGATACTGAAGAGCAGTGTGTGGACTGCCGACGGCGGCAAGTCGACCATCGCGTTTAAGGATGGCCGCTATGCCGAATCTGACGGCGTTGCCAACAACATGACCGCATTCGATGTCAAGTCGGTGACGAAGGAAAGCAGCCAGACGTCGATCATGCTCAAGCTGGATTTGCCAGATGGCACGACCAAGGATTCCCTTGTGCTTGTACGCCAAGATGCTGCAGGTGCCTATACCGTATTAAGCGATGATTTCACGCTGGCGAAAACCTACAGCCAGGGAGCGCCTAACGCTGGTGTCGTTGAGGTTATAGGTGTTAACGATGAGTTCCGTGAACTCTTAGGCGGCACAACTGAAGGGTTCTCCAAAGCCGTGACCGATTACGCGCATGCGCATGTTCCCACGGCGACCAAGGCAACGTGGACGCAATCGCTTGTAGTCGACTACGCAAGCGGCACGGTAAGCGCCAACTTCACCTGCGATGATGCCGCATCGACCGTGCTTACCGTTGAATACGCACGCGGCCCGGCTACGTTCAAGGTCATGGGGTGATGCGGATGCCGGTAACTATCAAAGACAGACGCTTCGTCCTAGCGTTCGCGGGGACATTCCTGATCTTAAGCTCGCTCATGCTGTTCCCGGATTTCGCCTTCGCGTCGATTGCTGACGACATCAATAAATGGCTTTGCGGGGTGCTGCGCGACTGCTGCAACTGGATCTTCGCGAACCAGATAAACATGCTCAAGTCCATCGGCTACGATGGCATCCTCGCCGCCGGTTTTGATTCTATGCTCGGCACGGCGGGCAACACCACCATGTACTCGCTCGTCCATGGGGTGTGGCAGGTTGCTATACTGCCCATTGGCTGCGGCGTGCTCGGGTTCGTGTTCACCATCAAGCTCATCCAGATCTCGCAGAAGATGGATGGCAATGCGAGCCTGCCGGGTGTGAAGGAAGTCGTGTTCCTGCTCGTTTTCTTTGCAGTCTTCCTGTTCCTTATTCAGAACAGCTTCGACCTCATGGCGTCCATCTACTCGATCACAAAACTCGCCATCGAGCGCGTCATCAACATGTTCGGCACGGGCGGTGCCATCGACCTTAATGCCGTATCAATCGTCACCACCGACGACGACGTAGCGGCGCTCGTTGCCATGCTCATCGTGGCGCTTATCAGCTGGGTTGTGGTGCTAGTGGCCTATATCGTTGCGCTCGTCGTTTCTTGGGCGCGAGCCATCCAGCTCTACCTCATGGCGGCATTTAGCCCCATACCGCTCGCGCTCATGGGTACCGAGGATACCCGCCAGATAGGCATCGGCTACGTCAAGAATTTCGTGGCAGTGTGCCTGGCAGGCATCATCATCCTCGTGCTACTTATTTCCTTCCCGATAATCCTTGGCGGCCTCAATGCGGCGAACCCCGGAACGGGTACGCCCATAGACGGCATTGCCAACGGGCTCACCTATGCGCTCCAGTACCTGGCGATGTGCATCCTGCTCATCTTGTCCTTGGTAAAGAGCGGAAGCTGGGCCCGCGACATCGTTGGCGGATAGAAGAGAGGAGGTGAACCGTTATGTATGACTATGATTCCTGCCCTTGCGAGCAGGCGGCTTGGCGCGTTTACGACCTGATGTGCGAGCACGAGCCCATGTACTTCGAGGCGCACGTTACTGACGACGAAGAAAGCCCTAACGGTTTCGGCTGGTATTTCTCGTCGCATTTGCGAAACGCCGATGGCACTTGGTCCGAATACGACGGCGGCCAGTATTGGGACTACGAAAGCGCAGAGGAATTCGAGGGCGTTATCGGAGAAGCAGTACCCTTTGCGGCCTTCGAGGCGAGGCCCGTGGAATACGAGGAGTTCGAGCGCGTCGCTTTTCAAGTGCCCCGATCCCTATCCGAACGTGAGGCAGCTGCGCGCGCGTTCCATGCGGGTGACCAACGCGGCCGCAACGATCCTGTAAAGGAGGCTCAAGTGAGCAGATGAATGATGCAGTTAACAACGGCGCGGTCTTCCACAACACCCCGTCACCGCCAATGTAAAGGAGATTGAGACAATGACCGAAACAGAGAAGAAGAACGTCTTTTTGACGCTTCACAAGAACTTCGTCCGCACGGATATCGAGTATACCGACAAGACAACCGGCGAGCTGAAGACGTTCAACCAAGTGACGCTGCCCAAGGGCACCACCATCGATGGCATCGACGTTGGCTGCTATCAATTCAGCCCGCTATTCGTCAATGCTTCGCGCTTCAGGGGTGAGAACTTCCGCGATATCCCCTTGCTTGCCGATAGGGAGGTCTGGCTCAAACGAACCGTTCTTGATGGCGAGGGCAACCCCGTTCTCGATGACGATGGTAAGCCCGAACGCGACACGGTAAAGGTTATGTCGCAGGAAATCAAAGATGCGGTTGATAAGCAGCGCAGCGACTACCTCCAGGCGCACGCCCACGACCGCGAGTCCCGCACACAGGAGGCAGATCTAAGCGGTAAGGCTCAAGCCGCGCGCAACGGTGCCGGCGCACTTGAGGAATCCTCCCAGCCACAGCGCAATGCTCAGACGCGATAGGCGGGTTGATCATGGGAAAAGCAATCAGACAAAGCGGTTCGAAAACGATGCGCATCGTGCTTGCGGTGCTTATCGCCCTTTCGGGAATAACGGGCCTACTCACGACATCGCGAAGCGCCTACGCCGTTGAGGCAACGCTTGTCGATACGGGCTGGTCGTTTGACTTCTATCAGTACGACAGCCACACCGGCAGTCATTGGGCAGACAGCGCATTCGAACTGAATGGCAAGCCGGCTTACTGCATCGACATCACGCAGGTCGCCTCGGCAGGGTCATCCTATTCGTCCTCTGCCATGCCGGCGAATATGGCGCTGAAGATTGGCTTGTACGAAAAGTATCTGAACGAGGCGCATGTCAACTGGAGTTCACTCAAGCGGGCCGGCTATCTTCAGTTCATGATTTGGTGCGAGTACAACACCAGCTACGTTGCTGCCAACGTCACACCAGACAACGATGATTTCTATGGTGTCTACGATGCAGCCAAGAGCTACTACAAAGACAACAAGAACCGTTATGAGGCAACGGGCACGGAATGGACAAGCTCGAATTCGCAGAGCATGTGCGTCGCGCCGCAGCTTATCGAGCACGGCAACATCGACCTGACCAAAACTTCCGGGAAGCCCGACATCACCGCCGGCAATAAGTGTTACTCGCTGGCAGGTGCGGAATATACGGTGTATTCGGATTCCGGCCTCAGCAAGAGCGTTGGCAAGATCGTCACCGACGCCAATGGCTACGGCAAGCTTGAAAACCTCAAGGCGGGCACGTACTACGTAAAGGAGACGCTGCCTTCGGTTGGCTATATGCTCGATCCGAACAAGTACACCGTAGTGGTGAATCCAGGGAAAACAACCGGTGTGAACGGTGGTAAGGTCGCCGAGACACCCGGCACTGACCCGGTTGGCATGCTGGTTGGCAAGGTTGATGCGACCACAAGCGAGCATAGACCGCAAAGCGTGGCCGACCTCTCAGGAGCGCAGTTCAGCGTTAAGTACTACGACGGCTACTACAACAGTGCTGCCGAGGCTGCCGCATCGGGTAAACCTACGCGCTCATGGACATTTGCCACAGACGCGGACGGCTACGCCTACTTTGCCAATGAGTTCAAGGTTGCCGGCGACGACCTGTACTATCAGACCAATGGAACAACGGCTTGCATGCCACTGGGTACCGCCATCATCGAAGAAGTGAAGGCTCCTGTAGGATATAACCTCGATGACGGCGTGAACCCCAACAATCCGCCGAATAAATTCTGCGTGCAGATTACGAGCGATGGCGTCATCGGCGAGAGCGTATATTCCTGGAACAGCCCCGAGGTTCCCGACACCATTAAACGTGGTGACTACCGATTGTTCAAGGAAGTCCCCACGAACAACGATGATGAGAACCAGGAGCTGACTCGCATCGCAATTGAGGGCGTGCAGTTCCAGATCATCAACGAGAACGAGAATGCGGTCGTCTCACCTGATACCGGAGCCGAAGTCGCAAAGGGTGGCGTCGTTTGCACGCTTACCACTGACGAGAACGGATTCGCCACCACCAAGACCCATGTGCCTGTCGGCTGGAGCGCTGCTTTGGCTTACGGCGAGTACACGGTGCATGAGATCATTCCCGATGACGTGGCCGAGCACGTGAAGGCGGAACACGGCATCAAGCTCATCGGCGTGGATGACTGGAAGATTGTAATCGGCGAGGAGGGCCAGTACAGCCCCGTGCAGGTAGTGGCAAACCATATTCCGCAAACCCCGCTCACCATCCAGAAGGTCGACAGCACAACAGGCAAGTCCATCCCGCTCGCATGTAGTTTCCAGATCTTCGATGGCAACGGTAAGCTTGTCACCTACACCGACCACATGAACGAGACGGTCATCGACACCTGGACCACCATCGGCAAGACGGGGCATGTGACGTTGCCGATGAAGCTCGATGAGGGAACCTACACCATCCATGAGGTGGCGGCACCCGATGGATACGTGCTTGGCGACAAGGACATCACGTTCACGGTTGATGAGTACCGCACTTGGGACGACCCCATCACGCTCACGTATGCTGATGCCCCCATCCGCGCGGAGATTCAACTGCTCAAGACCGATGGCACCACCGAGGTGCCAGTCGAGGACGCTGAGTATTGCATCAAGGCCGAGGGCGACGTCGTCACTGGCGACGGCACGGTTCGCTTCGAAGACGGCCAGGTTGTCGGCTATGTGACCACGGATGCCGACGGTAAGGCCTCCATCGAGGATTTGTTCCTGGGTAACTACGTGGCCTACGAGACCAAGAGCCCCGAGGGCTGGGCGCTTGACACCGATGAGCACCACATCAATATCGAAACTCAGGGCCAGCTCGTTCCCGTCGTGGTGGAATCGCTTGATGCCGTCGACATGCCCACCACCTTGCAGCTGCTGAAGGTTGACTCGACCGATACGAGCAAGGCGCTTTCCGGTGCGACGTTCCGCATCATACAGACTGCGCCAGCCGTTACCGATGAGGTAGACTCTGGCTTCAACGTCAACTGGGAATGCGAGCTGACGACAGGCGAAGACGGCACGGCAAGCCTACCCTACATGCCGCACGGCACGTTCGAAATCGTTGAGATCAAGGCACCTGCAGGCTACTTCATTCCGGCAGATGCCGCACCCGTCTCCTTCAGGGTGGATGACCAAGGCTTCATTGGGCTAGATGTGGAAGGTACTCAGTTCGGCGACACCCTTGAGCTTACGTTCGAAAACACGCCGACCATCCTCGATATCACCAAGTCCGACGCGACAACTGGCAAAGAATTGCCTGGTGCAACGCTCGTGCTGACCGATAAGGACGGCAACGTCATCGAGGAATGGGTATCTACCGACACCGCTCATCGCATCATTGGCATCGAGCCTGGCTGCTACGTGCTCACCGAGACCATCGCGCCCGAAGGCTACCTCGTGGCAACGTCCATCGAGTTCACGGTCGAGGAGACAGGCGACGTGCAGAAGGTGGAGATGAAGGATGACTACACCAAGGTCGACATCTCCAAGACCGACATCGCAACCGGTGATGAGCTTCCTGGTGCACACCTGCAGGTAATCGACAAGGACGACAAAGTGGTTGCTGAATGGGATACCAACGGCAAGGTTCACCGCATCAACGGCCTTGAGCCCGGCGACTACACACTTCGCGAGACCAGCGCTCCCGATGGCTATGAGATCGCCGAAGACGTGAAGTTTACGGTAAAGGCCACGGGCGACGTGCAGAAGGTCGAGATGAAGGACAAGGCTACACCTGAGACTCCCGGAACCCCTAACAGTGACTTGCCAAAAACCGGCGATAGCTTCCCCTGGTGGGCCTTCGCAGCCTTAGCAGGTGCAGCTGCTTGCGCTGGTGGAGCAATGTATCTTGCGCGCAAAAGCGGTACCTCTGTTGATGAAGACAAGGACACTGAATGATTGCAATAGCACTTTGGCTTCTCGGCTTCGTGTCGGGGCTGTTCACGCTAATCGCGCTTGCTTGCGCAAAGGTTAGCGGAGACTGTTCCCGCATCGAAGAAGGATTCATCAACTAAATGCAGCGGCTGGGTTCATCCCCAGCCGCTGTTGTCATAAAAAGCTAATTGCAAATAATAAAACCAGCGACGCTATTATGCTTTGGAGGTCGGATATAACTCTTCGACTAGCTCAGAAAATTGCCGAGTAATTCTATAGCGTTGAGCTTCCATGATTAGGGCATTCATTTCGTCATGATCGTGCATCTTATCAATAGCATCCTGCACATCTAAATACGCATCAACCAATTCAGGATCATCCTCGCGTTTAAAGTCTTCATTCTCATAGGGATCAAAATCAAATGCCCTATTCAGTAGAGCAGCGGCATGCTTCTTTTCGAGTTTATTCCAAATATTATCCGATAATCCCGGATCGCTGTAGGCGAAATCAAACCGCTGCATTTCTGAGATTAGGGCAAAAAAACTCTTTGACTCGAACAATGCGCTCATGATTTTTCTTGCTTCAAAATTTGACATTTGCACGGCATGGAATGCCGATTCGTAGCTCGTTGCAAGTCGTATTTTTTGTAGCGCCTCTTCGGTCAACCCCATGAAGGAAACGGCGTCTTCCATTTGGAAAGTCTTCGAATCGGTCTCTCCGAGAAGGTATCCGAGGTCAACTTCAAAAAAATCTGCAATGTAAATCATTAATGTTGGACTTGGGAACGGATTGCCCGAACCACATCTAGTTCTGACGTTTTGCCATTTGCTTATATCAGGTTGCCCAATATGCTTTGGTAATCTGTCTCCATATTTTGATTCAAAATCCTGAGCTATTCGTTCTAAGCTTAACTTGCCATTTTTTCCGTGATCAATCTTGTATCGCTCTATGCACTTGCTGAGTCGTTCGTTCCAGATCACTGCTTTTGTAAATTCTATGCTCTCCACGGATATCCCTTCGTCAATATTGATAAATATATCTGAATCGCCATTTAAACCATATGGCACTTTCAAGAACTCAAGCAGCGACTTGAATCTCCTGAGTTGCGAACAGCTCGATCAGCTGGGCACGGGGTGTTTTTCCTCTGCACATGTCTGCGATCAACGTTGTGAAGATGCCGCGATCGTGACGTTTGCAGTAGCGGTACTGGAACTCGTCTAGATACGATTGCAGATATTCCCGGTGAACGCCATGGTAGGTTCCTATGATATAGGACTTGAGGTTGGAAATGATGTTGTGAACATGGCGCAATGCACTTTCCTCACCGACCGCGTCGAACTTCTGTGCATCCAGTCCCGGCCAGGTTGCCAGGCCGCATTTCAAGGAGGGAAAGTCATCTGTTCTGATGTGGGAGTTCTTGCAGATATGGTCGTGTGCGAACGCCTTGTAACTCACTGCTTTGAGGTCACCTGTGGCTCTGAGGCAGCAACCACCCTTCTTCCCAAGCTCCACGGCGACGACGAACGGGGCTTTGGACGTACCCCGTCCCCGCTTGGATCCGATCTTGGTTGCGCCGATGTAGGCATCATCGAACTCGACTTCACCCGAAAGCACGTTGAAGACACCCCGATTCGGCCATCGAGGAGCGTATCCTTTGAAGCATGTAGTAGGCTGTCTTGTAGTTCACGGAGAGCTCATATTGGAGCCGGAGAGCGGAAATGCCACGCTTGTCATGGACAACGAGAAACGTTGCGAGGAACCACTTCCTCAATGGCACATGCGTACGTTCCATGACGGTGCCTGCTGTGACAGAGACCTGTTTAGCGCATCGCGAGCATTGATATCCGGTGCGACCCTTGATATGCGCACAGTGCATGTGCCCGCATCTCGGACACACGAAACCGTCAGGGTAACGCTGCTCGAAGAGGAAGTCCTCGCAGTCCCTGTCCGTCTTGAACTTGTCATAAAAAGTATCCAACGTAGCGATTTTGCCCTTGTTCTTTTCCTCGATCTTCCTCTTGCTCAAGCATGTCATGGGGACCTCCATCCAACGAACTGTTTGTATGGTGGAAGTATCGCAGGTGTACCCGACAACAATTCCCCCTTATGGCTCATGTGGAGATTCAAATAAATATATTCAGTTTCATGCGTTGAACGTATAAATAATAGCCGCCATACTTAATTCATGCAAGAGATTCTGATAAAGGAGGCCCACAATGGAATTCAACGGACAGACTGGATTTGAGTACATGACAGATGGAACGACCAAAACGTTTTCGTTTGGGCTAAGCAATAAGATTGATGAAAGCATTGCGGCGTTTATTGACCGTATCAACCCGCAGGCAGCGTTTACGATAGCGGCCTGCACCGGTTGCGTGCTTTTAGGGATTGACCCCAAGGCGCGTAAACAATTGATGAACGCCTGCGGGAAGTTTCTGTCAGCTGCAGCTTAGGAGAGGGGGATCCGTCTGGACTCATCTTGCGCAAACTAACGCGAATCATTAGTTTGCGCAAATACAATCCACGAATCGAGAGCAGACTTGATGATTGTTTGTTCATAATGGCATCGCTATGCAAATGCATCCTTACTGCATTTATCCACCTAATGACAACAATTGCAGTAGGACGTAAAACATCCAACAGCATAAGGGTTTCTTTTGCACCCAACATCGTTATATGCGGTTGGGCTTTCTCTTGACGGCCAACAGCTTAAGGTAGTCACTGAAGTCGCTCGTGTCCGTCGGTGCGAACATTACCCATTTGCCGTCATGGTAGGTTTCGGCGGCGTCGTACTGGTCGCAAACCGCTTTAGGCAGTTCGCCTCTGATTTCCTCGAACTTCTCCCTCTCGTGCTTTCCGAAGATGATCATGAATCCGATGCAGTTGCTTTTGGCATACAGGCAGCAAAGTGTCTTGCCGCCCCGGCGGTACTTGTATTCGTACGTCCATTTCTTGCCGCCCGAGCCCCATGTTTGTTCCATGTCGTAGCTCTGGTTGATGGTGGCGTCAAGCGTCTGCCATACCTCAAGCAGTCGGGCTCCGATTAATTCGGTTAGGGCTTCTTCGCTTGGTGCCTCTATTGCCGACATCTTTACTCCTATAGCTTGTAAATTACCTCAAGAATATCTAGCGCCTGTTCCAATGTCATTCCGATATCAAGCTGGTCAACACGCATGTTCTCTTCACGCATTTCCGCAACAAAGCGCTGCATATCTCTGGCAATCTGAGGATCGAGGCTGATATGCGTCTCTGCGGGAACGAATGCAATGAGACGCATGACGTCTTTCTTGTGCTTCTTAAGATCCGCGCTGTTTACGTGTTGGCCATTGCGTTTGCGGTCGTTCAAGTCGATATGGGCACGAGCTTTCAAGGGAATGATATGGGCGGCGTCTACAATGCTTATGCCGTCAACTTTATCTAACCCACTCGTAAGGAAGTTGTAGTACGCGTCATTCAGAAGAATGGCCGAAAGGCTCGATACGTCTTCATCAAGGGGAAGGGGTCCAATTTCCGAGTCTTCGTTGTGAAGCGGAAAGTCAGGGTGCCTTGCAAAGAGCTCGATCATATGTGGGTAGGCATTGTCCGTTGGTTCCGTGAAGCGATAGAAATGCACATCGTTATCATTGCGCCAACCGCAGGTATATCCGCCATCGCCGATGAACGCCCAGAGCGTCTGGGCGAAGTCCTTCGCAGGTCGATCGGCCAGTATGACGATGTCAAGATCTTTGGTTCGCCTGAACTGAAGTCCGCGACTGGCAAAAATAAGGTCGCACGCGCTGCCGCCAATCAATGCATATCGGTCGGGGAAGTCAGCAAATCTTTCCTTAAAAAGCTCCATGCCTTGAACACTCATGAGCAAATCCTTTTCTTCAGGGTTTCCAGTGCGTCATCAAGACGCGGGTCGTCTTCGTCGTTGTCTTTCAGTGAGAGATAAAGCGATATGTCGTCAACTCGGTCGCCATCTGCATCTATGTCGTAGTTCCAGATTTCAAGCAAGATATCGGGCACGTCATCTTTTTCGACGACGTTCATGCGGTCTGCATACTCGTCCAAATAAGCATGGTTGTATTCATCTGTCGCATAGGTTGTCCAGTGGTCATCTGCAAGCATCGTGAGCATGCTCAAAGCGGTGATCCCCGCATAGAAGCAACCTTGGGATAAGAAGTCTTCTTTGCTATCTTTGAACTTGAGATAGACAGATGATGCAACAGGAGACGAAAGATATGGCTCAAAGGTTTCAAGCAGTTCGGCTGCAGACGCATCTTTCACTTCGGCTATAAAACGCTTGCGTCCCTGGGATCCTATAACCTGCGGTAATACGAGCTCGATTTCTTTGAAATAGTTCGAAGTGCTTGCCAAGCTCTTGCCCAGCAACTGAGCAACCTCGCTGGTTGACTTGCCTACCCATGAGCCATTGATGATGTGGATTGCCAGACGCTGCGCTTGCGGCGATAAGGGCTTAGCGCCTTCGGGTTCCGAAAAGCTCAAGAAGGAAAGCCCCAGAAAGGGCAGAAAAAGGGTGTCTTCTGAATTGATCCAGGCTATACCTTCTTGGCATAGGCGCGTAACTTGGTATTTGCTTAGGCTTTGCGAAACGATGACGCACGGCATTTTGAAACCGGCTTGCAGCTTACCAATCATATTCACCAGCATCGGCAACCTGATAGTGCCTTTGGGAGCGACGAACATGCATTCGGTATCGCCGATGGAGCCGAGAGAGATATCGTTGTGCAGCGTGTAGAAGATAGGATAGCTGCCAAGATTCGGCGTCTCTCCCTGTGAAACGGTAAAGCCAAGAACGCTTGCGGGCAAATCCATATCCTGCACCTCCTTTAATTTCACCATATTTTACCCAATTACAGCATAGAAGTAAAATTGAGTAAAAATAGATGTAATTACACTTGAAATCTTACTCCCAATGCCCACCACTCTCGACGGTTTCGTAGTGGCCGGTAGCGTCGTGGTGAACGGTTTGGCTGCCGGTAACCACTTGAACCATTTCGGTATGATGACCACTGCCTTCGCCAGCCATCATGTGGGCCTTGCCGTGAGTAACTTCATTACCAGTAATGTCTGAGCCGCAAACATTGCAGATTGATTTTTCTTCGTAACCATACGTTGGAATGGATTCATCCCACGCTGCGGAGTCCTGAACCCAAACCTGCGAATAGTCCACAACCCACTTTTTGCTTGGTGCTGCAGGCACACTTTCATTATTGCTCGAAGAACCGTTATTGCTGCCACCAGAAGCCCCGACATTATTGCTGTCTGACGGTGCAGAGCTTGGTGCCTGTGTTGAGTCGGTTCCAGTGGGTTGGCTATCAGAACCAACAAAACCATTCTCTGCTGCGCTTTGGCCTGCTGCCGCATCGGCATTCTGCTCTTCGTTCGACGAAGCGCTTTGCACCGCTTCTGTGGTTGTTAGACCAGCTTCAATAGCTGCAACGTTCAATGAGCCGTCATTACTTGTTTGACTTGCGGTATCAGTCGAACTTTCGCCAACAGCATCGTTGCTATCGCACCCGCGCAAGCAAAACGCGCAGATAAGGGCAACCGCAACGACTGTGATAGCAGCAATGGCAGCTACCTGCTTGGGGTGGCTCTTAATAGTCTGCCGGCATTGCGCCAGAGCATCTTTTGCTTTCATGAAAACTCACTCCTTTACATGAAGAAACGGAATACGGCCTTAAACAGCCAGCGGAAGAATCCGAATACAAACTTCATCGTGCACTCTCCTC
>JABLTT010084146.1_pt1 | contig 16493 bp, 16 predicted proteins | sample 7160061 | NCBI WGS metagenome assembly JABLTT01 (sample SAMN14651232, study PRJNA627086) | human gut metagenome | isolation source: feces | host: Homo sapiens
ATGAAAGATTAGAGTCTTACCTCGGGAGACCCTACTCACATACCGAAAGGTATGGTCGAAAAAGGTTTGGAGAGGGAGTCAGATGATGTCATAGTAGGCGAAAGCTGAAGGACTGAAACGATTTATAGTACAAATCGTTATGTTTAAAATAGTACATGAGCCAGAAATCGAATGGGCAGGAAAATAGGAACGTAACCAAGGGATACTGTTTATATTCAGAGGGGTGTTATGTATGAATTTTAGGATAAGTCAGAGGAGTAACAACGATGGAATTGATAGAAGTGATTTTATCAAAAGAAAATCTGAACAGAGCCTATAAAAGGTAGTATCGAATAAAGGTGCGAGTGGAGTTGACGGGGTTACCGTTGAGGAACTGGGAGGCTATATAAGGGAAAATAAGGATGAGATTGTTACATCCATTAGAAATAGAACTTATATGCCGAAGCCGGTACGGAGAGTATATATTCCGAAAGATAATGGAAAGCAACGTCCATTGGGAATCCCCACAGCATTGGATAGAACCATTCAACAGGCACTCTGCTATCTGAATGATGGCTATGAATGGGTAGTAGATATAGATATTGAACAGTTTTTCGACAGAGTAAATCACGATAAGTTAATTCAGATACTAAGAGAACAAGTAAACGACAGTACCACATTAAATCTGATTCGGAAATATCTGAAAGCAGGAGTAATGGAAAAAGGACAGGAAAAAGCGACCATCACGGGTGTGCCACAAGGGGGACCACTATCAATTGTGTGTTCAAATATCTACCTTGATAAGTTGGATAAGGAACTAGAACAGAGGGGACTTCGTTTCACAAGAATGGCTCGGAATGGAAAGTCAGACCGACCAACGAAAAGAAGAAGCTGAAAAAGAAGCTAAGCGAATATCTGAAAAGAGGAAAAGCTGTAGCAAGACCACTTGCAGTCACAATAAAAAGAGTAAATGAGATTGTACGAGGGTGGATAAATTATTTCAGAATCGGAATGATGAAACAGTGGAAGAGACCGAAAACCATTTACCGAAACCTATATTATCGGAACTGGAAACATAAAAATGGATTTAGTCAGGAAGAAATATTTAAGGTTGCTAATTCCAGACTTGGATGGTACAGAAGAAGTGGAATGAACGTAGTGAATTTCATTATCAGCAAAGATTTACTTGAAAATAGGATAAAAGATGGAGCTGGTCTGCTCAATCCCTTATCCTATTACTTAGTTAAAGTTGGAATATAAGTTGTAGAGCCGTATACGAGACCCGTACGTACGGTTCAATGGGAGGGGAGAGAAAATTTATTCTCCCTCTACCCTATTGAATAGACAGAAAAGAGGATACATGGAAAAAGAACAATTGGAACAGAGAAAGAAAATGCTGACAGATCTGATGAATGACAAAGCATATGTGCCTATGAAGGCAAAAGAGCTTGCCATGCTGCTTGATATTCCAAAATCCAGAAGGGATGAGCTTCAGGAGGTTCTTGATAAGCTGGTGGAGGATGGCGTTATTGGAGTCTCAAAGAAGGGAAAATATGCCAGATCAGAGAATTTTTCTGTGAACGGCCTTTTTAGCGGCCATTCCAGAGGATTCGGATTTGTTACGGTTGAGGGAATGGAGCGGGATGTATTTATTCCAGAGGACAAGACCGGGGCTGCCCTGCATGGAGACCGGGTACAGATCGTGATTACATCCGATGGACAGAAAGGACGCCGTCCGGAAGGAGCGGTGATCCGGGTGCTGGAGCATGCAAACCGTGAGGTTGTAGGATATTTTCAAAAAAATAAAAATTTTGGCTTTGTTGTGCCTGATAATGCGAAGCTTTCCAGGGATATATTTATCCCTCAGGGCTGCAGCCAGGGGGCTGTAACGGGCCATAAGGTAGTGGTGCAGCTTACGGATTTTGGCGGTCCGGGAAGAAAGCCGGAGGGACGGATTACAGAGATCCTGGGGCACGTTAATGATCCCGGCACGGATATTTTATCTCTGGTGCGGGCCTACGGGCTTGCAGAATCATTTCCTGAGGATGTGATGGAAGAATTAAAAGCGATACCGGATGAGCTGGAGACAGAAGCAGTGCCTGAAGGAAAACGCTTCCGTGAGGATAAGCCGTATCATTTGGATGATCTGGTCTCTAATGACGGGGAGCAGGAGCCTTACAGAGGACGGCTGGATCTTCGCGGGCTTCAGACTGTGACCATTGACGGGAAAGATGCTAAGGATCTGGATGATGCGGTGACGCTTGGACGGACGCCGGAGGATAATTATATTTTGGGAGTCCACATTGCGGATGTAAGCCATTATGTAAAGGAGAACAGCGCTCTGGACCGGGAGGCACTGCGGAGAGGGACTAGCGTGTATCTGGTGGATCGCGTGATCCCTATGCTGCCGCACAAGCTTTCTAATGGGATCTGCTCTTTAAATGAGGGAACGGACCGTCTGGCGTTAAGCTGTATCATGGAGATAGACGGCCAGGGGAATGTGACAGACCACAGAATCTGCGAAACAGTGATCTGTGTAGACCGGCGGATGAGCTATACTGCTGTTAACGGAATTTTGACCGGAGAAATGGAAGGGCTGCAGGAAGAATATGCAGAGCTTGTGCCGCTGTTTAAGCGGATGGAAGAACTTTCGGAAATTGTGAGAGAACGGCGCAGGAAAAGAGGGGCCATTGACTTTGATTTCCCTGAGAGCAAAATTCTTCTGGATGAAAAAGGACGCCCTCAGGAGATTCGCCCCTATGAGCGCAACACAGCTACAAAGATCATAGAGGATTTCATGCTTTTAGCAAATGAAACGGTGGCAGAGGATTTTTACTGGCAGTCCGTTCCATTTCTTTACCGTACCCATGATACGCCGGATCCGGAAAAAATGAAGCAGCTGGGTGTATTTATCAATAATTTCGGCTATTTTATCCGTATGCAGCAGGGAGAAATCCATCCAAAGGAGCTTCAGAAGCTTTTAGACAAAATTGAAGGAACGCCGGAGGAGCCGCTTTTAGCAAGGCTGACGCTGCGTTCCATGAAACAGGCAAAATACACAACGGAATGTTCGGGCCATTTTGGACTGGCGGCCCGCTACTATACCCATTTTACCTCTCCCATCCGCAGGTATCCGGATCTTCAGATCCACCGCATTATAAAGGAATCGATCCATGGAGGGTTAAAGGAGAAAAGACAGGCGCATTATGAGCAACTTCTTCCTCAGGTGGCAGTCCAGACCTCTGCGTTAGAGCGCCGTGCAGAGGAGGCAGAGCGGGAAACGGAGAAATTAAAGAAATGTGAGTATATGGCAAAACATATAGGAGAACCCTTTGAGGGAGTGATTTCCGGTGTTTCCAACTGGGGCTTTTATGTGGAGCTGCCCAACACGGTAGAAGGTCTGGTCCATATCAGCGAGCTCCGGGATGATTACTACATTTTTGATGAGAGCCGTTATGAGCTTACGGGAGAAATGACAAAGAAAACATACAAGCTGGGACAGTCGGTGCGCGTGATCGTATCAGGAACGAATCGGATGCTTCGGACGGTAGATTTTGTGCTGGACCGTGACCTGTAACAATTTCTTTACTTCACTGCGGGCCTGTGGTATGATAATAACATCTGTCTGAGCAAAAGAGGGGCAGAGGGAGGTAAAAGGTGAAAGATCGTATTAAGCTGGTAGCAAATAATAAAAAAGCCTACCATGATTATTTTATTGATGATAAATATGAAGCCGGAATTGAGCTTTTCGGTACAGAGGTCAAATCGATCCGCATGGGAAAGTGCAGTGTGAAGGAAGCCTTTGTAAAGATTGATAAGGGCCAGGTTTACATTTACGGAATGCATATCAGCCCCTATGAAAAGGGAAATATTTTCAATAAAGATCCTTTGCGGCCCCGCCGCCTTCTTCTTCATAAATCAGAAATTATGAAGCTGAATGGAAAGATATCCGAAAAAGGATACACCCTGATGCCCCTTCAGGTATACTTTAAGGGAAGTCTGGTAAAGGTGGAGATCGGACTGGCAAGAGGAAAGAAGCTTTACGATAAGAGAGCAGATATTGCTAAAAAGGATCAGCGCAGAGAATTGGAAAAAGAATTCAAGGTGAGAAATCTGTATTAATCTGAAAAGAGTTTATGCAAATCAAAACGTACAGCCACAGGAAGTTTGTGCTCCGAAGGGCTGTACGTTTCTGTTTACAGTTTATTAAAATGTTTTCTGTAGACCTGGAAGGACAGGATCACTGTAAATATATCGGCTGTAAGCTGAGACCAGACGAGGCCATACATGCCAAAGACGGCATTTAATAAAAAAGCATGGGAATATTGAAGGCGCACCAGCGCATGATACCCAGGAATGAGGCTTTGCTGCCCTGGCCAAACGCCTGAAAGAGATGAACGGTAAAAAAGCTCAAGAACATAAGAGGCGTGGCCAGACAGCGGATCCTGAGAAAATTGGCGCCAAGGGCAACTGTCTGCGGGTCATTTATAAAGATATGCAAAATCTTCACGGCAGACAGTTTGTAGAGGAAAATGCTCACTGCCGCAGTAAACAGACCTGCAATCACAGAATAGCGGATCGTATCATGCGTCCGTGTACGGTTTCCAGAGGAGTAGTTGTAGGCTACAATAGGAAGCATACCCTGGCAGATGCCGATTCCCACATTTAAAGGCAGACGTTCCGCTTTAAGAACAATGCTGATGGCAGCCAGAGAAACATCCCCGTATGCTGCCATAAGTTTGTCAATTACCACATAATCCAAGTCAAAAAGCAGAGTTGAAACAGCAGAAGGGATTCCTATGTTAAATACAGCGCCAATACTTTTGACATTAGGAAGGCACTGTTTGAGGCTGAATGTGATGACGTTTTGAGCGTGGAGCCTGAAAATGACCCGGAAAAAGTATAGGCAGGCCAGTAAATTGGATAAGCAGGTTGCTCAGTACATTGGAAAGCACGGTAGGAATCCCGCCTGCAATGATCGCGCAGAAGGCATATTCCATGGCATATCGGTAGGTATATTCGCCAGCTCCCAAAAGCCTGGAAATGAGAGTTCCTTCGCCGATTCCTGCCAGAGCCAGACAGATATTAAAAAACGGAAGGATCAGGGAGGCTCCGGCTACCATATAAGGATTATTGGCTCTGCCTACATAAAAAGTATCGGCCATATTTGTAGATCAGCACAATAATCTGGCTCATGATTGTGGGCACGGCCATAATACGAAGAGCCTTCAGCACAGGCAGATGTTCAAAAATTTCCTGACTGCTGTACTTTTTCTTTTCACAGTTCATCGTTCGTTCCTCTTATCTGCAGATGGTAAAATCACAAAAAAACAAGCAGAGAATTACACTGCTTGTTTCAGATGACCTGACCGGGAATCGAACCCGGGTTTACGCCGTGAGAGGGCGTCGTCTTAGCCGCTTGACCATCAGGCCTCAGGTAAATCGAGGCGACGTGATTCGAACACGCGGCCTCTGCGTCCCGAACGCAGCGCTCTACCAAACTGAGCCACGCCTCGATTACGTACGTAAGTATAATACACTTTTCAGGAAATGTCAACCATAAATTTTCATAATTTTTAAAATAATTTAGAAAACTGAAAACATTGCCATTTGCAGATTCATTAATGTCTGCACCGGCCACAAAAATCTCCACCTATGAAATAAGAATTATATGAAATACCCGTCATAAACAACAGGATTACTACCTGCTTATTTTAAAGGTTTTATAGAATATTTATAATTTATTCTTCAATTTCCGTTGAACTTATAAATTTTTTTCTATATACTATTGATATAAAACATAAAGGAGACTCATATGCATCCAACGTTAAACAATTTTATTCCTGCTGCAAAACTGATCTCGCAGACCTTTGACTGTGAGGTTATCCTGCACGATTTCTCCACGCCTCAATCTTCCGTTGTATATATCGAAAATAATACCGTTACTAACAGGGCTGTCGGAGAAAGCTTTACCGAGTATTTTGTAAAGGAAGTCCTTCTTTCCAGAAAATTTCACGATGACTGCTGTGCCAATTATATCATGGAAGGTAAAGACGAAAAAAAAATAAAATCCTCTACCAGTCTGATCCGGGATAATAACGGGAAAGCTATTGGCGCCCTGTGCGTAAACATTGATCTGACACGGCTGAGCAATGTTATCGCTGATCTCAGCCGGATTCTGGGAATTCCTGAAACGACTGCACATACCGGCACTGAACAAAATGAAGTCGTTCCCAGCATTCAGGAACTGGTAAATGATATCATTGACAAAACCATCGGAGATCGTGATGTAGAAAATATGAGCCGGGATCAGAAAATCGATGTCATACGTTTTATGTATGACAAAGAAATATTTATGATCAAAGGCTCCCTCGAAAAGGTGGCCGAACGCATGAATCTTTCCAAAGTAACTATTTACAGCTATCTGGATGAAATCCGTAAAAATGACAGTCATTAAAAAAAGAAATGCTTTCTTCTGTAATAACAGAGCAAGCATTTCTTTTTTCTTAATTATGATTCACCGTAATGATATTCATGCTCGATTTCTTTTAATATCTGAAGATATTCTTCTTTTGTAACCTCTGGAACAAATTTGTTTTTTATATCTTTCGCGCATTGCGCGCCATCTGCCAGAAGATCAATTACCGTACATGTCATAATCTTGATCGGGATAATATAAGCATCCTCTTCGCTTACGATCCGGTAATCCTTGGAATGAAGTCCGCCTTCTATTCCGGTTGTAATACCGTGAAGGACAGGCATTAATAAAGATACATCTCCCATGTCAAAAGAAGCAGTGCTCTTCATACAGTCAAGGATTTCCTCCTCTTTGTAAAAATACAGTGCATTCTGACGGAAACAGTCTGCCATATTTAAATCTGCTTTTAACGGCATTTGTCCCGGAGCATCTGTTACAACCGCTTTTCCACCTAAAGCGTACACCGCGCCTTCAATGCTCCGATTGATTTTTTTATTGGTAGCGCGCAGTGCATTTAAATTCCCTGCTCTTACAGTAGTTTCAAGCCGTACATCCGCCGGAACTGCATTTACAATATCACCGCCTTTATTGATAATCTGATGAACCCGCACGGTATCCTCTTCTCTGAAGGTTTCACGATGATAGGCCATAGCCGTCATTGCCAGACTGGCCATATTTAATGCATTGATCCCATCCCAGGGTGCAGCGCCTGCATGGGACTGTTTTCCCAGAAAACGGGTATTCTTTCCAATAAATCCATTTCCAGTGTTACGGGCAGCCAGTTTATACCCTTCTTCAGCCAACGGGAAATTGTGTACCATCATACACATATCCACATCATCAAAAGCGCCTTTTGAAATCAGTTCCACTTTTCCTGCAAAATAATTTAATTTTCCTTCGTCTTTAAGCTTCTGACGGTAATCCATTTCAATATATTCTTCTGCCGGAACTGCCATGAAATCTATTTTCCCGTCAAGTTGCTCCAGAATACCAGAGTGCACCAGCGCATCAGCAACACCATACATAACGGTTGTCTGTATATTATGACCGCAGGCATGAATGGCTCCCGTATTCTTATCGCAGTCCGGATGTTCCGGACACACAACAGAATCCAACTCTCCCATGACCACTACTTTAGGACCTTCTTTATTTTCATTCGCATAAGAACGGCAGCCGGTAACTGCAATATTGCGATCTGTTTTTAATCCCAACGTTTCTAATGCATCGGCCAAAAGTTTTGTTGTTTTTACTTCCCTGTATCCGGTTTCCGGATTTTCATAAATCGTTTTTCCCAGAGTCAAGTAACATTCTCTGTGTTTGTCGATAACCGCAATGGCTTTTTCTTTCATTTCTTCTTTTGTCATACTTCTTCACCGCCTGTTATTGTTTGACAACTAAATGATTCCCTGAATGGATAATACAACATGTGAAATGATCGCAGAACCGAAGAACGTTCCGCAGAATACTACAAGGGCAACCAGTACCATCTTCCAACTCAGCTTTTTAATATCTCCAAGCTTACAGCCGATGGAAATACCCGCAATTGCCATAATGGCATCGCTTATATCGGATGTTACAATCTGTCCGATCAGATCCAGAATCAGTTCCTGGATCGGGCACCATGGTGTGGTTAACAGCAGGGAAATCAGAGATGCCCATGCAAACGCTGGTATCTTAAGCGGAAGAACCTCTTTGATTTTAAGAGAAACTAATGATACAAAAATAAGGATCGCCATACCGCTGACTGCCTTACCCACATTAATCTCCGCGCCTTTAATAACAACCCGTCCAGCATAAATAAGCATTACAGAAAGACCGCAGAGAAACAGCACCTTTAACTGGTTTAATGTATTTTCAACTTTTGCTGACATAAACATATCCTCCTTTATGCATCTTTACGTCTTAACAGTTTGCTGTATACTCGATATAGCCTTTCCGCTACCGGAATTGCGATAAAACACTCCATATAAAGACCATCAATATTACTGCAGATGTTAGACATGGAAGCATAGGCCATAATTTCCTCTGCCATCTCCGGGACAGTTGCAGCAAGGCTTGCAGATGATGCAGTCATCATAGAACCAGAACCCATGCCACAGGCCATTGCCAGCGAATATGGATGAAGACCTGTATTAACTGCCAGAGATGCAAGAACTCCAAAAAATACTGCGCCAAACAGATTTCCTACCATATAGGTTCCCATACAGCCAAGAAATTCCGGTGAATTGGCTCCATAACGTTCGTTAATCAGTCCCAGAGACGGCTCGCGGCAGATACTCACTGTTGCGCCAAAGGCTTCGCGCTTCATTCCAAGAAGCATGGCAATCGGAAGACCCACCAGCATTGTTCCCAGATTTCCAAACTCCTGCAGAATCAGTGCTGGTCCAGCCTGAAGAATTTTCAAAATATTAGGTCCGGAACTGGTTCCTAATTTTACGCCCAGAATCAAAAGCATAAAAGAAAGAGCTGCCTCACTCAATTCAACTTCCTTTTCACTGCAGATACTCTTTAATGGTGAAAATACTTTCCCCAAAGCATCCGGTGTTACCAGTACTGCAATAAGCATGGCAAATACCATGGCAGTAATGTTTACCTTCCCAACACTTCCAAGAGGAATTGTTTTTGTGCCAATAATCTCCGAAATAATACCGGCAGCTGCTACAAGAACAAAAAGTTTAATGAATACAGGCCAACGACCATTTTTACTGCTTAAAATCCGGTCTACGGTTACCTCTGTTTTCTCTTTTGACATTCTTGAAAACCTCCTTTGTTTTTGCTCGCATTATCCCCTTACTGCTTTTTCAACAGATAAATATCACTTCTCCTGTTTTTTAACAAAGGGAGCTCCTGTCTGACTTTTTTTACTTTGTCAAGATCCAGAGTCTGAATCATGAAGCCCTCCCTCTCTTCCATTTGTCCCATTATGTCACCCCAGGGCGAAACCGCTATTGTATGCCCCCAGGATGTATAACCTGCATCAGCATCCCTTGCAGGGGCTGTTCCAAGGGTATAAACCTGATTGTCCAACGCTCTGGTTCGGAAAAGGATTTCCCAATGAGCCGGTCCCGTTGTCATATTAAAGGCGGCAGGTACCAGAATCACCCGAGCGCCCTCAAGCGCCATCAGACGCGCCAGTTCCGGAAAACGAAAATCAAAACAAATACAGATTCCCATTTTTCCAAATTCAGTATCAAATACTGTCACCTGATCACCAGGCGTCAGCGTATCGGATTCTTTAAAGGACTGTCCGCCTTCGACCTCTATATCGAACAGATGCATTTTCCGGTGCTTTGCGATCTGTTTTCCGTTGCGGTCAAATACATAAGCTGTATTAAAGATATGCCCCTGTTCGTCTGCCTCCGGAACAGATCCCGCCGAAAGGTAAATTCCATATTTTGCTGCCAGGGAGGAAAGGGCCTGCCAGGTTTCTTCTCCTTCCCTTTCGGCATAGACAGGGAAATTGCTGCTCTGATAGGGGCAGTTAAACATCTCAGGCAGCGTTACCAGATCCGGCTTCTCTTTTGCCAGTTCTTCCAGATTTGCGCATAGAGCACGGATATTTTCTGCTTTATCCGAATATACATGTGACTGCAGCATTGCGGCTTTTAATTTTGTCATATGCATTCCTCCAAAATAATCTATAATAGCCGATTTACATTACAAAAGTTTTCCCCTGCATTCTACAGATATTTTTTCAATCACCTGTCCCTTCGATACAAGATATGCATATTCATGAAGATTCACTACCGGACAGATATGATTCGGGATAATTTCCACCTTATCTCCCACTTTTACATGATCACGGAATTGTTGATTATAAATGATCGCATGTTCATCGTACACATCGAAAATCTCAACATCTGGCCATCCCTTAATAAGCCCAAGACCCTGTGTGGCACAAAAACCTTTGCTTCTGGTCTGTGCTGTAATTCCCTTTGCACCAACGTCTGTAATCACCCGTTCAGCAGTCGGACGGCTGATAATGGTTGTAAGAACTGTCGCAGCGTTTCTGTCCAGAGAGCCATAGGCATTTGCCTGAGAGGCATCCATGAAAATGTAAGTTCCCGGACGTATCTCCGTAACTCCCTCCAGAATCGGAAAATCATGCATCATCGATGGAGTAGAACCGATACTGACCGTTTCAAGCTCCATCCCCTCCTCTTTTGCCAAACGAGCAAATTCCAGTGTCCGTTTCTGAGCCGTCAGATGAATATTCCGACATTCTGAAATATCTGCCGCTCCATATGAATTGCCATCATGAGAAAAAATGCCTTTCAGATAAATATTTTTGCATGTTTTCAGATAATGAAGCAGTTTTATATAATCATCCTGTTCGATTACGCCGGACCGCTCCTCGCCTACTTCAATTTCTATAAGCACCTGCGCCTTCTTATCTGCACCTTCAAATGCGGCTTCAATCATTTTCGCCTGATCAATCGAATCTAGGCCAAAGGAAATATCAATTGATTCTGCTAGCTTACGAATTCTTGCAAGCTTTACAGCTCCAACAATTTCATTTGCAATAAAAATATTTTTAAGCCCTGCAGCAGCCATTACCTCTGCTTCCCCAACCTTAGCTACGGTGATCCCTTTTGCTCCAAGTTCCTCCTGAATCAGCGCAAGCTTCGGCATTTTATGAGTTTTAGTATGCGGCCGCAGCGCCACCTTTTTTCTGTCTGCATAATCCTGCATAAATCTGAGATTATCCATCATAATCTCACGGTCAATTATCAGAGCAGGCGTATCAAGTTCCATATAGTTCATAAATTACTCCTTTCCGCAGGCAGCAACGGCTTCTATTTCCACAAGACAGCCTCCATACAGATGATTCGTCGGAACGACAACCCTGGCAGGTTTATGCTCTCCGAAAAATTCTGAGTATACCTGATTAAACTCTCCCCAGTAAGCAACATCCGGAAGATATACCCTGCACTGGAGAACATCTTCTTTATTTAAGCCTGCTTCTTTTAAAACTGTATGCAGATTCTTCAATGCCTGGGCTGCTTCTGCTTTTACTCCTCCCTGAGGAACTTTTCCTATTTCCGGATCAATCGACAATTGACCGGATATATACAAAACACCATTGTATTTTATGCCCGGCACATAATGTCCTCCGTCTCTGACAGAATATTTCGTTTCGATTGTTTCAGGTTTGTTCATTTTACTGCCCCCTTATAGATTGATAATCACATTATAGAATATTTTATATATAATGTCAATAATTATTTCTATGGATCTCCGCGTTTGATAGATGATTTTACTGCTTTTTATACTGAAAATTTAATTTTATTTGCAAAAATATACAATTTTATTTGTCTGCAAAAATCGTTCCCCTATATAAATATATAATTTTTTATACAAACGAGTGGAGCAGGAATCTTAGAATGCAAATGAGCCAGAGTATAGGGAACTCTGGCTCATAGTTGTTTCTGTATGATATTTTTTATACTGTCCCGTCATCAAAAAAAGCGTCCCGCATAACCCTGTTATTTAAATAGCTGCGAAATAAGTCAAACGTCTCCCGTGAAATTTGTTCCGGACAAGTCATTATAACCAATTCGTGTCCTTCATTTCCCTTGTGGTATGGCGGATGAATATGGGTATAAAAGTTTTTCGTAAATCGTAAAAGCCCTTCCTGCGCTTGGAAATATCGTCTTTCGGGGAATCAATTTCAAGAACCAGCGTTTTTCCCTCCCTTGCCAAAAAATCCAGCGTTTTCTACCCATACTGTTTATTTCTCATTTTATTTACCTCCTGTTTACAATTTTCAAAGAACCTGCCCAAATAGATGAGCAGGTTCTTTGAGAACATCTGTAAATTATCCAATATAGCCTTCAATCAAAATAAACAGCACAATCAGAGGAAGGATATAGGACACATAGACTCTGGCCCAGGTTGGGAAGGCAATCCCCTCTCCTTCATTTGCCTCATTTACAAAGTTTTTAAAGCCCCATCCATACCGGCTGGTACAGAACAGCAGATACAGCACACTTCCGATAGGGAGAAGGTTATTGCTGACAATAAAGTCTTCCAGATCCTGAATGGTGGTTCCCGGTCCCAGAGGCTGAATACCGCTCAGAACGTTAAAGCCCAGAACACACGGCATGGACAGCAGGATGATTATGATCACATTCCAGAACACAGCCTTTTTAACAGAACAGCCGGTCAGGTCTGTGGCAAAGGAAATGATATTCTGGAACACGGCGATTACCGTAGACAGGGCTGCAAAAGTCATAAATACAAAGAACAGAGCTCCCCACAGCTGTCCGCCTGCCATATGGTTAAATACATTTGGAAGGGTAATGAAGATGAGGGACGGACCGGATGTAGGTTCAATCCCATAAGCAAAGCAGGCCGGAAAAATGATAAGACCGGACATAAAAGCAACAGAGGTATCTAACAGAGTAATGCTGATGGCCTCTCCGGTAAGTCTCTTTTCCTTGCCGATATAGCTTCCGAAAATCGCAAGAGCGCCGATTCCGATACTTAAGGTAAAGAAGGACTGGCCCATAGCTGCAAAGATTGCTTCTCCCAATCCGGCCTCCTTCATCTTTCCGAAATCCGGCTTTAAATAAAACTCAAGGCCCGGAGCACCGCCCTCTAACAGTACCGAATGAACAGCCAATACCACCATCAGAAGGAACAAAAGGAGCATCATGATCTTTGTGATGCGCTCTACTCCGGATACAAGTCCCTGAGCGCAGATGGTAAAGCATACCAGCACAATGACAACCATAAATACCGTCATGATCACCGGATCAGCCAGCATTTTGCTGAATTCCTCTGCCGTACCGGAAGAATCAAGTCCATTAAAGTCGCCCCGGAGCATTTTAAAAAAGTACAGAAGCATCCAGCCGGCTACTGTAGTGTAAAACATCATCAGCATATAGTTTCCGGCCATTGCTATATATTTTGTCAGGTGCCATTTGCTTCCCTTGGGTTCCAGCAGATCAAAGGATAGAGCCGCGCTCTTTTTGCTGGCCCGGCCTACAGCAAACTCCATCACTACAATAGGAAGTCCCAGGACCAGAAGAAAAGCAAGGTAGATCAGCACAAAGGCGGCTCCGCCGTATTTTCCCACAATATAGGGAAAACGCCATACATTGCCCAGACCGATGGCGCATCCTGCTGAAATCAGGATAAAGCCCAGCCTGGAAGAAAACTTTTCACGTTCCATTTCTCATATCTCCCGTAATTTTTTTGTATTCCGGCCCTTATGCATTCCCCCACAAAGCCGGAAAAGAGCTTTTTATAAAAAAAGCTCTTCCGTATCATAACACAGATTAAATAAAATGGCAACGGCTGTCTTTTTACAGATCAAACAGAGAAAGCTGATTGGACTGGGGCAGATCCTTTAAAAGCCCCAGATCCGACATCAGAGCACAGATCGTTCCGTTTACGCGGGTACGGCTGGAAAAATCTTCCACAGACAGGAAGGGGCCGTCCTTTACCGCATCAACGACCGCATCTGCTGCCTTTTCTCCCAGACCGTCAATACTGCTCAAAGAAGGCATCAGCTTACCGTCAATAATCTGGAAATTCCTTGCCTTTGCCTTGTAGATATCAAGAGGCATAAAATCAAAGCCTCTGGCGTACATTTCCTGAACAATCCTCATATCTCTTAAGGTATCCTGTTCCTTTTTTGACAGGGTGTCCGCCCGTTTTTTATAATCTGCCAGGTAGTACTCCAGCTTGTCCCGGCCCTGGCACATGATTTCATAGGAAAATGCATTGGCACGGATACTGAAAAAGGCTGCATAGTAGGCCAACGGATAAAAAATCTTGCAGTAGGCGATCGGCCATGCCATCATAACGTAAGCTGCCGCATGAGCCTTGGGGAACATGTATTTAATCTTTTTACAGGACCAGATATACCAGTCAGGCACCCCATGGGCCTTCATTTCCTCTTCCCATTCGGGCTTTAATCCCTTTCCCTTTCGCACACTCTCCATAATCGTAAAGGAAAGCCCCTGCTCCATCCCTCTGGCGATCAGATAAACCATGATATCATCTCGGGTACAGATGGCGGTCTGAATGGTCGCTTTCCCCTCCTGGATTAACGTCTGGGCATTTCCCAACCATACATCTGTACCGTGAGCCAGTCCGGCGATCCGGACCAGATCGGAAAAATACTTCGGCTTTGTGTCAAGGAGCATCTGCATAGCAAAATCCGTACCAAACTCAGGTACGCCCAAGGCTCCCAGAGGACAGCCGCCGATATCGTCAGGAGTAATCCCCAGCGCCGCAGTGCTCTGAAACAGGCTCATAACCTCAGGACTGTCAAGGGGGATATCCTTAACCGGGTCCAGCCCCGTAAGATCCTGAAGCATTCGTATCATGGTGGGATCATCGTGTCCCAGAATATCCAGCTTTAACAGGTTGTGGTCAATGGAATGATAATCAAAGTGGGTCGTTATGGTGGAGGTCGTCATATCATTAGCCGGGTGCTGCACCGGGGTAAAGGAATAAATCTCCTCTCCCAGAGGAAGCACGATAATACCTCCGGGGTGCTGGCCCGTGGTACGGCGCACGCCTACGCAGCCCTGGACTATCCGGTTGATCTCGCAGTTTCGCTTTCTGGTTCCCCTTTCCTCATAATATTTTTTTACATAGCCAAAGGCCGTCTTATCCGCCAGAGTACCGATAGTACCAGCCCGGAAGGTCTGCCCCTTTCCAAAGATAACCTCCGTGTAATCATGGGCCTTACTCTGGTACTCACCGGAAAAGTTTAAGTCAATATCAGGCTCCTTATCACCCTTAAAGCCAAGGAAGGTCTCAAAGGGAATATCAAAGCCGTCCTTTTCAAGAGGCGTACCGCAGACCGGGCAGGCCTTATCGGGCATATCGCAACCCGCCATACCGGAAAATGACTTTACCTCCTCTGAATCAAAATCATAGTAGCGGCACTTGGGACAGTGATAATGGGGACTTAAAGGATTTACCTCCGTAATACCGGACATGGTTGCCACAAAGGAGGAGCCGACAGAACCTCGCGAACCTACCAGATATCCGTCCTCATTGGATTTCCACACCAGCTTCTGTGCAATAATGTACATCACCGCAAAGCCGTTTGTGATAATGGAATGAAGTTCCCGCTCCAGACGGTCTACCACGATCTGAGGCAGGTCGTCCCCATACATTTCATGTGCCCTGTCATAGCAGATTTTTGTCAGTGTCTTATCGGAATCCGGGATGACCGGAGGACATTTATCCGGACGCACAGGTGCAATTTTTTCACACATCTGTGAGATTTTCCGGGTATTGGTTACAACTACCTCGTATGCTTTATCCGGCCCCAGATAGGCAAATTCCTCCAGCATCTCCTCTGTAGTCCTCAAATACAGGGGAGCCTGGTCATCTGAATCCTTAAATCCCTGCCCCGCCATGATAATCCGGCGGTAAACCTCATCCTGAGGGTCCAGAAAATGCACGTCACAGGTAGCGCAGACCAGTTTTCCAAACTGGGTTCCCAGATCTACAATCCGTCTGTTGATTTCAATCAGGTCTTCCCGTGTCTTTACCGTGCTTTTTTCATCCCGGAGCATAAATGCATTATTTCCAAGAGGCTGGATTTCCAGATAATCATAAAAATTTACCAATCTGGCAATCTCTGCATCCGGTGCTCCTCTTAAAAGAGCCTGATACAGCTCTCCTGCCTCACAGGCAGAACCGATGATAAGCCCCTCTCTGTGTGCGTTTAAAACGCTTTTGGGGATTCGGGGACGTCTGGAAAAATAATCCAGATGAGACCAGCTCACCAGACGATACAGGTTAATGCGGCCGATATCATTTTTTGCCAGAATAATCACATGGTTGGTGGGAAGCTTCATAATGGTATGAGCATCCATGGCGCTCAGGCGGTTGAGTTGATCCAGATCTTCGATATCACGGTCTCGGAGCATTTTTACAAAGGCCGCAAAAATCTCTGCCGTGGCTCCTGCGTCATCCACGGCCCGGTGATGATTTTCCAGTTAAATGTTCATAGCCTTTGCCACTGTATCCAGCTTAAAACGGTTCAGATTCGGCAGAAGCAGTC